>WNGI01003782.1_pt1 | contig 19643 bp, 15 predicted proteins | sample 5400621 | NCBI WGS metagenome assembly WNGI01 (sample SAMN13153374, study PRJNA577476) | soil metagenome | isolation source: 20 cm soil or saprolite under Garry oak tree replicate 1 | place: USA:California | collected 2016-06-15
CCTGGGTTCTATCGAACATCGACGTCACCGCCGCGCGCCGCTTTGTATACGCCTATTTGCTTATCATGGGACTCTATATTCTCTGGAAATCGCGCCGGATCGCGCCGATACCACGAACTCCCGCAAGCTGGACTGCAGGGCTCGGATTTGGCGCAGGGTTTCTCGATGCGACTGGCGGTGGCGGGTGGGGACCGATGACAACAACAACGCTCGTGGGGTCAGGGCACGCGCCGCGCTACTCCGTAGGCTCGGTCAATACAGCCGAGTTCTTCGTGACCGTCTCGGCGGCAACCACTTTTTTCACGGAAATTGGTGCCGTGTCCTTGGAACACCTCATTCCACTTGTGCTTGGCGGCGTGCTCGCGGCTCCATTCGGAGGCTGGTTTGTGAAGCATGTCCCAGCTCGGGGCTTGATGACAGCCGTAGGCGTGCTGATCGTGACGCTCTCTCTAGTGCAGCTTTTCCGCGCGCTCCGGTCCACTTAGTGCGCTTTTCGTCTGGCGGAGTAGCCGACATTATCCGGACAGGCGGCTATGTCCGCCTCTGGCACTTTTCGGACCTCCCACGATGTCTGACTACAGTCCGCAACGCGCAACAACGCGGATATGCGTCAACGTTATTGATTTATCAATTCACCCCCATGCCTCACCTGCTCGCGACGCGCTGGCGGGAGCCCGGCCGGTAGGCGAACCAGCATTTCGTCTCGCTTGGCGAATGGATGCACTATCGCCGACCAATCTATTTTCCAGTCGCGATGGGCCTATGGCAAGTCGCCTTTATAAGCGCGCTGCTTCGGCCAGCGCGAGACAGCGGTACGGAAGTCCGCGAGAGCGGTCCCGTTTGTGGATCACAGCCGTTGGAAGTCAGCTCATTTCCCTCAAGCCGAGCGGCCTTTGCTCGTTGACGCGTCAACCCGTCCTTCGAGGAGGCTCTGCAATCGGGTCGCTAGCTCAGGCTGGCGGAACGGCTTCGCAATTATCGGCCACTTGATATCCGTTGGCTCATGACGTGCCAGCACCTCGCCCGGGTATCCGGACGTGAGCAGGATCTTGATGTCGGGCCGTAGCGCGCTCGCCTCTTCCGCAAGATGCATACCGGTCTTACCCCCCGGCATCACTACGTCAGTCAAGATCAGGTCAATCGGCTCTCCACGGCGGACGATTTCGAGCGCGCCATGCGCATCCGACGCCGTCATCACGCGGTAACCGAGGTCGTTCAGCATTTCAATAACCAGTGCCAACACCCCCGATTCGTCCTCGACAAGCAAAATTGTTCCCGTTCGTGCGGCCGACGCGACGAGAAGCTGATTCACGGCAACTGGTTCGCTGAGTGACTTGGGGGAGGGCGGTAGGTAGATCGACAGGCGTGTACCAATTCCCACAGTACTCTCGAGCGTGACGAAGCCCCCAGACTGCCGCACGAAGCCATAGACCCGGGAGAGACCAAGCCCAGTGCCTTTGCCTGGCTCTTTGGTGGTGAAAAATGGCTCAAAAACGCGGTCAACGACTTCTTTGGGCATTCCGAATCCGCTGTCCTCTATTGACAGCACTATCCATGGCCCCGGCGAAGCCGTGCGATTCTGACGGACGAGATCGTCGTCGCGCTCGGCGCGCTTAAGCGTAACCGTGAGCGTGCCGCCCCTCGGCATCGCGTCGCGTGAATTGACCGCCAGATTGAGCAGCGCCGATTCCAGCTGGGAGGGATCGACTTCGCACACGAGCGGTTCATGGCAAAGCGCTACTTCAAGCCCGATGCTCTCGCCCACCGCGCGGCGGATCAGCGGCTCGAATTGACGCACGAGCGCGTTCACGTCCAGCGTCTGAGGTTGCAAGTGCTGGCGTCTCGAGAACGCCAGCAACTGCTGTGTAACGCTTTGACCCCGCTCCGCTGCGTGCCGGGTTGCCGACAAGTGCCGTCGCAGATGATCATTGCCGTCGAGCCTGCGGCTCAGCAAGTCAATATTTCCGAGGATAACCGTGAGCAGGTTGTTAAAGTCGTGCGCGATTCCTCCGGTGAGTTGACCCACGGCTTCCATCTTTTGCGCCTGGACCAGATTGCGGATCATCTGATTGATGTTGTCCTTCAGGGCCGCGACCTCCCCGGAGGCCTCAACCGTAATTGACCGAGTGAGGTCCCCCTTTGTGACCGCATCCGAGACCTCGGCGATGGCGCGAACCTGGGTCGTCAGGTTGTCTGCCAGCTGGTTCACATTATCGGTCAAGTCGCGCCAGATGCCGGCCGCGCCAGGCACGCGTGCCTGGCCGCCGAGCTTACCTTCGATGCCCACCTCGCGCGCCACGTTCGTAACCTGCTCGGCAAAGATCGCGAGAGTTTCGATCATGCCGTTAATGGTGTCGGCGAGCGAGGCGATCTCGCCCTTGGTGTCGACAGTCAACTTGCGCCGCAGATTACCCTGTGCAACTGCGGTTACGACCGCGGCGATGTTCCGCACCTGACCAGTCAGGTTGGCGGCCATCGTGTTCACGTTGTCGGTGAGATCCTTCCAGGTGCCCGCCACGCCGTGCACATTGGCCTGGCCGCCGAGCTTGCCTTCGGTGCCGACCTCGCCGGCCACGCGCGTGACTTCCGAGGCGAACGAGTTGAGCTGGTCCACCATGGTATTGACGGTGTTTTTCAGTTCGAGAATTTCGCCCCTCACGTCGACGGTGATCTTCTTCGACAGGTCGCCGTTCGCCACCGCGGTCGTCACCTCGGCGATGTTGCGCACCTGGCCGGTCAGGTTGGTCGCCATGGCGTTCACGTTGTCGGTGAGGTCCTTCCAGGTGCCCGCCACGCCGCGCACATTGGCCTGGCCGCCGAGCTTGCCTTCGGTGCCGACCTCGCCAGCCACGCGCGTCACTTCTGAGGCGAACGAGTTGAGCTGGTCCACCATGGTATTGACGGTGTTTTTCAGTTCAAGAATTTCGCCCCTCACGTCGACGGTGATCTTCTTCGACAGGTCGCCCTTGGCCACCGCGGTGGTCACCTCGGCGATGTTGCGCACTTGGCCGGTCAGATTGGCCGCCATGGCGTTCACGTTGTCGGTAAGGTCCTTCCAGGTGCCCGCCACGCCGCGCACATTGGCCTGGCCGCCGAGCTTGCCTTCGGTGCCGACCTCGCCGGCGACGCGCGTCACTTCTGAGGCGAACGAGCTGAGCTGGTCCACCATCGTGTTGACGGTGTTTTTAAGTTCGAGAATTTCGCCCCTCACGTCGACGGTGATCTTCTTCGACAAGTCCCCCTTGGCCACCGCGGTGGTCACCTCGGCGATGTTGCGCACCTGGCCGGTCAGGTTGGCCGCCATGGCGTTCACGTTGTCGGTAAGGTCCTTCCAGGTGCCCGCCACGCCGCGCACATTGGCCTGGCCGCCGAGCTTGCCTTCGGTGCCGACCTCGCCGGCCACACGCGTGACTTCCGACACGAACGAGCCGAGCTGCTCCAACATCGTGTTCACGACTTTGCCGATGCGCAAAAATTCGCCGCGCAACGCACGGCCCTCGATCTCGAGATTCATCGTCTGCGACAGGTCGCCCTTGGCCACGGCACCGATCACGCGCGCCATTTCCCCGGTCGGCTGCGCCATGTCGCCGATCAGGTCATTGACCATGTCGATGTTGGCGGCCCACGAGCCGGTCGCGTTCGGCAACTTGGCCCGGTGCCCGATCTTGCCTTGCTTGCCGACAATGTGGCTGAGGCGTTCGATTTCCTTGCTCATGCGCTCATTGAGCTCGACCACATCATTGAACTCGTCGGCAATTTCGCCGTCGAGTCCAGTCAAGTCCATGGGAAGCCGGACCGAGAAATTCCCCTTTCGAAATGCTTTCAGAGCGGCAAGAAACTGGCGACCACTAAGATTTGTCGGCTTGATTGCCGTCCGGTTGCCCATCGACGTCTCCCAGCCGTTGTCGCCAAATTGGAGCTCAGCGGGACACGCCCGCTGCGCGGATGGTTCGGGAAAGCAATCGAGGGCAACGTCGGGGAGGCATGCATCGGCCCGTCGGCTGCAATACCGGCTGACTCAAGCTGCGCGCAACCACTGCCTTCTCGAACTCGCGAACGGAATAACACCCAAGCCTGAACGTGCTGAGACATAGAAAGTTCCGGCCGGTTACGGGCTTCCGCGAGGCCGCAGACCAAGAGATGCTCGCGACGCCGCCGTCGCCGGTCGTACTCCCCGCTCCTATCTGTTTGCGACCCGCTGGCGGGAGCCCGGCCGGTAGGCGAGCCTTGTGTGGCCCGCGCAATAGGGCAAGCCTTGAAGCGGGGTGTTGCCGCAAAAACAGAAATCCGCGAGCCCCGGGGTAGAGATCGGCCAGCGGCATCGCTCCTCGCTCAACTCGAGCAACGAGCAGCAATGTCCGTTGTGGATCGGCTCGTCGTCTGGCTGCGGCTCGCCGTACAATGCTCTGAGCATCTGATACTGCACCCTCGGCCCCGTCTTCGGGCGCTGTCCCCTCGCGGCACGCTTTCGGGGCGGGGGTCGTACCTCGCCGTCGCGCGTGAGATTGAGGCGCGAGAGCTTGCCGATCACGGCGTTGCGGCTCACCCCGATCTCGCAGGCAATCTGGCGGCAGGACCATCCGGCTTCAAAGCGGTTTTTCAACAGTTCGAGGCGTTCGGCGGTCCAGGTGGGTGCGTTGGCGGGCATGGTGATGGTCCCCAGCTTCAAGTCGTCACTGCGACTGCCTTTGGCCCACTATCGTCCGAATCGGCGCGCCCCGAACGCTCCCCCTTCAAGGCTCCCTGCCATTTGGCGTCTTGCCATTGTCGCGGATCGACAGCAGCCCGTCCTTGATGGCGAGCCGGATGCCTTCCTCGATCAGGGTTTTGGCGACACCGGGAACGCTGGTGCCGTGGGTGCCCTGTCTCACCAGCTTTTCGAGATAAGCGATGGTGGAGAGCGCCAACGTAACGGGAACGCGGTCGGTTTCGGCTTTCTCTGTGGCCATGCCAAAAAGCTAGCCTTTAACCGGTGTACTGAAAAGTATCTTTTTAGACTCTCTTTAGGTTCGTTTAGGATTGGTTAACCGCCTCGTTTTGCCGCTGTTCGGCGCGCCCACCCCCGCCCGGCGCGCGAGAGCGCTGGATTGCCAGAAAAGGCGGGATCGGCGTACCAAGCCGGGCATGGCTCCGAACCCGAACATCGCGCCCGTGCTGTTCGACCGCGCGCTGTTGCTGTCACGGCAGGGCCGTGCGCTGCGCGGCGGGTCTGCAACATTCCTGCTCGACCGCGTCGCTGAAGATATGCAAGAGCGGCTGCACGCGGTGCTGAGAGATTTTGCCGACGTCGCTGACGTCTGGACGCCGGGCGAGACGCTGCGAAATGCTTTATCCGGCCGCTTCACATCCGTTGCGCACGTCGATCTGTCGGAACAGGAAACCCTCCCGTTGCAGGCGGAATCGCTCGATCTCGTGGTTTCCGCGCTCGCCTTTCAGTTCGTCAACGACCTGCCCGGGGTGCTGGCGCAGATCCGCCGCGCGCTGAAACCCGACGGGCTGCTGCTGGCGGCGATGATCGGCGGCGAGACGCTGACCGAATTGCGGCAATGCTTTGCCGCGGCGGAAGCAGAACTCGAAGGCGGGGTGTCGCCCCGCGTCGCGCCGTTTGCCGATCTGCGCGATGTCGGCGCGCTGTTGCAGCGCGCGGGCTTTGCGCTGCCGGTCACCGACGTCGATCGCGTCGTGGTGCGCTACACGAATGCATTCGCGCTGATGGCCGATCTGCGGCGCATGGGCGCGACCAACATTTTGCGCGAGCGGCGGCGGACCCCGACCCGCCGCGCCACCATGCTGCGGATGGCGCAGATCTATGCCGAGCGCTTTGCCGATCCCGACGGCCGCATCCGCGCCACCTTCGACGTGATCTGGCTGTCGGGCTGGGCGCCGCACGAAAGCCAGCAGCAGCCGCTGCGGCCCGGCTCGGCGAAAGCGAGTCTGGCGGAAGCGGTGCGGGGGAAACCGAAGTTATGATGTTTACCCTCATGGTGAGGAGCGCATCTTTGCGCGTCTCGAACGATGAGGCCGAGCATGCGGCCATCCTTCGAGACGCGCGCAAGAGCGCGCTCCTCAGGATGAGGACCGGCTCCCACTCAGATCAAGCGATCGATCAGATGCCGGATCGCCGGTCCCATGGCCGATTTCCGATTTTCAGAAATTTCGCTTGACGGCGGGGGCAAATCAGTTCACTGATTCGCACCGTCTCGTCCCAATGGAGGGGCGGCTCGCGATCGTCACGAACGCGGGGCGGGATGCGGTGGACGCGGCAGCGCGCGAGACGAACGCGGTCTGCTTGCGTACGGCGAAGTCGTGTGGTTCCGACGCCCCAATCGTTGGCGTCAAGCCTGTGAGAAGAAGCGCAGGCGACGGTGTCAAAAAGCGTGGTCACCGAGGAGAGCGCGAAGCACGGCTCGGGCGAATTCACGCCGCGGGAATGCAAAGGTGTGTCTGATGAATGCGAACGCGCCAGACTCTCACTCGTCATCGCCCGGCTTGCCGCCTTCGCCAAAGCTTCGGCGGGCCAGAGAGATCGCATGCCCCGTCGAAGCCTTGGCGCAGACGGGACCGGGCGACCCAGTATTCCATAGACGTCTGAGAATAATCGAGAGGCCGCGGCGTACTGGATCGTCCGGTCAAGCCGGACGACGACAGTTGTGTGGAAAGCGACAAGGCAATCATCACCGTCGTCCCTGCGAAAGCAGGGACCCATAACCGCAGGTGTTGGTTGTTGCGAAAGCCGTCGGCCACTGTGCCACAAGAGAAGCCGCGGCCTACCATCTCACATCAACAAATCGATCAGATGCGGGATCAGGGGAATGTCGGCCGCCGGCATCGGGTAATCGCGCAGTCTGTTGGCGCGGACCCAGGCGAGTTTCTGGCCCTCGCGCGCGATCACCTCGCCGTCCCAGCGCCGGCAGATGTAGAGCGGCATCACAAGATGAAAATCATGGTAGGCGTGGCTGGCAAAGGTGAGCGGCGCGAGGCAGGCCTCGCTCACGGTGATGCCGAGTTCCTCGTGCAGTTCGCGGATCAGCGTCGCTTCCGGACGCTCGCCGGGCTCGACCTTGCCGCCGGGAAATTCCCACAAGCCGGCGAGCGTCTTGCCCTCCGGCCGCTGCGCGAGCAGCACGCGCTTGTCGGCGTCAACCAGCGCGCAGGCGACCACCAGGATGAGATTCATCTTCCTAAGCCATCTTGGAGGATGCGACGGCATCCACAACAACCCTGTCATGCCCCGCGAAAGCGGGGCATCCAGTATTCCAGCGCGCTGACTTTGAATCTTGAACGGCACGGCGTACTGGATCGTCCGCTTTCGCGGACGATGATGGCCAAAAATCCTGGCTGGACGTCTCGCTCACGACCGGTAGTCGCCATTGATCGCGACATATTCCTTGGTGAGGTCGCAGGTCAGCACGCGGTCGCGGCCCTTGCCGAGGCCGAGCGCGATTCTGATCTGGATTTTCGGGTTCTTCATCGCCGCCGAAACCTCGGCCTCGTCATAGGACGGATCGCGCGCGCCACGGCTGGCGACGCGGATGCCGTTGAACGAGATCGCGAGCCTGTCGCGGTTGGCGGGCTCGCCGGCCTTGCCGACCGCCATCACCACGCGGCCCCAATTGGCGTCCTCGCCGGCGATCGCGGTCTTCACCAGAGGCGAATTGGCCACCGACATTGCGATTCTGCGCGCCGAAGCCTTCGACACCGCGCCCTCGACGATGATCTCGACCAGCTTGCGCGCGCCTTCGCCGTCCCGCGCCACCTGCTCGGAGAGATCGGCGAGCACGGCATGGAACGCCTTGGCAAAGGCCTTGAGGCGGGGATCGCTGGCCCGGCTGATTTTCGGCGCGCCGTTGCCGGCGGCGGTGCCGGTGGCAAAAGCCAGCAACGTATCCGATGTCGAGGTATCGCCGTCGATGGTGACGGCGTTGAAAGTGTCTTCGACGCTGGTCTTGAGCAGCGATTGCAACGCGCCCGCCGCGACCGGCGCGTCAGTGAACACGAACGCCAGCATGGTCGCCATGTCGGGTGCGATCATGCCGGCGCCCTTGGCCATGCCGTTGATCGTCACGTTCGCCTTGCCGAGCTTTACCGTGGCGGTCGCGACCTTTGCAAAGGTGTCGGTGGTCATGATCGCTTTTGCCGCGGCCATCCATTGACCCGGTGCTGCTTGCTCCGCCAGCGCGTCGAGCACGCCGTTGAATTTGCTGGCATCCAGCGGTTCGCCGATGACGCCGGTCGAGGCGAGAAACACCTCGCCCGAATTGCACCCGACTGCTTTGGCGGCAATCGACGCCGTCAGCGCCGTGGCCTGTCGCCCGGTCTTGCCGGTGAAGGCATTGGCGTTGCCGGAATTCACCACCAGCGCCCGGGCAAACCCTGCCCCGGACGATCGGCCGCCTTTCAGCTTGGCGCGGCACCATTCCACCGGCGCGGACGGGCACTTCGATTGGGTGAAGACGCCGGCGACGGCGGTGCCCTTGTCCATCACCGCGAGCAGCACGTCGGTGCGCCCCTTGTAGCGGATTCCCGCGGCAGCGGTCGCGAGCTTCACGCCCGAAATCTCGGGCATGTCGGGGATGTCGGTCGGGGCGAGTGGGGAGACGGCGGATGACATGGACACTTCCGACTTCGAGGCAAAGGAAGCGCTCCTTATCACCTCTCCCCGCTTGCGGGGAGAGGTCGACTTTCGCGCAAGGCGAGAAAGTCGGGTGAGGGGGAGCCACCGCATGTGCAGCTCGCGGAGAGAGCCCCTCATCCGGCTCGCAAGATGCTCGCCACCTTCTCCCCGCAAGCGGGGAGAAGGAGAGAAGGCCGTCTTACTTCTTCGCGGGCGCCGTCTTGGTCTCGGCGGGTTTTGCGGCGTCGGGCTTGGCGTCGGTCTTTGCCGTCTCTTCGGGCTTGTCCATGCGCTCGACCTTGGCGGCTTCGCGCAGTTTGGTGACATAATCGGCTTGCGCCTTGCGGGTCACATAGGTTTCGATCTGCGCCTTGACTTGCTCGAATTCCGGCGCCTTGCGGTTGCGCTTTTCCTCGACCTTGATGATGTGCCAGCCGAACTGCGACTTCACCGGGTCGGAGATCTTGCCCGGCTCGAGCGAGAAGGCGACGTTGGAGAATTCCGGCACCATCTGGTCCTTGGTGAAGAAACCGAGATCGCCGCCATCGGACGCGCCGGGGTCCTTCGATTTCTTTTTGGCGAGTTCGGCAAAGTCGGCGCCCTTCTTGAGTTCTTCCGCGACCGCCTTGGCCTCATCCTCGGTTTCGACCAGGATGTGCCTTGCATGAACTTCCTGTTCGCCGGTGATCTGCTTGGAGGCGTCCTCATAGACCTTCTTCATGGCCTCGTCGGTGGTGGCGGCCTTGCCTTCGCTCGCCAGCAGGCTGTCCATCAAAAGCCGGTTGCGTGTGAATGCCAGCCGCTTCTTGAACTCCTCGCTGTTTTCGATCTTCTTGTCCTCGGCGGCCTTGGCGACGATCTTCATGTCGATCAGGAACGCCAGCACGTTTTCCTTCTTGGTCGCAGGGTCCATCTGCGCGAGGCTGGGCCCCAGTTCCTCCTCGGCAAGCGCGACGTCGCTCTGGCGGATTTCCGAGCCGTTGACTTTGGCAAGCACCGCGTTCGCGTCCTGGGCGCGCAGCGGCAGGCCGGCGAGCAGCACCACGGCGACACAACCCGTCGCGGCGGCGGCAAGGCCAAGGCGCAGGCCGGTTCTCATTTCCGGGAACGAAATGGTCATGGAAAATCCTTCAAAGATGGGCTGTTTGGGGCGGCGGGACACTCGCCCAATCATGTCGGCTTGGCAACGTGAAAAGTCTGTCAAAATGATGAAATCCTTGACACCTTGGCGCGTTGACAAGGCCCTGACCCGGCCATATCTCTGCCAAATCTAAGTCGATGGCTAGAGCGCGTATTTCGTTGCGTTTTTGGCCGTTGAACCTTGGATTGCTGAACTCCCACTCATTTGGCGGCCGCTCCCCGGATCGGGGCCGGCGCCGCGACGCGTCACGATGAGTTGATAGGCAACCGGGTCGACCCTTAAAGGCAGCTTTGCCGAACCGCAGAAACAGGAATTTGGCATGATCGGCGCGCTCGCCCGCAAGTTTTTCGGCTCCGCCAATGACCGGCGGATCAAGGGATACCAATCCCGCGTCGACGCCATCAACGAGCTTGAACCGGAGATCGCGGCACTTTCGGACGAAGCGCTGAAAGCGCGCACCGCTGAATTCCGCCAGCAGCTGGCCGACGGCAAGACGCTGGACGACATTCTGGTTCCGGCCTTCGCCACCGTGCGCGAAGCCGCCAAGCGCACCCTCGGCCAGCGGCATTTCGACGTGCAGTTGGTCGGCGGCATCGTTCTGCATGAAGGCGACATCGCCGAGATGAAGACCGGCGAAGGCAAGACGCTGGTGGCGACTCTCGCGGTCTACCTCAACGCGCTGTCCGGCAGGGGCGTGCACGTCGTCACCGTCAACGATTACCTGGCCCGGCGCGACTCCGAATGGATGGGGCAGATCTACAAATTCCTCGGCCTCAGCGTAGGCGTGATCGTGCACGGGCTCGACGATGCCGAGCGCAAGGAAGCCTATTCGCGCGACATCACCTACGGCACCAACAACGAATACGGCTTCGACTATCTGCGCGACAACATGAAGTACCGGCTGGAGGACATGGTCCAGCGCGGCCACGTCTACGCCATCGTCGACGAGGTCGATTCGATCTTGATCGATGAGGCGCGCACGCCCTTGATCATCTCCGGACCGCTCGACGACCGTTCGGACTTCTACAACACCATCGACACGTTCTTTCCCAAGCTCGACAAGACCGATTACGAGGTCGACGAGAAGCAGCGCACGGTAACGCTGACCGAAGCCGGCATGGAAAAGATCGAGACACTGCTGCGTGACGCCGAGCTGCTCAAGGGTGAGTCGCTCTACGACGTCGAGAACGTCTCCGTCGTCCACCACATCAACCAGGCGCTGCGCGCCCACACCCTGTTCCAGCGCGACAAGGACTACATCGTCCGCGACGGCGAGGTCATCATCATCGATGAATTCACCGGCCGCATGATGCCGGGCCGGCGCTATTCCGAAGGCCTGCATCAGGCGCTGGAAGCCAAGGAGCATCAGCCGGTGCAGCCGGAAAACCAGACGCTGGCCTCGATCACGTTCCAGAACTATTTCCGGATGTACGAGAAGCTCGCCGGCATGACCGGCACCGCCGCGACCGAAGCCGACGAACTGTTCGACATCTACAAGCTCGAGGTCGTGGAAATCCCGACCAACGTGGCGGTGGCGCGCCTCGATGAGGACGACGAGGTCTATCGCACGCAGAAGGAAAAATACGCCGCCATCCTGGCCGAGGTCGAGCGCGCCAATGCGCGGCTGCAGCCGGTGCTGGTCGGCACCGCTTCGATCGAAAAATCCGAAGTGCTCGCCGAGTATTTGAAAAAGCACGGCTACAAGCAGATCGATTTCGGCAACGAAAAGGCGATGGAAAAGCTTTACGCCGCGGCCCGCGCCGGCAAGCCGGCAAAACTGTTCGCGGTCTTGAACGCGCGCTTCCACGAGCAGGAAGCCTATATCGTCGCCGAAGCCGGCGTGCCCGGCGCGATCACGATCGCCACCAACATGGCCGGCCGCGGCACCGACATCAAGCTCGGCGGCTCGCTCGAAATGCGCATCCAGCACGAGACCGCCGATATTACCGACGAGGCCGAGAAGGCCGCCAGGATCGAGCAGATCAAGGCCGACGTCGAACGCTTCCGCGACCTCGTGCTGAAGGCGGAAGATATCATCGAGGTCGAGCCCGCGAAGGGCAGCAAGCCCGCCAGGACCGTGAACCGGCCCGGCGGGCTCTACATCATCGGCTCGGAACGCCATGAATCGCGGCGCATCGACAACCAGCTGCGCGGCCGGTCCGGACGCCAGGGCGATCCGGGACGCTCGAAATTCTTCCTGTCGCTGGAAGATGACCTGATGCGGATTTTCGGGTCCGACCGGCTCGACACCATGCTGACGCGGCTTGGCCTCAAGGAGGGCGAGGCGATCATCCATCCGTGGATCAACAAGGCGCTCGAGAAGGCGCAGCAGAAGGTCGAGGCCCGCAACTTCGACATCCGCAAGAATCTCCTGAAGTTCGACAACGTCCAGAACGACCAGCGCAAGGTGATCTTCGAGCAGCGCGTCGATCTGATGAAGGACGAAAGCGTCGCTGAGACGGTCGCCGATATGCGCCGCGCCTTCGTCGAGGATGTCGTCACCAAGCACGTTCCCGAGCACGTCTATGCCGAGCAGTGGGACGTCACCGGTCTCAAGGAAGAGCTGAAGCGCGTGCTGGACATCGAGCTGCCGGTCGATGAATGGGCCAAGGAAGAGGGCATCGCCGACGAGGAACTGCTGTCGCGTATCGAACAGCGCGTCGACGAGCACATGGCGGCCAAGGTGGCGCAGTGGGGCCCCGACGTGATGCGGTACGTCGAAAAAACCATCCTGCTGCAGACGCTGGATCATCTGTGGCGCGAGCATCTGATCATGCTCGATCATCTGCGTCAGGTGATTGGCCTGCGCGGCTACGGCCAGCGCGATCCGCTGCAGGAGTACAAGTCGGAAGCCTTCAGCCTGTTCGAGGCGATGATCGCGCATTTGCGCGAGGCGGTTACCGCGCAGCTGATGCGCGTCGAAATCGTGCCGCCGGAGGAGCAGCAGCCGGTATTGCCGCACATGGAAGCGCACAAGTTCGATCCGAACACCGGCGAGGACGAGCTCGCGTTCGCCGACGCCTCGCTGGTGCCCGCGGCCACCGCCGACCGCGACCCCAAGAATCCGGCGAGCTGGGGCAAGGTCGGCCGCAACGAAGACTGTCCCTGCGGCTCCGGCAGGAAGTTCAAGCACTGTCACGGCAAGTATGCGTAAGGGCGGGGCGGCGTTGATCAGCCGCTGATGTCATCATCCGCGGAAGCGGATGATCCAGTGCGCCACGCCGCCTCAGTTTTTCCGAACGCCTCGGAATACTGGATGCCCGGTTTCGCGGGCATGACGATGATGATCTGGCTTACTTGAACGCCGAGAAGCGGCTCTCGAACGAATTGGCCGGCACGATCGGCGCTGCGCCAACGACCACGCCATCTTTCGCAGGCGGCGCAAATGCAGCGGCAGCCTGGGAGTCCGAGACCGCCGGTTTCAGCGGCGGCTGGGCGGCCGCCTGTTTGGTTTCCGCAGCCTTCGGTGCCGCGGCAACGGCCTTCGGGGCCGACGCTTCCGAACGCGGCGGCTCGCTCCGCTTGGCCTCGATGACTTTCGGCTTCGCCGGGATCGGCTGCGCGCTCGCGGTGGTGTCTGCCGAACCGCCGAGGCCCACCCTGCGGGCGAGGCTACTGAAGAACCCCTCCGATTGCGCGGCCGGTGCCGCCGACGCTACCCGCGTCGCAGGGGCCTGAGCCGGCGCCATCGAAGCCACCAACGGCTCTTGCGGGGATGTCACAGGTCCGCGCGGTGGATTGACGGTGGCGGGAATGGTGCCGGGCGCGCGGGTAAACGCGGCGAGCGACAGGCCTTGGCCCTCGCCGCCCTCAGACAATCCGGTATTGCCGTCGGGCAGCTTGGCGGCGAACACCTTGTTCATGCCACCGTCGATGCCGGGGTTGGCGCGGGCGACCGGCGTGCCCCGCGAAATCAGTTTGGCCGTCTCGACTTGCTCTTGCTGTTGCTTTTCGCGCACGGCGTCGGCGACTTCCTGCGGGATCACGTAAGCGGGGCATTTGGCCGAGGCATCGAACACCGGATCGCGCCTGGCATCCGGCGCCTTCTCGGCATTGAACACGTACTTCTTCTCGCAGAATTCGACCTTCGGCTCCTGTCGCGTCAACTCGAAATGATCGTAGCCTTCCTTGATCATCTTCCAGAACGGCATGTTCGGATTGTTGCGATGCTTGGCCATGTTCAGCGGCGTCATCTTGAACGGATAGGCCTGCAGCTGGAACGCTTTCTGGCCGCCGAAGAAGGATTCCCGCCCCAGCGAGTAAATTTCCGCGATCTGTTCATCGGTCATCGCATAGCAGCCGCGCGACGAGCAGTCGCCATGCACCATCAGCGCCGAGCCGGTGTGTCCCATCGCCTTGTCATAGGCGTTGGGATAACCGGTATTGAAGGAAAGATAATAAAGCGACTGCGGGTTCATCTGCGCCGGCGTAATCGAATAAAAACCTTCCGGGGCCTGGCGGTCGCCCTCGCGGACCTTGGGTCCAAGGTCTCCCGACCAGCGGCAGATCGGATAGGTCTTCAAAAGCGCGAAGCGGCCGGAGCGATCCTGCTTCCAGACCTCGAGTTCGGCTTCCTGCTTGAACAGCCGGACCAGGATCGGCGATTGCAGGTCCATGTCTTTGGCGTTCATCTCGGCGATCAGCCTTGGCGGGACGGGCTGATTAGCCTTGGCGTTGTTGGCGAGCGAAATGTCGTCGCTGTTGCAGCCGGCCAGCAGCACACCGGCTCCGAGCGCGGCAGAGATAATGAGCGCGCGAACCAGCGAACGATCAATCAATGTGGAGCTCCCCACCCAACAGGCAATCTTCCGCACCCCAACCTAGCGTTCATGCCCTGAAGCCGTTGACTAAAATACTATCCTTTGGCCCTTCGGCTCGCAAGCCGCTCAGGGTCGAGCGGTGGGTGCCAGCCCCGGCATGGTCAACAGACGTTAAATCTCGGTGTCGGGGCCTAATTGGGGCCGAAATGGAAGGATTTTTTCAAAAAAAGGACAGAGGGTTAACGGTTGGGCGGCCGACCTAGCCGCTATTTTTCCGAAAAAATCCGGCCTCAACCCATTTTCCGGCCGATATCGAGAAATTTCTGCCGCCTCTGCTTGCGAATCATGTCGCGGTCGAGATTGCGGAGGTCGTCAAAGGCCTGCGCGATGGCATCGCCCGTGGTTGCGATCATGGCGGCGGGGTCGCGATGCGCGCCGCCGGAGGGCTCCTTCAGGATCTGGTCGATCACGCCAAAGCGCAGCATGTCCTGCGCCGTGATTTTCATGCTGGTCGCGGCCTCCTGCGCCTTGGTGCCGTCGCGCCACAGGATCGAGGACGCGGCTTCCGGCGAGATCACGCTGTAGATCGCGTGCTCAAACATCAGCACGCGGTTTGCCGTGGTGATCGCGATGGCACCGCCCGACATGCCTTCGCCGGTGATGATCGCGACATTGGGCACCCCGAGCGACAGGCAGGCGTCGGTGGAGCGCGCAATCGCTTCGGCCTGTCCGCGTTCCTCCGCGCCGATGCCGGGATAGGCGCCGGCGGAATCCACGATCGAGAGCACCGGAATGCCAAACCGATCCGCCATCTCCATCAGCCGGACCGCCTTGCGATAGCCTTCCGGGCGCGCCATGCCGAAATTATGCTTGATGCGGGATTCGGTGGTGGCGCCCTTTTCCTGGCCGATCACGCAGATGCTCTCACCGCGGAAGCGGCCGAAGCCGCCCATCAGCGCTTCGTCCTCGCCGAATTTGCGGTCTCCCGCCAGCGGCGTGAATTCGCTGACCAGCGCGTTGATGAAATCGGTGAAATGGGGCCGCTGCGGATGGCGCGCGACCAGCGTCTTCTGCCACGGCGTGAGGTTGGCGTAGAGCTCGCTCAGCGCTTGCGTCGCCTTGTCCTCGATCCGCGAAATCTCGTCGGCGATGTCGCTGCCGGAGGCCGCCAGCGCGCGCAATTCGTCGATCTTGGATTCGAGCTCGGCTACGGGCTTTTCGAAATCGAGATAGGAGCGCATGTGATCCGGCATCAAATCAATATACGGAGGAACGCGCTGTCAAGCGAAGCGGATTCCGGTTCGCGTGAAGAAAGCCCGCTTTGTCAATTATTTAGCTCGCATTCCCGCTGCAAACGCGGATTGCGCGCCAGCAGAATCGGGAGCGGGAAATGGCTCTTTCAGCGGAGAAGCCGCGGAAGTCAAGGTCGCATCACCCGGGGCGATCACCTACTTCTCCGCCAGCGGATGCAGGTCGCGCACCAGGCTCTTCAAGCGCTCCTCCACCACATGAGTATAGATCTGCGTGGTCGAGATATCGGTATGACCGAGCAGCGTCTGCACGATGCGCAGATCGGCGCCGTTATGCAGAAGATGACTTGCGAACGCATGACGCAGCACATGCGGAGAGACCAGCCGCGGCGCCAGACCGGCGGATGCCGCCAGCTCTTTCAGGTCGCGCGCGAAGTGCTGCCGCGTCAGATGCCCGGTTTCGCCGAACGAAGGAAACAGCCATTTCGAGTTCGCCGCGTTTTTCTTCTTTTCCGGCTTAATGGCTTCGATCGCGGCGAGGTAATCGGCCATCGACTGTCGCGAAGCCTCGTTCAGCGGCACCAGCCGTTCCTTGTTGCCCTTGCCGCGCACCACGATCATGCGCGCGTCGCGCCGCGCCGCCGAGCGCGGCAGCGCCACCAGTTCCGACACCCGCAAGCCGGTGGCATAGAGCACTTCCAACAAACAATATAGCCGCATGGCGCGAAGCCGCTGCAGCGCAGAGGCATTCGGCGCGTCCATCAGCGCCTTGGCGCGCGCCAGCAGACGATCGACGTCCGATATCGACAGCACTTTCGGCAAGGCCCGCCCGCGCTTCGGACCGGACAGGATCGCCGCCGGATCGTCGGTGCGAATCCGCTCGTTCAGGAGGAAGCGAAACAAATGCCGCATCGCCGACAACCGGCGCGCCACGCTCGACGACTTGAAGCCGCGCCCATCAAGGTCGGCGAGGTAGTCTCGCAGCGCCTGGGTTTCGACGCCGGCAAAGCCTCGGCCGGTTGGAGCGAGAAATTCGGAAAAATCGGTGAGATCGCGGCGATAGGCGCCCAGCGTGTTGTCACCCGCGCCCTGCTCCGCTGCGAGCATGTCGAGGAACAGAGTGATCAGTTTGGCATCCGAGATATTGCTGGAACGCATCCGCCGACCTTAGCCCCTATTTCTTGAGGAACCTGTCAGCCGGGATGGTGACGGTCATTTCCCGCGATTTCGGGTTAACGAAATTCGCCAGCGTGAAAACCACGCCATAGACGATGCCGCCGATGATCGCGAGAACCGTCAGAAAGCGGAACAGGCTGGGCATCAGCGAGCCTCAGGCGGCGAATTAACCATCAAAACCGGGCTGACTACCAACATGTTCGCTTTGCTGTTGCAAGACCTCTGGCAACGGTATCGGCCGGGGTAGTATAGGTGACACGGAACGCCGCAATCCGCGGCAATCGAGCATCAAGATGCCTGAAACTGCCACACCGGCCAGCGCCAGCACCTCCCGGGACGCCGAGATCACCACCGCGCTGGGAACGCGGTCGGTCGTGCTGGTAGGCATGATGGGCGCCGGCAAGTCCACCATCGGGCGTCGGCTGTCGGTGCGGCTACGGCTGCCATTCCTCGACGCCGATACGGAGATCGAGGCAGCGGCAGGCATGTCGATACCGGACATTTTCGAGACCCATGGCGAGCCGCAATTTCGCGATGGCGAGGCGCGGGTAATTGCGCGGCTGCTCGACAGCGGTCCGGCGGTGATCGCCACCGGCGGCGGCGCCTTCATGCGCGAAGAGACCCGAAGCCGTATCGGAGCCAAGGCGGTTTCGATCTGGCTCAAGGCGGATGCCGATATCATCATGCGCCGGGTGAAGCGCCGTGCCGACCGCCCGCTGCTGCAGACCGCCGATCCCGCCGCGACGGTCGGACGCCTGATGAGCGAACGCGAGCCGGTCTATCAGCGCGCCGATCTCACGATCTGGTCGCGCGATGTGCCGCACGAAAAAATCGTCGATGAATGTATCGAGGGCTTGCATGCTCTGCTGTCCGGCGGCGCTGTGAAAGAAACATCGGGCCGAATGGGCGCCACATGATGACCGCGCCCTTGAAACATTTCGAGCCGATCACCGTCGGCGTGGCGCTCGGCGAGCGAGCCTATGACATCGTGATCGGCCGCGATGTGCTGCAATCGCTGGGGGATCGCGTGGCCGTGTTACGGCCTGGCGTACGCGTCGCCATCGTCACCGACCGCAACGTCGCAAAACATTGGCTGGAAGGAACCGAGGCCTCGCTGTCGGCAGCCGGCATTGCCACCTCGCGCATCATTGTCGACGAAGGCGAAGGTTCGAAATCCTATGCCGGGCTCGGGCAAATCAGCGAAGCGCTGATATCGGCGAGGATCGAGCGCAACGATCTGGTGGTCGCGCTCGGCGGCGGGGTGATCGGCGATCTTGCTGGCTTCGCCGCCGCGATCCTGCGGCGCGGCGTCGATTTCGTGCAAGTCCCGACTTCGCTGTTGGCGCAGGTCGATTCTTCCGTCGGCGGCAAGACCGGGATCAATTCGCCGCAAGGCAAGAATCTGCTCGGGGCGTTTCACCAGCCGCTTCTGGTGGTCGCCGATACCGCTGTGCTGGATACGCTGCCGCCGCGCCAGTTCCGCGCCGGCTATGCCGAAATCGCCAAATACGCCGTGCTGGGCGACGAAGCGTTCCTCGCCTGGCTCGAGGCCAATCACGCCGATATTTTCGCAGGCGGCGGTGCGCGCGAACGCGCCATCGCCACCTCCTGCCGCGCCAAGGCCGCGATCGTGGCCCGCGACGAGCGCGAGACCGGCGAGCGCGCATTGCTCAATCTCGGTCATACCTTCGGGCATGCGCTTGAGGCCGCCACCGGCTTTTCCGACCGCCTGTTCCATGGCGAAGGCGTTTCCGTCGGCATGGTGCTGGCGGCGGAATTTTCCGCGCAGCTTGGAATGATTCCCGAATCAGACGCAGCGCGCGTCAAGCGTCATCTTGCCGAGGTCGGCCTGCCGACCCATTTGCAGGATATCGCGGGATTTGCCCAGGAAGGGCTCGCGGATGCCGACGCGCTGATGGCGCTGATGGCGCAGGACAAGAAGGTCAAGCGCGGCCGGCTTACCTTCATCCTGCTGGAGGCTATCGGCCGCGCGGTGATTGCTCGCGATGTCGAGCCGTCGCTGGTGCGGGATTTCCTGAAAGCCAAGCTGGCGCGAAAGCTCTAGAGTGATTGTTACGTCATGGACTGGCTTGCATTATCGATTGTCATTGCCTGTCTCCTGATCTCCGCGTTCTTCGCGGCGAGTGAGACCGCGCTGACCGGCGCGTCGCGCGCGAGCATGCTGCGGCTGTCGAAGCAGGGCAATCGCGAGGCCGCTGTCGTCACCAGCCTGCTCGCCATGCGCGAGCGGTTGATTGGCGCGCTATTGCTCGGCAACAACATTGCCAACATCGGCGCCTCGGCACTGGCAACCAGCATCTTCACGGCCTGGTTCGGTGAGGTGGGTGTGCTCTACGCCACCGCCGTAATGACGGCGATGGTCGTGATCTTCGCCGAGGTGCTGCCGAAGACGATCGCCATCAACGCGCCGGACCGGGTGGCGCTCTTGGTCGCGCGTCCGATGAAGGTGATGGTGTACCTGCTGGGACCGCTGCTCACCGTCGTTGAGGCAATCGTCCGGCTGCTGATGAGGATGCTTGGCATCAAGATCGGTCACAATCAACCGCTGCTGTCGCCGACTGAGCGGCTGCGCGGGGCCGTGGACCTGATTCATCACGAAGGCGGTGTCGAAAAGCACGACCGCGACATGTTCGGCGGGCTGTTGGATCTGCGCGAGCTTCAGGTCTCCGACGTGATGGTTC
>WNGI01006317.1_pt1 | contig 19640 bp, 18 predicted proteins | sample 5400621 | NCBI WGS metagenome assembly WNGI01 (sample SAMN13153374, study PRJNA577476) | soil metagenome | isolation source: 20 cm soil or saprolite under Garry oak tree replicate 1 | place: USA:California | collected 2016-06-15
TCAGGCCGAATACGTTGCGCGCTTGGTTGCAGACGCCGGCGATATTGTCCAAGGAACCGTTCGGATTCGCCGACGCCGTGGGTTTGCCTTTGGCGTCAACGTAGCGGAGCAGGATCTGGCGGTTTTTGCGCAAGCCCTCGAGCGTCTTCGGATCGGCGTAGTAACAGCCCTCGCCATGCTTGACTGGCAAGCGCAGCAACTGGCCCTTTTTCAATCCCCCGGTAAACGGCGTGTCCGTTTCTTCGACACGCAAATGAACCTGCTGACAAACGAACTGCAGGCCGGCGTTGCGCACCAGAGCGCCGGGCAGCAATCCCGACTCACAGAGAATCTGGAAGCCGTTGCAAACCCCAAGCACCCGTCCACCGCTTTGCGCAAACTTCATAAGCCCGCGCATGACCGGCGAAAAGCGCGCCATGGCACCGCAGCGCAAGTAGTCGCCATAGGAAAACCCGCCGGGCAAAACGACGCAATCGAAATTGCCGGCAAACTCGTCTTTATGCCAAAGAAACTTAACTTTCTGCCCGAGCTCGGACTTGAGACTATCGAAAACGTCGTGATCGTCGCACGAGCCGGGAAAAGTGATAACGCCCCAACGCATAATCAGTTCTGACTCATCACGGCTGAGAATCGCTCAATCGCCGTCGCCATCGCTGAGCTCGAAGCGGTAGTCCTCGATGACGGTATTGGCCAATAATTTATCACACATCTCGCGGACACGCGCCTCGGCAGCCGGGCGCGACGGCGCGTCGACGGCGAGCTCGAGATATTTTCCGGCCCGAACGTCTTGGACTTCGTCAAAGCCGAGGGTATGGAGCGAGCGCTCGATGGCTTTTCCCTGCGGATCGAGAACACCGTTTTTCAACGAGATAAAAATTTTAACTCTCATAAGGCTCAGTTTCAAAACGCCGGCGGTCTAGTGAAATACCCGGCGAAAGATAAAATCAACATTACCCAAATGATGCTTAACACCCCAAACGGATTCAATCTCCTTAGCCGATAGATGGCGGCGAATCGCCGCATCGGCGAGCAGCTCGCGCTTTAAATCTCCGCCTTCTTTTCCCACTTTCAAGGCGTGACGTTGAACCATCCGATAAGCCACGTCGCGCGCGACGCCTTTGTCCACCAACGCCAGCAGCACTTTCTCGGAAAACACCGTGCCGCCGCTCTTTTCTAAATTACGCTTCATGTTCTCCGGGTAGACGCATAAGTTGCCGAGCACGTAAGTCATGCGGCGCAGCATGAAATCGAGCGCGATCGTCGCGTCCGGCGCGATCACTCGCTCCACCGATGAATGGCTGATATCGCGCTCATGCCAGAGGGGCACGTTTTCCATCGCGGCGAGCGCGTAGGAGCGCATGAGCCGCGCCAAACCGGAAACATTTTCCGACAAAATCGGGTTACGCTTGTGCGGCATCGCCGACGAGCCTTTTTGCCCCGAGGTAAAGGGCTCCTCAGCTTCCTGGACTTCGGTGCGCTGCAGATGGCGGATTTCTACGGCAAATTTCTCCAGCGAGCTGGCAATAATAGCCAAGGTTGCGAAATAATACGCGTGGCGATCGCGCTGAATGATCTGGTTGGAAATCGGCGCGGGCTTAAGGCCGCTTTGCCGGCACACATAGGCCTCGACCCGTGGTGAAATCTGCGCAAAGGTACCGACCGCACCCGAGATTTGGCCCACGCAAATATCCTCGACCGCTTTGCGAAAGCGCGACAGATGGCGCGCCATCTCTTGATACCAAAGCGCCAATTTCAATCCGAAAGTAATCGGCTCGGCGTGCACGCCGTGGGTACGGCCGATCATCACCGTCCACTTATACTTGCGCGCCTGGCGCCGCAGCGCGCTCATTAAATCCTTAATATCCTGCTCGATGAGCGCCGAAGCTTCTTTGAACTGAATCGCCAACGCCGTGTCCATGACATCGGAGGAAGTCATGCCGACGTGAAGATATCTCGCATCATCGCCGATCGATTCCGCCACGGAGCTCAGGAAGGCGATAATTTCGTGCTTAACTTCTCTTTCGATCTCGCGGATGCGCTTGACGTTGAAGCGCGCTTTCTTGCGAATGCGCGCGATGGCCGCCCGAGGCACTTGACCCAGGCGCGCTAAACCTTCGGCGGCAAGAATTTCCACATCAAGCCATTTCTGGAAGCTATTTTCTTCGGACCAGATGCGACCCATCTCCGGCCGGGTATAACGCTCAATCATGCCTCGAAGCCGCCCATTCTTTGATTCAAAGTTCAACGTTCGAGGTTCACGGTTCGAAAACGATCCGAAGTTTGCCACCTTGAACTTGGAACTTTGAACCTTGAACTATTCTTTATCCGTATGTCCGAAACCGCCGTCGTGGCGTGCCGACACGGGTAACTCATCGACTTCGCGCCACTGCGCGCGAACGACGCGCTGAACCACCATCTGTGCGATGCGCTGGCCGCGCTGAATCACGAGCGGTTCCGTGCCGAGATTGATGGCGATGACTTGGATCTCGCCGCGGTAATCTGAGTCGATCGTGGCGGGACTGTTAATCATCGTCAACCCGTGTTTCAGCGCCAAACCGCTGCGCGGCCGGATTTGCGCTTCAAAACCAACCGGTAGCGCGATCGCGAGGCCCGTCGGAATCAAGACTCGCTGCATCGGCGCGAGCGCGAGGTCATGCTCGACATCGGCACAGAGATCCATGCCCGCTGCCCCCTCGGTCATATAAGCGGGCAAGTCGAGCTGTGCTGGACCTGACCGCAAGCGCTTGATCTCAATCCGAACTTCTTCCACAGATGGTCATTCGGGCGCGATCCGGACGGCGCCAGCTCAATGATTTAAGTTTTTGATTTGAAAGTTGTCGTCGAAGCCGCCCAAGAGCGTCAACGTCATCGCGCCTTTGGCGAAGAGCGTGTCGGCAAGCTCGATCATATCGTCACGCGACACGGCGCGAATCTTTTGGCAGATTTCCTCGGTGCTCACGGTCTTGCCGAAATAGATTTCATTGCGTGCGATGTGGCTCATCCAGGAGTCGGTCGATTCCAATCCCAACATCATGCTCCCAACCAGTTGACCTTGCGTCCGGCTGAGCTCTTCATCTTTGATTTCTCCCGCGGCCAATTTCTTGAGCTCTTTGAGAATCAACTCGACGACTTCCTCGGTCGATTCCAGGCTCGTGCCCGCATACACGCCCAGATACCCGACGTCCTTGTACGACGAGGAGAAAGAATAAACCGAATAAGCCTTGCCGCGCTTCTCGCGAATCTCTTGGAACAAACGCGAGCTCATGCCGCCGCCGAGGAGCGTATTGAGCACATAGGCAACGTAGCGTTTAGGATGCGCTTGGGAAATCCCGGCCACGCCCAGGCAAAGATGAACTTGCTCCAACGATTTCGCGTGGGGAAAAACGCCGCTGCCCATCTCGGGCGTCGGCTCACCGTTGGCGCTCAGCGCGCCGTCTTGGCGATCGCCGTCAAGCACGGAGCCCAGACGCGCCGCCATCTCTTCCACCAGCGCCTGGTGGCGAAAATTGCCGGCGGTGGACACGATGACACGGCGCGGCCGGTAGCGCGACTTAAAAAACCCGAGAATATCTTCGCGTTGGAAATTGTTGACGGTTTCTTCGCTGCCGCAAATCGGCCGGCCGATCGGATGGTTCTTGAAAAAATCGAGATTGAAAAGGTCGTGCACATAGTCATCAGGGGTATCTTCCGCCTGGGAAATTTCCTGGAGGATCACGGACCTTTCCCGTTCAATCTCCTGGGCGTCGAAACTGGAATGGAGAAAAATATCGGTCAGCAGATCGATCGCCAGCGGCAGATTCTCATCGAGCACCTTGGCGTAGTAACAAGTATGCTCCTTGGACGTGAATGCGTTGATCACGCCGCCGACGGCGTCCATTTCCTCGGCGATTTGCGCCGCGCTGCGTCGCTCGGTGCCTTTGAAGAGCAGATGCTCGATGAAGTGCGATAGGCCGTTTTCCGCTTCACTTTCGTGGCGCGACCCGTTTTCGACCCAAATGCCGAGGCTGACCGAGCGATGCTCGGGCATTTCGTGCGACACGATGCGGATGCCGTTATCAAGGACGGTCTTGGAGAACATCGAGACTCACTTGGGTTGTGAAGCTGCTAACGTGCGGAACTCTCCGGGCTGGCGCCGGTTTCTTGCAGCGCATCCTTGCGGCTCAGCCGGATCTTGCCCTGCTTGTCGATATCCAGGACTTTAACCATGACTTCGTCACCTTCTTTAAGGACGTCGCTGACTTTGCGCACGCGCTCCGGGGCGAGCTGTGAAATGTGAATCAAGCCGTCCGTGCCGGGAAGTATTTCGACAAAAGCGCCGAACTCGACGATCTTGCGAACGGTCCCTTTATAGATCCTTCCAATCTCCGCTTCAGCAACGATCCGCTGCACCATTTCGACGGCTTTTCTCGACGCGGCTTCGTCGGCCGACGCGATCATCACCGTACCATCGTCTTCGACATCCATCTTGACACCCGTCGCTTCGATGATACCGCGAATCACTTTTCCGCCCGGACCAATGATCTCGCGGATCTTGTCCGGTTTTACCTTTAAAGTGATGATGCGCGGCGCGTGACCGGAGACGCTGGTACGAGCGGTGGGTAACGCCGAATTCATCACGCCGAGAATGTGCAGACGGCCCTCCTTCGCTTGATGCAGCGCCTGACGCATGATATCGCGGTTCACGCCGCTGATCTTTATATCCATCTGCAGCGACGTCACGCCTTCCGCCGTGCCGGCGACTTTAAAGTCCATGTCGCCGAGATGATCTTCGTCGCCGAGAATATCGGAGAGCACGCGAACGTGCTCGCCTTCTTTAATCAGACCCATCGCGATGCCCGCCACGGGCGCGGACACCGGCACGCCGGCATCCATTAATGACAACGATCCGCCGCAGACCGTCGCCATGGATGTCGAGCCGTTGGATTCGAGAATTTCCGAAACGATGCGGATGGTGTACGGAAACCCTTCTTCCGCTGGAAGCACAGGCACCAGCGCGCGTTCGGCGAGGTTGCCATGACCAATTTCACGTCTCCCGGGACCTCGCAAGAATTTCACCTCGCCGACGCTGAACGGCGGGAAATTGTAATGCAACATGAACTTCTTGAAGTGCTCGCCGATCAGCGCGTCAACCCGCTGCTCGTCCGAAGTCGTGCCCAACGTCGTGACCACCAGCGCCTGGGTTTCGCCGCGCGTAAACAACGCCGAGCCGTGCGTGCGCGGCAGCACCTCGATCTCGCAGCTGATCGGCCGGACGTCTTTCAGGCCGCGCCCATCGATGCGCCGCTCTTTTTGAATGACCAGTCCGCGAAAAACATTGCGCTTGAGCTCTTCGAAAGCGCCTTTGATATCTTTCTGCTTATCTGGAAACTCCATCAACGCTTGCGGCACGACTTCACCCTTGACCTCGGCGATTCGTTTGTAGCGTTCCAGCTTTTCCGGGATTTCAAGAGCCTGTTTGAGCTTCGTCAGCGCCAGATCTTCAACCCGGCGGGCGACGGCTTCATCAAGATGCGCGAGCGGTACGTGTCGTTTTGGCTTGCCGATTTCTCGGCGAATTTGCTCTTGAATTTGGATGAGCGGCTGGATCGCTTCGTGGCCCGCGAACAGCGCCTCCAGGATTTCACCTTCGGGCACGATTTGCGCGCCGCCTTCAACCATCACGATCGCGTCCCGGCTGCCGGAGAGAAATATATCCACGTCGCTTTCTTCGAGTTGGCTCTGGGTCGGATTCATGACCCATTGGCCGTCGACGCGGCCGATTCGCACGCCGGCCAGCGGTCCGTTAAACGGAATATCCGACACGTGCAAGGCGATCGAAGTACCCAACATAGCCACTACGTCAGGGTCGTTCTCGCGGTCGGCGGAAAGCACCGTGGCGATCACTTGGGTTTCGCAGCGCAGCCCTTCGGCGAATAACGGACGAATCGAACGGTCGATTAAACGGCAGGTCAAAATCTCTTTTTCCGATGGCCGGCCTTCTCTCTTAAAAAAACCGCCGGGGATTTTCCCGGCGGCGAAGGTCTTTTCTTGGTAGTCGACGGTTAGGGGAAAAAAGTCGGTATCCAGTTTCAAATCTTTGGCGGCCACCGCGGTGACCAAAACGACGGTCTCGCCATAGCGTACCAGCGCCGCGCCGTCCGCTTGCTTGGCCATTCGGCCGACCTCAATAGATAAGGGCCGGCCATGAAAATCCAATTCAATTTTCTTAATCATATAGAAATCCTCTGGCGGGAGACGTGACTGACGGAGGCGAGGAACTGGCGGGCAACGGATTGGGAATAGCTATTTGCGTATTCCGAGCCGCTGGATAAGGCTCTGGTATCTCTCAAAATCCGAATTGCGCAGATAATCCAGCAGCCTTCTCCTCTGCCCTACAAGCATCAGGAGGCCACGGCGAGAATGGTGATCCTTGACATGAACCTTGAAGTGCCCGGTAAGATGCTCTATGCGCTGGCTTAGAAGCGCGACCTGCACTTCTGGAGAGCCGGTGTCCGTCTGATGAACCCTGAACTGCTCAATGGTTTGTCGTCTCTGCGGTTCAGCAATTCCCATATTCTCCGCTCTTTCTTGTCTCTATCCTTCCTTGAGTTGGTTCACATTTAACACAAGGATATAGCCTTGTAAAGCACGCGGAATCTGCGCAACGAGGTGGCAGTCGTCGATTCCGCGATCCGCCGTTAGCAAAAACTTATAAAATTGTTTGTATCGCCGTTTCGATAAACATGATAAGTTGCCGCTATCGTGAAGAATGGCTTAAGCCGCATCTTATTACTAGTTTGTTTATTCTCCCTGCCCGTCAATTCGCTCCCGGCCGGGGAATACTACCGCTGGGTAGACGACAACGGTGTTTTGCACATTACCGACAATCTCCACAACGTGCCGCCGAAGCAAAGGGATAACGTAAACCGTATCCCGGCGCAAGAGAGCGCCCGAGTGGCCGAGCCGGAAATCAAACTGCCGCCGAAGAAAGCGTCGATTCCTTTGGAGAAACATGGCCAGGTGGCGATCGTCCAGGCGACTTTGAATAATAAAAAGTCGGCAAAATTCGTAGTCGATACCGGCGCCAGTTATACCCTGATCTCGAACGCGCTCGCGCGCGAGCTCGCCATCGACGTGGGTCAGAATCCCAAGACCCTGCCGTTTCAAACCGCCAATGGATTGATCGAGGCGCCGGTGACCAACCTCGAATCGATCACGGTCGGTGGGATGGAAATCCGCAATCTCCCCGCTGCAATCCACGATGCCATGACCGACCCGCAAGTTTCCGGACTCTTAGGGTTGAATTTTTTGAGCAACTTCCGCATGGATATCGATACTCAAAAAGGCATGCTCTATTTGGAAAAAAAATGAACCGAATTAATTTCTCACTGGCGTTGAAGCTGGCGGGACCCGCGGTCCGGCAATCTATTCCATCTTAAATGGCAACGCGATAAATGCAAAACGGGCCGGTAGTCAATCCACCGACCCGTTTGTTGCCTTTCCTCTGAATCAACTTTCGCTAACTGCTAAATTACGAGCAGCCGCTCACGGCGCCGCAGTTCAAGCATTTATAGCAAGCGCCACTGCGGATCATGATGGCACCGCAATCGGGGCATGGCGGCGCGTCTTGTTGATACAAGCTCGTCACGCTGCTGATCGTCGCTACCGGCGCCCCGCCGCGCGGCGCATGAGCGGCAATGGACACCACTTTTTTCTGGTGAACTTCCTCGACCGGGTCCCGTTTGACGATCCCCGCCTCCTGCTGCGCATCGCCGTCGAGAAATTTGCTGGCGAGCCAGCGGAAAATATAATCCATGATCGATTTGGCCATCGGAATGTCCGGGTTCTTGGTGAAACCGGAGGGCTCGAAGCGCATGTGACTGAACTTATCGACCAAGACTTGAAGCGGCACGCCGTATTGTAGCGACATAGAGATCGCTGTGGCAAAGGAATCCATCAAACCGGAGATCGTCGAGCCTTCCTTCGACATGGTGATAAAAATCTCGCCCGGCTGGCCGTCTTCATACATGCCGGCGGTGATGTAGCCCTCATGGCCGGCAATATCGAACTTGTGAGTGATCGAGCGTCGCTCATCGGGCAGCTTATGACGCAGAACTCGCGCCTCCTTGCTCTCCACAGCTACCGTCTTCTGCTCTTCTTTGTCTCTTGAGGTATTGAGCGGCTGCGTGCGTTTGGAGCCGTCGCGGTAGATGGCAATTGCCTTGAGCCCCAACTTCCACGACTCCATGTAAGCATGCGTGATATCTTCCACGGTGGCGTCGTTGGGCATGTTGATGGTTTTCGAGATGGCGCCGGAAATAAACGGCTGCACCGCCCCCATCATCTTCACGTGGCCCATGTAATGGATCGTGCGGCTGCCCTTCTCCGCCTTAAAAGCGCAGTCGAATACCGCGAGGTCGTCATCCTTGACATGCGGTGCCCCTTCGATGGTTTCGTGCTCCTCGATATATTCAACGATCTCTTGGCTCTGCTTAATGTCGTAACCCAGCCGCTTCAGGGCCCGCGGCACCGTATTATTGATGATCTTCAACATGCCGCCGCCGACCAGTTTCTTGTACTTGATCAGGGCGATGTCGGGCTCCACGCCGGTGGTGTCGCAGTCCATCATGAAAGCGATCGTGCCGGTCGGCGCCAGGACGGAAATCTGCGAATTTTTGACGCCGAAATTTTCCGCTTCGGTGCAAGTTTGATCCCAGGCCTCACGGGCTGCGGTGAGCAGATCGAGCGGCACATGGGTCGGTGAAAGTTTGTAGGCTTGGGATCGATGCTTGTTCAACACCCGCAGCATGGGCTGGCGATTCACTTCGAAGCCGGCGAAAGTGCCGGTGGCCGCGGCATTGCGCGCCGACTGCAAGTAGCCTTCGCCGGACATCAGGGCGGTCACCGCTGCCGCGTAGGCGCGCCCGCCGTCGGAATCGTAAGGCAGATGGGCATTGGCCGTGATCTCAGCAGTGGGATAGGAAGAATTGTCGATCAGAATATCCTGGGCGAGTATAACGATATCGACCGCGCGGCGGAACGATTCAGTATCGAAGACGCCGTCCTCGCGCAGATACTTGAGCAGATTGAGCGATGCCAAATTACACGCCGAATTGTCCAAGTGCATATATTCGGAGCAGGGATTAGACGCATTGATCCGCGCCGTATTAGAGCAGGTATGCCAATCGTTGATCGTCGTGTCGTACTGCATACCTGGATCGCCGCAGAAGTAGGCGCTTTCGGCGATCGTGCGCATCAGATCGCGAGCCTTGTAGGTCTCACAGGGTTGACCGGTGGTGACAAACTTGGTCTGCCACTCGCGGTCCTCTTGAACGGCCTGCATGAACTCGTCGGTCACGCGGACCGAGTTATTAGCGTTCTGGAAAAACACGCTGCCATAGGCGGGACCATCCAGACTGGAGTCGTAGCCGGCTTCGATCAATGCCCAGGCTTTTTTCTCTTCTTCGACTTTGCACTTGACGAACTCTTCGATATCGGGATGGTCGACGTCTAAGACAACCATCTTCGCGGCACGCCGCGTCTTACCGCCGGACTTGATCACGCCTGCCGATGCGTCGGCAGCCTTCATGAACGATACCGGGCCGGAAGCCGTACCACCGCCGGCCAATTGCTCTTTAGCCGAACGGATTTTAGATAGATTGACACCGGAGCCCGAGCCGCCTTTGAAGATCACTCCTTCCTTTCGGTACCAATCGAGAATCGAATCCATGGTGTCTTCGACCGATAGGATGAAGCAAGCGGAGCACTGGGGTTTTTCCTCGATGCCGCAATTGAACCATACCGGACTGTTAAAACAGGCTTTCTGGTGCAGCAAAATATGCGTCAGTTCGTCGGCAAACGCAGTCGCATCTTGTTCCGTCGCGAAGTAACCGTCCTTCTTGCCCCAGCCCGTGATTGTACTGACCACCCGACCGATCATTTGGCGCACGCTGTTTTCTCTCTGGGGAGTCCCCAAGGGGCCGCGAAAATACTTTGAAACAACCACTTGTGTGGCCATTAAAGACCAGGATTTAGGGATCTCCACGTTCGACTGCTCGAACACAACCTTGCCTTTTTCGTTGGTAATGGAAGCCGTGCGCAACTCCCACTCGATTTCGTCGTAGGGGCTTACCCCTAATTGACTGAAATACCTTGCTATTTTCAGTCCGCCTGGGGTCGCCACTACCGTTTTGGAGATACCCGATTCGGCCGCGTGAGAAGTACCCGTCGCCATCTTTGCCTTTCTCCCTTCCCCTTATTAAAATCTCGATATATGGTGTTGGTCTAACGATAGATGCACTAGATTTTGTAGTTCTACAAACCTGCTACCTATTTGTCAATAAAAATTTTTCGCCCACGGATTTGCTGTGAAATTCCGCCGGTTTTTATGACTTCGGGGAATTAAAAGGAAACCCATTCCTAGACTAGAGTCGAGATTTGACTTCTGCTAACGTCGTTCCGACGGACGCAATGGCCAAGAAAACCCCACAGATAGAGAGTGTCGGCACCGTGCTCGATCAGTCGCTAAAGCGCCTAGACCTTGCGTCGCGCCTGGACGACTACGGTGTCTGGCCGATTTGGCAAGAAGTGGTCGGAAAAGTGATCGCTCGCAATGCTCAACCGGAAAAAATTCGTAATGGGACGCTCTTCGTGAAGGTGTCCAGCCCCGTGTGGATGCAAGAACTACAATTCATGAAAGAGATGATCGCTGAGAAACTCAATCAGCGCCTGAAAAACGAAGTGGTCAAGACGATTTTTTTCATGGTTGGCAGGATCGACACGCCGGAAAAAAATTCTGACGAACCGCAGACACTGCCGGCCGACGAACCGCAGCGTGCAGCAAGCGATAAGTTTTTGCAGTCCATCGACGACCCGGAGATTCGCGACGCTTTTCGAAAGCTCCTAAAAAGCTTCGCCCGGCGAAAACCAAAAGGCTAAGAACGCGCTAAGAATTTTACCTCGAGGCGCATTGCGAAATTAATCTCTCCCCTGCGATCTGCGCCGCTACTTCGGCACTATACCCCTTGTCCCGCCGATAGATGATCAGGGGCGGCAAAACCTCGATTCCGCTTCTGCCCCCTTTGATCCCTTCCACCAAAACCAGCGATGCGTCGACGTCGGCGAACGAATGCACCATGCGCAGCCGCTTCGGCTCGACGCGGGCCAGACGCATACTTGACAGCAAATCGACGGCGCGCCTTGCTGAATAAATCAGCGCCATGCGACCTTTGAGGCGGAGCAAAAATGTTGCAGCGGCGAGAAAATCTCCCAGGTCACCTTGTATCTCATGGCGCGCGACCCGTTTCTCATCGTTCGGACTGATTCGGCCGCTACTCGGTTTACGAAACGGCGGATTGCAAACCACCCCATCGAAGCTCTCGGGCGGAGCCACCGTATCAATGGCGCGCACATCGCCGCGGCGAATTTGAACTTTCCTTTCGAGTCCATTGAGCTTCACGTTTCTTTCAGCGCGCTCGGCCATCGCGGGTTGAAACTCGATGCCGGTAATTGAAACCTGTGAATGCAAGCTCGCCAAGATCAGCGGGATAACGCCGTTACCCGTACCCAGATCGACAACCGTCTCCTTCGGCTGCACGGAGACAAAATGAGCCAACAGCAGCGCGTCGAGGGAGAGTCGATAGCCACTGCGGCTTTGCAAAAATCTCAACTTGCCATGAAAAAGCGCATCCAGTGTTTCTTCGCTCATGGGGGATCGCGCCCGTTCGCCGTTCACGTCGTCGATATTGTCGTCGAGCCGGCTCGCCGATTTGACCGGCGACATGTCGTCCGCTGCTCCCATATAATAAACCTCGTAATTGCTCCTCTATCTTGCAATGAGCGGTAGATTTCTATATTAAGTTTTGAATTCCAGAACTTCGTTTCGCTTCACGCTAAGAACACATGCTTTCCCTTCTGGGCCGAATCGGCCGTTATGCGACGGAACAGATCGCCGGCATGGGCAGGATGTTCTCGTTCCTCATGTCGGCGATATTTCTGGCCTTCCGTCGTCCAGCCAAGATTTATCTCATCATCCATCATATTAAAACGATTGGCGTGGAATCGCTTTCGGTCGTCGCCCTCTCGGGATTTTTCACCGGCATGGTCATGGGCTTTCAAGGCTATTACAGCTTGCGAAAATTCAATGCCGAAAGTTGGCTCGGGTCGGCGACGGCCTTGGGCTTGTTGCGCGAGCTCGGTCCGGTGCTCTCGGCATTCATGGTTACCGGCCGAACGGGGTCGGCCATGGCGGCCGAGCTGGGAACCATGCGCGCCACCGAACAGATCGATGCGCTCGATTCGATGGCGATCAATCCGGTCAAATATCTTGTCTCGCCGCGCGTTATCGCGAGCCTCCTTGCCATGCCTCTACTGACCGCTATTTTCGATGTCATCGGGATTTTCGGTTCTTATGTAGTCGGCGTCAGTCTTCTGGGGGTTAGTTCCGGAAGCTTCTTTGCAGGCATGGAAAACAGCATCGTCTTCCATGATGTCTACAGCGGCTTTGTCAAATCCCTCTCCTTTGGACTCATCATCACCTGGATTTGTTGCTACAAAGGATTTTATGCTCCGCCCATGGCTACCGGCGTAAGCCAAGCCACGACGGAGTCCGTGGTGCTTTCCTTTGTGCTCATACTCGTCTGGGACTATTTCCTCACTTCCATCATGCTTTGACACGATGATCCGCGTCGTTAATCTACACAAGGGCTTTCGTGGTCAGCAGGTGCTCAAGGGAGTGAACTTGGAGTTTGCGACAGGCAAGATCACGACGATTGTCGGCACCAGCGGCTGCGGTAAAACCGTCTTACTCAGACACTTGAATGCTTTGCTGCGGCCCGACGAGGGCGAGGTTTTCGTGGACAGTGTGGACATCGTCAAACTTCCGCAAAAAGAACTGTACGAGATTCGCGCTAAATTCGGCGTGCTCTTTCAAGGCGCTGCCTTACTCGATTCGATGACCGTCTTCGATAACGTCGCCTTTCCGCTGAGAGAAAAAACCGAGAGCACGGCAACTGAAATTAAAAAAAAGGTCGAGGAACGATTGGAACAGGTGGGCTTAGGCGAGATGGGCGGGAAACTTCCCGCGGAACTGAGCGGCGGGATGAAAAAGCGCGCCGGTTTGGCCCGCGCTCTGATCATGGATCCGGAGATCGTTCTATTCGACGAACCGACGACAGGCCTCGATCCGATCTTGGCAAGCAGCATCCATCAACTGATCGCGCGCATGCATGCGACTTTCGGTTTCACCGGGGTTCTGATCAGCCACACCATTCCCCAGGTCTTTGACATCTCCGATTACGTTGCTATGCTCGCCAACGGCGTTATTGAAGAACTTTCGCCGCCGAAAACTTTTCGCGCCTCGCAAAATCCGGTCGTGCAGCAATTTATTCAAGGCAAGACCGAAGGGCCCATCCATGTTCTGTAGGAGTTGCAAAAGTGAACCAATCGCGCACTGATATCATCGTCGGCGTCTTTGTCCTCCTGGGGCTCGTCTGCCTGGGTTATCTCGCGATTCGCCTTGGTAAACTTGAGCTGTTCGGCTCGCAAGGTTATATCGTCATTGCCGATTTTGTCTCTGTGGCCGGACTCAAGCTCGGTGACCCGGTGGAAATTGCCGGCGTCCATATCGGTAAAGTGGAAGGCATCGGCTTAGCCGACGACCGCGCGCGCCTGACGCTGAGAGTCAGTGATGGAATCAAGCTGCAGGACGATGTCATCGCTTCCGTTCGCGCGCGGGGTCTAATCGGCGACAAATTTGTGCTGATAACGCCGGGCGCCTCGGATAAAATCATTCCCCCCGGCGGGAAGATTCGGGAAACCGACTCGCCGCCGGACATCCCTGACTTGATTGGCAAGATCGTCGGCGGCGATCTAACATCGAAAAGCGGAAAAAAAGATGACGCTCAGAAGTAGTCGCACGACAAAAGTATTCGCATTCCTGTTGTTGATTCTGGCGGCAATCACGGCACAGGCCGACGCCGGACTGCCGACCGATCAGATTAAGACCACCGTCGATAATGCCCTCACGGTGCTTAGAGATTCGAAACTGAAACCGGCGGCAAAGCTCAAAGATCGCCGCGACCAACTGAAGCAGATTTTATTCGCGCGCTTTGACTTCACCGAGATGGCCAAACGCGCTCTCGGAGCGCATTGGCGTCGTCGCACGCCCCAGGAACAAGAGGAATTCGTGCGGCTCTTCACCGAGGTCCTCGAGCGCGCCTACGCGGATATCATCGAGTCCTACACGGACGAAAAAATTGTTTACGTCAACGAGCGGGTCGACGGCACCTACGCCGATGTCGGCAGCAAGATTTTTACCGCCAAGGGGGAAGAATATTCCATCAACTACAGGGCGCATTTGGTCAGCAACGAATGGAAGGTATATGACGTCGTCGCTGAGAACATAAGTCTAGTGAATAACTACCGGTCGCAATTCAACCGAGTCATTTCCCATTCGTCCTACGAAGATCTCTTAAGCCGCCTCAAAAACAAAACCGATTTCGTCGCGCCGAAAAAATCACAGTGAAAATAAATTCTTCTCGTCCGCACGCCATGACCCCTAAATCATCGGTCGGCCCGGCACGCCCGATGTAATCCCACGGCGGCAAACCATACCGCGGACCTTCCGAAAACCGCCCTTGACTCGCCGCAATACCCGCAGTATTCCGAACTTACCGACCAGGTAAAGGAGAAAGCCCCCATGGCAACAAATATCGATTGGCATTCGCATCACACGGCTCCGGAAATCTCGGATCGAATCAAGGACCTCACCGGCAAGCGGCCTCACATCGATGCCCTGGATTCGCCGGATTTTTCCAAGCGCATCAGGGAAATGGATGAAGCGGGAGTCGATGTGCAGCTTATTTGTCAGGGGGCCGGCGTCTATGCGGATCAATTGCCGCCGGATCAAGCGCTCGACATCGTGCGCATGTCGAACAACGTGCTCGCGGAGCGGCTCGAGGGCCATAAAGACCGCTTGCTGGGCGTCACCGCGCTATCGCTCAAGAACATCGCCGCCTCGGTAGCGGAGATCGCCCGGACGGCAAAACAAGGTTTTCGCGCCGTGCTGCTTTACCCGCACGTCGACGGCAAGATGCTGGTCGACACGCCCGAGATGGATCCCATCTTCGCAAAGATCTCCGAGCTCAACTTGCCGATCTTTATGCACGGCGCCGGCACCGCGCAAGATCCGACCCTCGCCCGCCTCGAAGACGGCGGCGCAGGCGTCGCTTACGCCGTGCTGTCGGACGGCGAAGTCGCCGAGTGCTGCTTGCGCATGATCGCGAGCGGCTTGTTCGATCGCTATCCGAACTTAAGAATTGTCATCCGCAGTTCCGGCGGCGGCTTGCCGCTCTTGCTCCACCGTTTTTTTTGGAAGCACAAAGGGCCCGACGGTGAGCGGCGCTATTCGGAAATTTTCCTCGAACACTTTCTCATCGACTGCGCCAGCTCCGATGCCCGGACGCTGTCGTTTCTCATCGACAAGATGGGCGAGAACAACATGGTGTTCGGATCCGACTATGGCGGCGGGCTCGATCGGCTAAACAGAAGCTTTAACGCCATCTTGGCGCAGTCCAATCCCGAGCATGTAAAAGGTTTCATGGAAAAAAACTCCCGCCGCCTGCTGCATCTATAGTTCTCTGCAAACGGCTTGCACGATTTGAACCTTTTGAACAACTTGAACGAGCGCATTCCGTTATGGCTTCACAGTATGACCTCACGATCATCGGCGGCGGCATCCTCGGTCTCGCCACCGCGCTGAAGCTGATTCGTGCGCATCCAAATTTACGTCTGCTGATCCTGGAGAAAGAAGCTGAGCTCGCGCGCCATCAAACCGGTAACAACAGCGGCGTGATCCACTCCGGCCTTTATTACCGGCCGGGATCTCTCAAAGCGCGCTCCTGCGTCACCGGTCGCAGAGAGTTAATGGCGTTTTGCGACGACAATGCTATACCCTACGAAATCTGTGGCAAGGTCGTCGTCGCCACCAGTCAAGAAGAACTGCCGCGCCTAGAGGAACTCCATCGGCGAGGGATAGCGAATGGCCTCAAAGATCTAGAAATTATCGGGTCTGAAAAGCTGAAAGAACTCGAACCGCACGCCACCGGCATCAAAGGTCTCCATGTTCCCGAAACCGGCATCATCGACTACAAAAAAGTCGCCGCGGCTTACGCCGAGAAAATTCGTGACGCGGGCGGCGACATTCGCCTGTCCCAACGGGTGGTGGGTATCCTGAACCGCCCCGAGGAAATCGTCCTGCAAACCTCCGGCGGCGATTATCGCACCAAACACTTGATCAACTGCTGCGGCCTCCAATCGGACATCGTCGCGCAAATGATGGGCGGCGATAACAATAGCGAGGAGGAGCACCGCATCATTCCGTTTCGCGGGGAATACTACAAGATCGCGCCGGAGCGGCAATTCTTGGTGCGAAATTTAATTTACCCTGTGCCCGATCCGACCTTTCCGTTTTTGGGCGTTCACTTCACGCGCATGGCTAAAGGCGGAGTGGAAGCCGGTCCCAACGCCGTGTTCGCCTACGCGCGCGAGGGCTACCGCCACACCGATATCAATCTCAGCGATCTGTGGCGCACGATTTCATTCAAGGGTTTTTGGGCGATCACGGGCAAATATTGGCAGACCGGTTTTGGTGAGCTGTACCGCTCACTTAGCAAGTCGGCATTCGTGCGCGCCCTGCAAAAGCTGCTGCCGGAAATCCGCGAGAGCGATCTCGTTCCCGGCGGCGCCGGCGTGCGCGCGCAAGCCGTATCCGCCAGCGGCGCGCTGGTGGACGACTTTGTCATCAGACAAACCCGCAACGCCATTCACGTGCTTAACGCGCCGTCGCCCGGCGCCACGGCGTCGCTCGCCATCGGCCAGCAAATCTGCGAGATGGCCGAGAAAAATTTTCAACTACAGCACTGATAGAATCCTAAGGAACCTTGCTTCCTTCCTTTTCGAGCCAGTAATTCGCAATGTCAATGCACGGGTAAAACCGCGCTCCATCGTGACCTTGGACATAGCCGATGAAATGATCGAGCAGCTTGCTCATTCCGGATCTACCGCTTACGTGCACATGGCACGCGTAACAAAATTTCATTGGATGCCTGCGAGACTCCTCGTAACTGGCATCGAACGCGAGCTGCAATTGCTTTAGTCCCGCCTCCAGGCCTAGCGGCACGAGGTCGTTGTCGGTGTAATTCGGCATGACATAGCCCACGGACACGATTGTTTTTCCGTTGACGTCGATGAGATAAGGAACATCCGAGTCGGAATAGTCGGCAGTCCAAATAAATCCTTGCTCCGCGCATATCTCCAGCGTGTTCGGCGTCGGCCGCGGCCCGGGGGACATATAGCCGACGATTCGCTGCTGAGCGACCCGTTCCAATGCGGCGACGGATTTAACCACGGAGTTTCGTTCGTCATCCTTGGTCTTGAAGACAGGAGGATGCATCGCTTGATCCCATCCGTGGGTGGCGACCTCGTGACCTCTCGTCTTCACCTCGCGCACGCTTTCCGGGAACAGCTCGGCGACCAGCCCGCTCGTGACGACCGTGGCTTTGATTTGGTGCCGGTCGAGGACATCGAGGAGACGCCAAACGCCGAATCTGGCGCCATATTCGCGGCCGCCCAGCGCGAGGGAGTCCAAATGTATGATACGCGCCTTTGGGCATCGGTCTGGCGATGGTCGGTGTGGATTCCCATTCGTGCAGCAAGATGAGCGTCACCGCCATCCTGGCGCCGCCGGGCCACTCCGTGAACCATGCGGGTCGCCTGGGGCGCTGCGGTCGGAAATTCCACTGATACGGCGCTACTAAATCGGGGAAAGCCATGAGGTCACCGCTCCTTTTACATTTGAAATTTCCTAGCGCGTCTGGATGCGCCGCCTGCCGCTATCCATACCTATGTTATTTTTCACTGTGTCGGCTTGAAAGTGTCGCGAAACAACGCCACGTACTTATCGAAGTCATCCATCACTGACTGCTCGAACGGCAGCAGTTTGTAGGGTTTCAAATAGGGCGCGGTGACGTCGGGGCGCGTCGGAATTCTTCGGCTCGCGCGAATTGTCTCCATGCCCGGTCGCGACAGGAGAAAATCGTAGAACAACGCCGAGGTGTAAACGTTTGCCCCCGTGCTGGTGATCGCCGCGGCGACTTTGGAAATCGGAATCACGCCGTCCAACACCGACCATTCCACCGGCGCGCCCTGCGCTTTGGCGCGCTCCACGGTGTGAACCTGGAGCTCTGCGGCGAGGGGAAATTCGCCGGCCGCCATCAGTTGCCCGATCAGCGAATGTCCCTTGCGCCATTGCATTTGCTGCGCCGCGAGTTTTTTCATGTAATCCAGCGCGGCCTCTTTGCCGTCGCGCCGCTCCAAATAGCGCAACGAAACCACGAACCAGTTGTACGGCTCGTTATCCATGGCGATGCCGCCCTTCCACTTGGGATTGAGCAAATCTTTGTACGATTTCGGCGCGGCGTCTTTGGAAACCATCTTGGTATTGTGCGCTGGCACCCAAGCCGATGTATACAGTCCGGTCCAATAGCCGTGCGGATCTTTGCTTTCCGGCGGAAAGAGAGAATTTTCCACGCCTTGATATCGCATCAACAGCTTGCGCTTGATCATGATCGACAGCTCGAGCTCCGGCAGGCTGACAATATCCGCCTTGAACGCGTTGGCGCGCGATTCGGCGAGTATTCGTTCGAGCAGTTTCTCGCTCGACGAGCGCAGGTGTTGAATCTGGATCGACGGATGCTGCTCGTTGAATTTTTTGCTCAACGCCAGCGCGTCTTCCGCCGTCGTGCTCGAATACCATACGAGACCACTTTCCTTTTTTGCCCCTTCCACTAGCCGCGCCTGCCGTTCGGCCGCAGACAGCTTCATCAGCGCGGCCAACGTCGCTTCACGATTCTGCGCCTGCGCACGCGGCGCAATGCAGATCACGAGGACAGCGGTTATCACCAACGACCAATGATTCATTTTGAGACTCCAGTCTTTCTTAAAGCTCGGCTCCGACTCCCTCGCCCGCTTGCGGGAGACGGATGGGGTGAGGGTTGTCAACGCGGCGAAACGAATATCGGCTTTGATTCGTCGTGTCAATCGTTCAACTTTGACCGTATTGTTGATTTCCGCCCGGTCGTCAAATATCGTGACCGAACAGTCAACGGAGGTAGATTCCGCATGATCATCGAATACAAAGGCAAGTCGCCGAAAATTTCACCGACCGCCTTTATCGCGCCCACCGCCGTGATTATCGGCGACGTGACCATCGGCGACGAAGCGAGCATCTGGTGGGGCGCGGTGCTGCGATCAGACCAAAATCAAAATCCGATTGTCGTCGGCGCGCGCACCAGCATCCAGGATAATTGCGTGCTGCATTCGGGTGAAGCGCCGACGATCATCGAAGACGACTGTACCATCGGCCACGGCGCCATCATGGAAGGCCCGCTGATCAAACGCGGCGCGATCATCGGCATGAATGTCACGCTCTTGGAAAACGTCGAGATCGGCGAAGAAGCACTGATTGCCGCCGGCAGCGTTGTCGTGCCCCACACCAAAATACCGCCGAGAGTGCTTGCCGCGGGCGCGCCGGCGAAAGTCAAAAAGGAATTGGCCGGAGAAGCTCTGCACTGGATCAAAATGGGTTCGTCGACGTATGTGAA
>WNGI01001475.1_pt1 | contig 19635 bp, 16 predicted proteins | sample 5400621 | NCBI WGS metagenome assembly WNGI01 (sample SAMN13153374, study PRJNA577476) | soil metagenome | isolation source: 20 cm soil or saprolite under Garry oak tree replicate 1 | place: USA:California | collected 2016-06-15
CGCCGACGCCGGCGTATCGCCTAAGTGGCCGACTACGCTACGGCGATCGCATGTGGAGCTTTTCGAAATTCTCCGGCGCAGTCGGACGGAGCGACCTGGGCGGCGATTTTTCCGTCGACTTACGTTCGCAGCGGCCGTTCATGCGCGGCGACCTCGCATCCGAAAACCTTGATATGCGCGACTTAAGCGGCTTCGTGGGGGCAAAGGACAACAGCGGCGCACCGCCCGGGCAAGTTCTGCCGCGCAGCGAATATCAGGTTCAAAAACTCAACGCGGCGGATGCCGATATCCACTTCACCGGAAGGCGCATCCGCAACGAAGCACTGCCGATCAATCGGATGGATACGCACCTCGAGTTGCGCAGCGGCGTGTTCAAGCTCGATCCACTTGCGTTCCGCGCGGCCGGCGGCGACATCGACGGCACGATCACCTTGGATGCGCACCAATCGGTGCTATCAGGCTCCGCCGATCTGAGCGGGCGGGGGCTGCAGGTCAATCGGCTCGCTCCGGGCGTGCAGGCGGTCATACAAAGTGCGGGCACATTGGAGACGCGCGTCCGATTGTCGATGCGTGGCAATTCCGTGGCGGCGCTGCTCGGCAGCGCAAACGGCGAGGTGGTGGCGATGATGAACAACGGTGCGATCAGCGACCTGTTGCTGCGTCTTGCGAACCTCGATATCGCCAACACGCTCCTCGTCATGGCGCGCGGCGACCGCAACATCCCGATCCACTGCATGATCGCGGATCTCAAGGCGCAGGACGGCATTCTCGTGCCGCAGAAGTTCGTACTCGACACCGAACACACGACGCTTACGGCGGAAGGCAAGATCGAGCTTCGCAACGAAAATCTCGATCTGCGGCTGGTTGCGCAGCCTAAGGATGGCAGCATGTTCGCGTTGCGCGGTCCGATTCAAGTGAGCGGAACATTCGCAGAGCCCTCGATAAAGCCGGAGCTCGGGAACGCCATCGCACGCACCGGCGCCGCGATTGCCCTGGGCATTGTCGCGCCACCGGCGGCAGCGATCCCGTTCCTACAATTCGGCAGCAAACAGTCATTCGACTGCTCGACGCATGTCGCCGATGCGTCGCAATTCATACAGCGCGAGCCGCCGCGGACGCAATAACGCGATCCCTACCCGCGCGCGACTGCGCTGCGGGTGCTATCATCGAACGATCGTTCTAGCCCTTGGGGATGGGCGGATGTCCGTGGCGACCCAATGAAAATCGATACCCTTGCGACGCTCAACGAGTCGCAACGCCGCGCAGCGGTCCACCGGGAGCGGGACGCAAAGCCCGCGCCTCTGCTTGTCATTGCGGGCGCGGGCTCGGGAAAGACGAACACGCTCGCGCATCGCGTCGCGTATCTCGTGCGCGAAGGCGCCGATCCCAGTCGTCTGCTGTTGTTGACGTTCAGCCGGCGTGCGGCGATGGAGCTCGAGCGTCGGGCTGGGCGCGTGCTTCGCACACTGCTCGATGCCGGCAGCGGCCAACTCGTCACGCTTCCGTGGGCAGGAACCTTTCACAGCGTTGGGGCTCGGCTTCTGCGCGAATACGCCGGGCGGGTGAGCTTGCCCGCGAACTTCACCATCCATGATCGCGGCGATTCCGAAGAGCTCATGGCGGTCGTCCGGCACGATTCAAAGATCGAGGTGACGAAGAAGCGCTTTCCCGGCAGCGCGACATGCGTCGCGATCTATTCGCGCAGCGTAAACGCGGAAGCGTCGCTTGCCGATGTCCTGCGCGACAACTACCCATGGTGCGCGGCATGGGAGAGCGATCTCAATGCGTTGTTCGGCGCGTACGTCGCGGCGAAGCAATCGCAGCAGATCCTCGACTTCGATGATCTGCTGCTCTATTGGGCCGGCATGCTCGCGGATTCCAAGCTTGCACAGGACATCGGCAATCGCTTCGAACATGTCCTGGTCGACGAGTACCAAGACACCAATCGATTGCAGAGCTCGATACTGCGTTTGCTGAAACCGAACGGTTGCGGCGTCACCGTCGTCGGCGACGACGCGCAAGCGATCTATGGTTTTCGCGCCGCAACGGTGCGCAACATCCTCGATTTTCCGCACCAATTCGATCCGCCCGCGACGGTGATCGCACTGGAGCGCAACTATCGGTCCACGCAGACGATATTGGATGCGTCGAACGCCGTGATTGCGCACGCCAAGGAGCGGTTTACGAAGAACCTCGTTGCGGAACGGCCCGGCGGAGTACGGCCCCGCCTCGTCACCGTCAAGGACGAGGCCGATCAGGCATCTTACGTCGCAGAGCAAATTCTCGTGCATCGCGAGAATGGCATTGCGCTCAAAAGCCAGGCGGTCCTCTTTCGTACGTCGAGCCATAGCGCGCTATTGGAGCTGGAGCTTGCACGCCGCAACATTCCTTTCGTCAAATACGGCGGTCTCAAGTTTCTCGACGCGGCGCACGTGAAGGACGTGCTGTCCCTTCTTCGCTGGATCGAGAATCCGCGTGGACGACTTGCCGCATTTCGTGCAGTGCGGATGCTAGCCGGCGTGGGGCCCGCCACAGCGGCGCGTCTCTTGGACGCAATCCAGGCATCACCGGATCCAGTCGGCACGATGCGGTCGTTTCGCGTTCCCGGTGCCGCCACAGCGGAATGGTCGTCGCTGCTCGAAATATACGAATCGCTGCATACGGCGAAGAGCGAATGGCCGGCGGAACTGGACCGCCTCCTTTCCTGGTATGAACCGCAGCTCGAGCGGATGTACGAAGATGCGCCTGCACGCTTGTCCGACCTGACGCAGCTTCGCCGAATTGCCGCCACGTATCCAAGTCGCGAGCGATTCTTGACCGAGCTGACGCTGGATCCGCCGTCGGCGACGAGCGGAATGGCGGATGAGCCACTGCTGGATGAGGACTATCTCATTCTTTCAACCATTCATTCCGCGAAAGGTCAGGAATGGAGAGTGGTGCAAATACTGAACGGCATCGACGGCTGCATTCCTTCCGACATGGCAAGCCGCAGTCAGGATGAAATCGAGGAGGAGCGCCGATTGCTTTATGTGGCGATGACGCGTGCCCGCGATCATCTGGCGATCGTGCTTCCTCAGCGCTTTTACGTCCATCAGCAAAGCAGTTTTGGAGATCGCCATGTGTACGCAGCGCGGAGCCGCTTTCTCACCGACACAGCGTGCGCGGCGTTCGATCATGAGACTTGGCCGCCGTCGAGCGCTTCTGTGAGCGAACCGATCGGCGCGTCGGACGCCAACATCGATCTTGCAGCTCGTATCAGATCGGTTTGGCAACAACCGGCCAAATAGTCGTCCCATCGCATCGACATCCCGGCCGAACCCTTTTCCGGCTCTTCGCAGCTCCCGGGTGGTGGCTGTTACTCGCGGAGCGATTTGTTCCCACACCGGCCGCGATCAGCCATACTTCGCGGCGGTCGGCGTTTGATCGTTTTTGCATTGCACAACTGGAGGAATTATCAATGAGTCGTTACGACAGCCTAAAGACATTGGGAGTCGCGCTTCTTTGCATGGCGTCGCTCGCCGTGCCCGACGCGCAGGCACAGGCGGCGCGCCAATTCAGCTTCGCGTATGACCAGCCGACGACGACGGCGTACGGAATTGCCGCGAACATCTTCGACGCGAAGCTGAAGGAGCTAAGCGGCGGCAAGTTCAGCATCAATCAGTTTCCTGGCGCACAGCTCGGTCAGGAACCGCAGATGTTGCAGAAGATGCGCGCGGGCGACATCGATTTTGTCATCACGTCGACGGCGAATGCGTCGACGTTGGCACCGCAGGCCGGCGTGTTCTCGCTGCACTTCATCTTCCGCGACCAGCAGCACCTCGCCAAAGCGCTCGCCGATCCGGCGATCGCAGAGGAATTTCGCGCGATGATCAAGGACTCGGTGCAAGGTGCGCAAGTGCTCGGCTTGCTGACGATGGGCATGCGCAACATGTACAGCAAGAAGGAAGTGAAATCGATCGACGACATCAAAGGACAGAAGGTCCGCGTCCAGGCGACCAAGACCGAGGACACGCTCTTCCCGGCGTACGGCGCACAAACCGTCCATATGCCGTTCGGCGAGGTCTACACATCGCTGCAAACCGGCGTGGTGAACGTGGCCGAGAACGGCGTCAACGTCTATCTCGCCAACAAGCACTACGAAGTGGCGCCGATTCTCTCGATGACCGAGCACGAGGCCAACAACAACTGCATCTGGGTGAGCGAAAAAACCTGGAATAGTCTGACACCGGAGCAGCAGAAATGGGTTCAAGCCGCCGCAGACGAAGTCGCGAAGACCGAGCCCGCGCTGGCGCTGAAGCTCGAGAAGGACTCCGCCGATAAGCTGAAGACGATCGGCGTAAAGGTCGTCGATGGCGTCGACAAAACCGGCTTCATAAAGGCCGCACAACCAATCCAGGATCAACTCGCACAGGAGCTCGGCCCGCACGCGGTGAAGCTGCTGAAGCTCGTTCGCGACGTCAAATAATTCGTTTTGCGTTACGGCCGGCGGCGCGCTGCTCGCGTTTCCGGCCGGTTTTATGTCTTTCACTCGTATAAGCCAACACTGATATGGCCGACTTCCGCGCCCTGATCCTCCAACGCCATCGACACCTGAAATGGAAGGTGTTCGACAAACTGGAGGCGGCGTTGATGATCCTGTGCGGCGTGTGCATTTTCATGTTCACGCTGGCGGTGTTCTGTGACGTGGTCACGCGCACGCTGGGTGCGCCATGGCTATGGCTGCAACAGCTCACGACTGCGTTCTTCGCCTGGGGCGTGTTCCTTGGCATGGCAGCGGCTACGCGTCGCAACGATCACTTCTATCTGACCGAGATCACCAAGCGGATGACCGGTGCGCCGCGCAGTGCGATCGAGATCACCAATCGCGTGATCGTGCTGATCGTGTCGCTGATGCTGATCTGGTTCGGCTGGAAGAACGCGATCCTTGACCTCGGCAGCTACCGGATGCCATCGCTGATTCCGCTGACTTTCTATACCGGCATCGTTCCCGTCGCCGGGGTGCTGATCGCGCTTTTCACGATTGAGCAGCTCGTCAACGGCTGGCAGCACGGTTTTGAAGGTCCCGAGGACCGCGATGACATACCTCAATTCGTCGCGGAGGAAATCGTCGAATGACCAGTGGCGCCATTCTGATCTTGATGGGCGTGCTGTTCCTCGGGTTCGGCTACATGGGCGTGCCGGTGTCGTTCGCGCTGATGGCCGGCGTGTTCGTGGCGACCGCCTTTACGCAGGTCAGCCTGCAATCGATGGTCGGCCAGCTCTTCCACGGCATTGATTCCGAGACGCTGCTCGCCGTCCCGTTCTTCCTGCTGGTCGGCGAGCTGATGGCCTCGTCCGACGTGGTCTACCGGATGATTCGGTTGTCGCAGACACTGGTCGGCCATCTCCGCGGCGGCCTCGCACAAGTGGTGACGCTGTTCAGCATGTTCTTCGCCGGCATCTCCGGCTCTTCGGTGGCCGACGTCGCGGTACTGAGCCGCACCGTTGCGCCGGAGATGGACAAGGAGGGTTACGACCGCGCCTTTACGGCCGCGCTCATTGCCTGTGCGTCGACAATGGCCAACCTCATTCCGCCCTCCATCATGGCCGTGGTCTACGGCGCCACCGGCAACGTTTCGATCGGCGGCTTGTTTCTCGCCGGTGTTGTGCCGGGTGTGATGATCGGCATCGGCCTGATGGTGTACAGCTATTTCTGGGGACCGGTCGGCGTCATGAAGCCGCGTGCGAAGTTCACCGAAGTCGCCGTCGCCGCGCGCGGCGCCGCGTTGCCGCTGATCATCCCCGTGATCATCATGGGCGGAATCCTGAGCGGCTGGTTCACGCCGACCGAAGCGGGGATGATCGCCGCCGTCTACATTCTCGTCGTGCTGATCCCGGTGCTGCGCCCGACGCACATCAGGGAACTGCCGCGCGACTTCATGTACGCCGGCCTTCTTTATTCGCTGCCGCTGGCGGCAGTGGCCGGCGCTTCGGCATTCGGCTGGATGGTCGCGTACTTGCGTGGCCCGGACATCGTTGCCACGTACATCACCGGTTTCGCCGGCACCGACCCCACGATGATCATGTTGTTGCTGGTCGTGTTGTTCGTGATCGTCGGCGATTTCATCGACGCCGTTCCGGCCATCATCATCTTCATGCCGATCATCAACAAATTGACGGAAGTCGGCCACATCAACCCGCTGCACATGGGCGTGGTGATCATCACGACGCTGGTCTTCGGGCTGATCACGCCTCCCTACGGATTGTCGTTGCTGGTGGCGTCGAAATATGTCGGTGTCGGTTTTGGCAAAGCGCTGATGCGCTCGTTGCCGCTTTACGTGGTGTTTTTCCTGACGATCGCCTTCTGCGTGCTCTTTCCAGAAGTGGTGCTCTGGCTGCCGAAATGGCTTCTCCCCGAATCGGTCGGCTGCTTCAAGGCGCCGAGTGGAGCCGGTTACATTTGTCCCTGAAAATCCGTCAGGATCAAGAAAATCCAAACAACTGTGCCGGTGTATCCCACAACACCTGCCGGCGGTCTCGCGCATCAGGAATCCAACGCTGGAGATTCGCGAGCACAGGCCCGTAATCCATCCGTTGACCAAGGCGCAGAAAGGGCCAATCCGAGCCCCAGACGCAATGTTTGACCGTGAATGCGTCAATCAACGCCGCGACAAACGGTTCGGCATCGGGATGTGGCGGGGGTTGGCGCGAAAAGCGAAACGGCCCGGACAATTTGACAAAATGTCCATCACGACCGAGCTCGAGCAGTGCTTGGAATCCCGCTTGCGCGACACCATTTGCCGGCTCCGGCCGACCACAGTGATCGATGACGAGCGGAACCTTCGCCATGCGCAACATCGCGAGCCCTTCGTGCAGCTGATCGCGTTCACATTGAACATGGAACTGCCAGCGCCTCTCCCGCACCTGAGCGAAGAGTCGCGGCATCGCGGGATGCTGCAATACATCGACGCCGTCGGCGATAAGGTCGAGGCGGATACCGATGACGCCTCTGCTGTCCAATTCGTCGAGCGCATGCTCGTCGGCGTCAGGCGGCACCCGCGCGATGCCTTTGAAACGCCCGCCGGAGCCACGGATTGCCGCTATCATGCACCGGTTATCGTAACGGTACCCGCTTGTCGGATTGACGAGCAGCGCATGCGAAAGGTCGTGGGCGTCGAGCACCGCGGCAAGATCGGCTGCCGTGCCAGCCTCGTGTGGCGGCGGTTGATAAGCGGCGTCAAGCGAATATGGAAACCGGGCCGTGTCGAAGACGTGGCAGTGCGAGTCGATTCCGTTGCCCATGGCGAACGCCCTTGGTGATGATGTTCCCCCACGCTTGCGGCTTCGCCGCTGCGCTGCCCCAAAGGGGGAGTAATTCGCGCCTTGGGACGGCCCGGCGGCGCTCATCGTATCCTGCGCAGATTATGCCTTCCGCGATGACAGCATACGAAGAGACCTGACACCATGACATCCGCACAGGCGTTCGATTGGCCGTTCGAAGTCCGGCCGCTGACAGCGAATCTCGGTGCCGAGATTATCGGCGTGAATCTCGCAGACGATATCGGCGACGATTTGTTTCGCGCGATCTACGCGGCGTTTTTACGCTATCAGGTCCTGCTGTTTGGGCCGCACGATCTGCCGTCTGGGCGACAGGTCGCGTTGGCACGCCGATTTGGTGACGTGCAGATTCATGTCATGAGCCAATATCACGCGGATGGTTTTCCTGAGCTCTATCGGCTCTCGAATCTCGATCAAAACGGCAAGCCCAACGGTCGCCATCCGGACAAAGGCACGCTGCATTGGCACACGGACGGCTCGTGGCAGCGCGTCACCGGGCAGGCCACGATCATCTATGGCGAGATGGTGCCCGCGCACGGCGGAGAAACTCATTTCTGCGACATGTACGGCGCCTATGCCCGCCTCGATAATGGGTGGAAGGTGCGGATCGATGGGCTGCGCGCTGTACATAATCTCGATTTTTCGCGCAGCCGACGCCACGGCGAAGATCCATTGTCGGACGCGCAACGGGCCGAGATCCCGCCGGTCGACCATCCGGTCGTTCGAACGCATCCCGATACCGGTCGCGAGTGTCTCTATCTCGGCGATCACGCGGAATACATCGTCGGCATGCCGTACGACGAGGGAAGGGCGCTGATCGAGCAGTTGAATGCGCTTGCCATTCACCCGGATCTCACCTACGAGCATCGCTGGAAGCCGGGCGAGCTGATCGTCTGGGACAACCGTTGCGTATTGCATCGCGCCACTCCTTACGATCCATTCGCTGAGCGCCGTGTCGTCCGCCGGTGCACGGTGCTGGGCGAAGTGCCCGTCCGCACGAGTGGTCTTCGCTAGCGCAATGCCCGTCCTGACGACCGCGGAATCCGAACGCGAGGCTGTCGCTACTGCGTTCGCCGATCAACGGCGGTTGGTCGTCGTATCGCTGTGCGCGGATTGGTGCGACACGTGCAAGGAATTCCGTAGCGCGTTCGAAAGCATCGCCCGTGCACGGCCAAACATTACGTTCGTTTGGCTCGACATCGAGGATGACAGCGCCGTCGCGGGCGACATCGATGTCGAGAACTTTCCGACTCTGGCGATCTATCGCGGCGGCGCCGTGCTGCATTTCGGCGTGTCGCTGCCGCACGAAGGGACTGTCGCGCGGCTGGTAGACGAAATGGCGGAGCGGATGACCGCCGTCAGCAATTCGCCCGAAGAAGTTCGCGAACTACCGCAGCTGTTGAAGGAACGGTCGCAAGCCGCTTGATCATTGATTCTTTGCGCTCAATGCGGCGGTTGTGGAACGAACGCGTTCGCGAACACGTAATCAGCAACCTTGCGGCCTTGCGCGATGCCCTGCGTCTTGTCGAACGCCCAGTGAATGCCGAGGTAGATTCGACTCTGGCCGTTCTCTTCTTCGGCCTGCGCCAGCGAACTGAAGCTGCGTGTGACGAGCGGCCTGACGTTGCCATCGTGGTCCTGCGTCGTGCCGTTGAATTCATCCGACACGAATGTGAAGGCGATCGCGTCGGTCTGATAAAAATTACGCAGCGTCTGGAACAGCGCACCACCAAAACCTGCATGCCCCGACGGATACGATGGGAACGGTGGCGTGAAATTCGGGCCATTCAAATTGGAGGCCGGCGCGCCCAACGGCGTAAACAAAGGATCGCCGACGGTGGCGCTATTTCCGTCGTCCACGCCGCTCGGTCCGGTACCGGAATCGGATTCGCGAATACCGGTGATGGGGCGCCAGAATTCATACCAATACTTCGATTCCCAGATTGCCGTTCCGGCGTCGGCCATCGCCACGTTGACGAGCGCGAGAAGCCGAGCGAGGTCGACGACGTTCGTTCGCATCTGCGTTGCGATGGTTGTCGCGATCTGGTTGTAAAGACGCGGCGGCGCGCACAAGCTCGGCGTGCCGTCATAGGCCCAGTAGATGCCGATTGTCGTTTGCTCCATCGAGCGCTCGGTCGGTGTCACGATTCCGTCGCCCCCGAGTTTTTTAACTTCGGTATACGCGGTCGCATACTCAACGCTACTCATCGCGGGCGGCGGGGGAACGCGAAACTGATCGCCGGATTGCAACACGAACGTTTTCACAGCGCCCCAGTGGTACCCCAATGCGAGCGGCGATAGGCCGATCGGGTCTTGTCGCCATTCACCGGGATCGACCCCTGGGATATAGCTATTGCCCATGCGGCCTTCGGCATGTTCAGAGCCGTCGTTGGCGCGCAGCTCCAGGATGGCAGCCGCGGTGCGTGCCCCGAGCGCAATACCGTCCGCCTGCGGTCGCCCGCGCGGAAGCATCAGACGCAAATCATCTGCGAGGATCGCGTCGAACGACTGCTTTTGTGATGGGTACAACGCAATCAACGTATCGTGCGCGGCCTGCGCGATCGCGGCGTTCATCGCCACATCGGGCGCCACAGGCGCAAGGTTCGCATAACTCTTGTGGCCGCGGGCGATCGCGTTGACGGCGTCGAAGATCGCGATATGCACGATCGCCATCGCACGGCTCGAGCGTCCGGGACCGAACTGCTCGCCGAAGACGCGCGTTTCGCCGGGTGCGACGGGCGTGTGATCGAGACCGCTCGCGTTGATCGCGATCTGGTTCCAGTAACGCAGCGTCGCGCCGGGATCGAAAGGAAATGTGCTGGGACGCCGTGTTGGCGCAATATGCAGGTTAGAAATGGCGTCGAAGCGCGGACCGAGCGCGTCGCGAAATCCGCCGGCGAATCCATCCGCGAATGATGAAGAAGCAGCGCCGAAAAGTAGCGCGATCGGAACGACGTGGAGATATGACAATGGCATCACCCTTATAGTACGCATTCCGAAAATAAGTGCAAGCACCGGCGACTAGAACGCGCAAATTTCACAGTGTGGAGAATCTCAAGCTTGAAGCGACGGCTCGTCCATTGCGGCAATCTGCTCGCGGAGTTCGAGAATGCGATCCTGCCAGTATCGCTGCGTGTTGAACCATGGAAACGCGAGCGGAAACGCCGGATCGTTCCAGCGCTGCGCAATCCACGCGCAATAGTGAATGAGCCGAAGCGTGCGGAGCGCTTCGACCAGCATGAGCTCGCGACGATCAAAGTCGTGGAAGTCCTCGTAACCCTCCAACAGCGCTGCAAGCTGCGCTTCCCTGTCGGCATGCTCGCCCGACAACAGCATCCAGAGATCTTGAACCGCCGGACCCATCCGTGCGTCGTCGAAATCGACGAAATGCGCACCGTCGTCGGTCCACAACACATTGCCGCCGTGACAATCGCCGTGCAACCGCAGCGATGACACCGACCCCGTCCGATCGAAAGCGCGGCGAACGCTGTCGAGCGCATGATCGGCAACGCCATGCCATACGGCGCGCAAATCGAGGGGCAAAAAGTCGTGCGCCAACAGGTAATCGCGCGACGCGACGCCGAATTCCTCGATCGTGAGCGCCGGACGCGTCACAAACGGCAGCGTTGCACCGACGGCGTGAATGCGTGCGATGTAACGGCCGATGCGCACCAGCGTATCGCGGCGATCGAGCTCCGGCGCGCGTCCACCGAAACGCGTGTAAACGGCGAAGCGAAAACCTTCGAACGCATTGAGCGTTGATCCCGACAACTGTAATGCGGGAACGGCAGGAATTTCCCGTTCGACCAAGTCGGCGACGAACGCATGCTCTTCATGGATCTGAGCGTCGCTCCATCGCGCAGGTCGATAGAATTTGGCGACGACCGGCGGCGCGTCATCGCGCCAGACCTGATAGACGCGATTTTCATAGCTGTTGAGCGCGAGCAGACGGCCATCGCCGCGAATCCCGACGCTTTCGAGTGCATCGAGAATGCGGTCCGGCGAGAGACCGTCGTACGGTGCAGCATCCGAAGAAGCCATCTCTTCATTCTACGGTGGCGCATCATCGAATCGCGTTGAGGCGCGAAATGGCGTTCGCCTTCGCACCTGCTATCGTTGCGACTCACCCTCGCATTCAGGACCGTCATGACCAGCGCCGCCTCCGTTGACAGCATTGGAAAGCAGTGGGACACCGAAATCGTTCCGCTACTCATCGATTACGTTCGCATTCCCGCAAAGTCGCCGCATTTCGATCCCGCGTGGGAAGCCAACGGCCATATTGAAAACGTCATCACGCTGGCCGAGCGTTGGGTGCGCAAGCAGCCGGTTCGCGGGCTCGCGGTCGAAATCGTGCGCTTGCAGGGACGAACGCCGGTTCTCGTGTTCGAAGTACCTGCGACACATTCGGTCGCACACGCGGGCACGGTGCTTCTCTATGGCCATCTCGACAAGCAACCCGAAATGACGGGCTGGCGCGAAGGGTTCGGCCCTTGGATACCGGTGATCGAGGACGGCAAGCTGTATGGACGCGGCAGCGCCGACGACGGTTACGCGGTCTTCGCGGCGCTTTCCGCCATTGGCGCGCTCGAATCCGAAGGATTACCGCATGCGCGCTGTGTCGGCATTATCGAAACGTGCGAAGAAAGCGGCAGCTACGATCTTCCGGCGTATCTCGAAATGTTGGCGCCGCGCCTGGGGCCCGTCGATTTCGTTGTGGGTCTCGATTCCGGCTGCGGCGATTACGAGAGGCTGTGGGTCACGACGTCGCTGCGGGGAATCGCCGCGGGTACATTGACCGTCGACGTGCTGGACGAGGGCGTTCATTCGGGCGACGCAAGCGGTATCGTGCCCTCATCGTTTCGGATCGCGCGTCATTTGCTCGATCGTCTCGAAGACTCGGCGACCGGACGGATCCTGCCGTCGTCGTTTCACGCGCAGATTCCAGTCGAGCGCGTGCAACAAGCGGGCGTCGCAGCGGCGATCATGGGCGATATCGTCTTTAGCAAATACCCGTTCGCGGGTGGGACGGCACCGATGGTCGGCGATCGCAACGAGGCCATTCTCAATCGCACATGGCGTCCGGCGCTTTCAGTCGTCGGGGCCGACGGCTTGCCCTCGATCGCGAATGCAGGCAATGTCCTACGTCCTCGCACCTCGCTCAAGCTGTCGCTCCGTCTGCCGCCGACAATCGATGGCGAACGAGCGACGCTGGATATGAAAGCGGTGCTCGAAGCCGATCCGCCGCATGGCGCAACGGTTCGCTTCGAAGCAGATCAAGGTGCGAGCGGATGGAACGCGAAGCCGACTGCGCCGTGGCTCGGGAATGCGCTCGAAGCTGCGTCGCAGGCGCACTATCGCAAGCCGGCAGCCGCGATGGGCGAGGGCGGCACGATTCCGTTCATGGCGATGTTGGGACAACAGTTTCCCGACGCGCAATTCTTGATTACGGGCGTGCTCGGTCCGCAATCGAACGCACATGGCCCGAACGAATTTTTGCATGTGCCGTACGCGAAAAAGCTGACCGCGTGCGTGGCCGACACACTCGCCGCGCACGCGCTGCAACGTTAGCGATCGTCCATCTCCGCACGCGCGGGACTGCAGGGGATTAGGGGCAGCGTCCCGGCTCCGTGGCGTCGAAGCAGCAGCTTGGTGACATCGATGTCGAATTGCGGCCGCGGCGGCGATTCGAGCAATGCGCCGAGCTCGCCGTCATCGTGCGCCGTTCCCAACCAGCACCAGTCTTGCAACATGTGGACTTCCGTGCGCTCGGAAAGCGGCGCGGCGCATTCACGAAAGAGCGCCGGTCCGGCGTGCGGCCACTGGGGAATCGCGAACCGCTGGAGCGCGAACATGAGCCGCGCGTCGTGTGAATCGACCGACTCTTCGCCCACGCAGCATCCCGCACAACGCTTCAGTTGACGTTGGAAGCACGGTCCGGTGCACCGCCGATCGACTCCGAGCCGCCGCCAGCACAAGCGATGCTCGGCAGCGAGCGCGCGCAATGTCCCGCGTGCGACTGACCGCGACGAGAACGGCCCGAAGGAGCCGGCGAGCTCGCCCGGATCGATGCCGTCCGCGCGTACGAACATTGGCATCCCATCGTTGCCGAGCGTCAGCACGCCTGCTTCAGTCTTGCGTCGGAGCGTGCGATTGTGGTGCGGCATGCGGTCTTTGACGAGTATCGCTTCGCGGAGCAGCGCGCCGAATTCTCCGGCGGTCTGCTCGAATTCAATGCGCCGAATTTCTTGCGACAGGCGAAGATCGGTTTCACTGCGCCAGTCGCTGGAGAAGTGCGCAGCGACACGATCGCGTATGTTGACGCTCTTGCCGATATAGAGCGGCAACGCATTCTCGCCGTAGAACAAATAGATGCCGGGCGTTTCCGGCAGCGCGTCGAGCGTGTCTTCGGGTAATTGCGGCGGCAAGCTTGCGATGCGCAGCGCTTGCTTTGCCGCAATCTCGACCGCTTCGGCGTGGAAGTCCCGATACAACGTTTGCATGAAATCCCAAATCGCGCGCGCATCGCCGAGTGCGCGGTGTCGATCTGTCACCAGGAGATGGTGGCGTTCGATCAACGCGTCGAGATTGTGTCCCTGCACATCGGGAAACAATCGCCGCGACAACTTCACCGTACACAGAACGCGCGCCGTGAAGCTGCGCTCGAGACGCGCGAACTCGTGCTTGAGAAAGCCGTAATCGAACCGTGCATTGTGCGCAACGAAGACGCAGCCGCCGAGCAGTTGTGTGACGTCTCGCGCAAGCGTCGCGAACGATGGGGCTTCCGCAATCATCGCGTTGGTGATACCGGTCAGCGCGACGATAGCGGCGGGAACGCTGATGCCCGGATTGACGAGCGAGGTCCATTCGGTCACGCGGGGCGCGCCGCCATCGAGGTCTGCGTCCACTCGAACGATGCCGATTTCCGTGATGCGGTCGCGCGCCGCGCGCGTGCCGGTCGTCTCCAGATCGACGAAGGCGAGCGAGGGAGCGAAGAGGCGCATAGTGGACGGCGTTAGAAGGTATCCGCGCCGCAGGGCCGCCCCAAGGCGCGGATTGCTCCCCCTCGGGGGCAGCGAAGCGGCCTCATTGGCCACTGCGGCCGCGAGCGTGGGGGCTCATCTTGACATCCCGAACGTTCGTTCGCTATTCTAGCGCCATGGCGAACGATCGTTCCTATCTGGCTACTCTTCAGGACTACTACGCCCGCCACCGGGCACTGCCGTCGTACGCGTCGATCGGCAATTTGCTCGGCCTTCGATCGAAATCGTCCGTTGCCGCGCTCGTCGCTCGGCTGAAGCTCGCCGGGTACCTCGACTCGACGCCCGATCGCCGCCTTGCGCCGACCGGCCGCTTTTTCGCCCGCCCGCTTGCCGCAACGCCGGTCCGGGCCGGACTTCCCGATCCGATCGACGACGCCGACGCGGACGCCGTCACGATCGACGATTACCTGATCGAGCGCCCCTCATCGACCGTCCTCGTGCGCGTGAAGGGCGATTCGATGCAGGACGCCGGCATTCTCGATGGCGATCTTGTCGTCGTTGAAAAGCGTGTCTCCGCGGACAGGGGCGACATCGTCGTTGCCATCGTCGACAACCAATTCACGTTGAAGCGCCTGGACGTGGAGAGCGGCCAATTCGTGCTGAGACCGGAAAACAAGGCCTATCCGGTTATTCGTCCCGAAGGCACGCTTGAGGTCTTCGGCGTGATGATCGGGCTCGTGCGCAAGCTCTAGACTTGAACTTCGCGCGCGCATCCAATCTCCAAAATGGATGAATCGCGAAAACACGGCTCGACAATCCGCCAACGAAAGAGCTTTTCCGTTCCTGCGCATCAATGAGCGCCCGCCGAAGCCCAGAACACGCGGCATTACCGAGATCCGCGGACCGTATTACGCGCCGCTAGGTCCTCGCCAGCTCGAGGACATCCTCGAAACGATGGGCGCATACGTCGATGCGCTCAAATTCGCCGGCGGGTCATTCAGCCTGATGCCTCGGCAGGCACTTAAACAATTGATTGCCGTTTGCCACTCCTATGATGTGCTGGTATCGACGGGCGGCTTCATCGAGCACGTGCTAACGCTCGGCCCCGAGGCAGTCGATCGCTACATCCACGAATGCAAGTCGCTGGGATTCGACATCGTCGAAATCTCCAGCGGCTTCATCAGTATTCCGGACGACGATTGGTTACGTCTGGTCGAAAAGGTCCGCAAAGCCGATCTGAAGGCCAAGCCCGAGGTGGGCATTCAGTTTGGCGCTGGCGGCGCTTCATCGGTTGCCGAACTGGAAGCTGAAGGAACGCGCGATCCAAAGCGCGCCGTCGCGCAAGCCAAGCGTTTTCTCGACGCGGGCGCCTACATGATCATGATCGAATCGGAAGGCATCACCGAGAACGTCAAGGCATGGCGAACGGATGCGGTTGCGGCGATCATCGACGCTCTTCCGCTCGATCAGGTGATGTTCGAGGCCGCCGACCCGGAAGTTTTTCCCTGGTACATCAAGAACTACGGCCCCGAAGTCAATCTATTCGTTGACCACAGCCAGATCGTGCAACTTGAGTCGCTGCGCTCTGGTATCTGGGGAACCAAGAGCCTGTGGGGTCGCGTCGTGACCTATAAAGGCTGACTTCTTTCAAGCGTGAGCCGGCGCGACTTCAACCAGGCAGTCGTAGAACGTCGCCGCGCGACCAAGGTCCGTCAGCGCCTGACCGGTCACAGCATTCGCATTTTCGCCATCGGTCGAGAGCTTGCGCCACCAGATCGACGGCGCGACGACGACACCGCGACGCGCTCGGTCTGTAACCCGTGCAGCAGCGGTGAACGCTCCGCGATCGTTGAAGATTCTCACGACATCACCGGTACTGATGCCGCGCCGATGGGCATCATCGGGATGGATTTCCAGCCGCGGCGTCTTTTCTTCGGCGACGAACGCCGGAAGGTTAGCGAACGACGAATTCAGAAAATTGCGCGCCGGTGGCGAAATGAACGCCAACGGGTAATGTTGAGCGAGCGCCGTATTCGTTGCCGCGGACTCGCGCGGCAATACGACTGCGGGCAACGGATCCTGGCCCTGCGCGCGGAGTTTGTCCGACCAGAATTCGCACTTGCGCGACGTTGTCGGGAAATTACCGTGTGCAAATGGGGCGTACGCCGCCGGGACGTTCAACCGCTGCCAGCCGTCGCGTTTCAGCGTTTCCCAATCGAGTCCCTTCGCCCGCAGATCATCCCAGCGGTACGCTTGTTGCGCGAGCATTTCATCGCTATCGGCGAAACACGGTTCGTCGAACCCCATCTTCGCGGCAAGACGGCGGAAGACCTCGGTATTTGGAAGCGCCTCGCCGAGCGGCGCAATCGCGGCGTTATTCGCCAGCGCGTAAAGATGACCGTAACTGGAATGAATGTCGGTTTGCTCGAGCTGGGTCGTCGCCGGCAGCAGAATATCGGCGTAATCAGCGGTGTCGGTCTGGAAGATCTCGTGGACGACGCAAAACAAATCGTCGCGCGCGAAACCCTGCGTCACTTTCGCGGAGTCGGGCGCGACGGCGAGCGGATTCGAGTTGTAGACAAAGATTGCGCGGATCGGCGGATCGTTCGCGTCCAGCAGCGCATCGCCGATCGCCGACATGTTGATCCTCCGCGGCGTACCGCGCATGAGGTCGGGGCGCTCCAGTGCGACATGGTCGATCGGAAAGGTACCCGACGAGGACAGCAGTGCACCGCCCGCAGGATCGCGCCAGGCGCCGACGAGTGCCGGCAAGCACGCGACGGCGCGCACTGCATTACCACCGCCGTGCGCACGTTGCATCCCGTAATTGAGGCGGATCGCGGCCGGCCTAAGCGTGCCGTAATCGCTAGCGAGGCGCAGCAATTGTTCGACCGGAATGCCGCACGTCGCGGCAACACGATCCGGCGTCCATTCTGCCGCACGCACCGCGAGCGCGTCGAATCCAACGGCGTAGCGGTCGATGTAATCGCGGTCCAGCATCTTGTCCGCGATCAGCAGATGCATAACGCCAAATGCAAGCGCAGCGTCGGTTCCCGGCAGGAGTGCAATGTGCTCATGACACTTCTCTGCCGTCGCGCTGCGATACGGATCGATCGCCACGAGACGCGCACCGCGGCGCTTCGCCTCCTGGATGCGCGTCCACAAATGAAGATTCGACGTGATTGGATTGCTGCCCCAGATAAGGATCAGGCGGCTGTTCTCGAATTGCTCGAGGTCCATGCCGACCGATGCGCCGATCACCGAAACCCATCCTGCTTTGCCGGCGGTCGCGCAAATCGTGCGATCGAGCAACGATGCGCCGAGCCGATGGAAGAAACGGCGGTCCATCGAAGAGCCTTGAATCAGCCCCATCGTGCCGCAGTAGCTGTATGGCACGATCGCCTGCGCTCCGTCGTGCGACCCGGCGATCGCGGTGAAGCGCTCGGCAATCTCGTCCAGCGCTTGGTCCCACGAAATGCGCGCGAAGCGCCCTTCGCCTTTACGACCGATGCGGCGCATCGGATGAAGAACGCGATCGGGCGAATAGGTACGATCGAGGTAGCGCGCCACTTTCGTGCACAGCTTGCCGTCTGTCGTCGGATGCGTCGGATCGCCGCGGATATCCACTGCCTTGCCGTCCTCGACGGTCACGAGCATTGCGCATGTGTCGGGACAATCGTGCGGGCACGCGGCACGAACGATGCGACGAGTCGAATTGATGGGAATGGAATCAAGCGGCATGCTGAAATTGTACTCGGGGGTCAGGTGAATCCACGGTTGCCTTGCCGATGAGCACCCGTTCGGCTATTCGGACGGTCGCGATGCCCGGTGGCGTTCGCGTTCCTGCGCTTGGACTTGGCACTTGGCGAATGGGCGAGCGAGGACGTGACCACGACGCCGAGATCGCGTCACTGCGTCTGGGTGTCGAGCTCGGCATGCCCGTTATCGACACGGCCGAGATGTACGGCGACGGCGGCGCTGAAGCGTTGGTGGGGGAAGCCATCGCCGGACAGCGTGATCGCGTTTTTCTTGTCAGCAAGGTCTATCCGCACAATGCCGGCGCCAAAAGCGCGATCGCCGCCTGTGAGCGCAGTCTCAAGCGCCTCGCAACCGATCGACTCGACTTGTACCTGCTGCACTGGCGCGGCCGGATCCCGTTGGCGGAAACGGTCGGAGCATTCGAGCGACTCCGGCGCGACGGCAAGATCGTCCGCTGGGGTGTTTCCAACTTCGACGTCGACGACATCGAAGAGCTGCTCGCCATTCCCGACGGGGAGCAGTGCGCAGCGAACCAGGTCCTATATCACTTGGGCGAACGGGCGATCGAATGGCGCCTGGCCGCGCTCTGTCGCGAACGTCGGATGGCGATCATGGCGTATTCGCCGGTGGGGCAGGGCGACCTCTTGCGAAGCCGCAAGCTTCACGCGATCGCGCGCGAAGCGAACGCAACGCCGGCGCAAGTTGCGCTGGCGTGGTTGATGAGGCGACGCGTGATGGCGATCCCCAAGGCGTCGACAGCAGCACACGTGCGCGAGAATCGCAAAGCGGCAGACGTCGCGCTCTCCACACACGTTCAATCAGCACTCGACGCCGCATTTCCGCCGCCCGCGCACGCGAAGCCGCTCGCAGTCATCTGACATTCGTCGTTGCGGCTTTCGCGGTAGCTTACAAGTTCGATTCGCTGCGTATTCGTGGTGAACAACTCGCCGCGATAACGACAATCGCTTCTTGTCACTTCAACGAGTTAGCGCGTTGCCGACCGGCGGCGCGCACACGTGGCACGGTTGCTGCTCAATCGTCGGCGTTGGATCAAACAGACAAAACCGACTCAGACAGGGAGCAACTCGTGAATTACACGCACTATGACTATCTTGATATTGCGCCGGGTGCCGATTCCAAGCGCATCGAAATCGCTTATCTTGCGCTGATTGAGAAGCTGCAATACGGTGAATCCGACGCGGGACAGGACTTGTCCGGTCTTGTTCGGCGCATTCACACAGCGTACGAAGTTTTATCGCACCCCGATCAGCGCGAAGCGTACGACGCGAAGCTCGCACACGAAGCCGCGCAGGCCGACTCCGAGCTCAAATCGTTGCTCGATTACCCGCAGTCCCGTTTTGTTCGACACGTACAAGAAACGCCGGGCGACCGCGTCGCGGCGATCACGCAGCTCGCTGCCTGAGCTGAATTCCGTATCCGGTTTGCGGCCGCCGGTTTTATTCAAACTGCAAACAGCGATGCGGTCGGCGGCCGTTCTTTTGTCGAGCACCCGGAAGACCGGGTGGCGTAACAAGCGGCGAAGCGCAGACTTTCGTCGCCGCGTTGTGCGCGGGGGGTT
>WNGI01001590.1_pt1 | contig 19634 bp, 20 predicted proteins | sample 5400621 | NCBI WGS metagenome assembly WNGI01 (sample SAMN13153374, study PRJNA577476) | soil metagenome | isolation source: 20 cm soil or saprolite under Garry oak tree replicate 1 | place: USA:California | collected 2016-06-15
TCTGCCAGTCGGCATGAATGAGACCTTTTGCCGCTATCGCGTCCGTGTCAGGCGCAAGTGCCAAGGTCACGACGTCGGCCTCGAGGCCGTCGATCACCGCCCGCGCCTGGGCGCCCGAACCGCCGTGCGATTGCTTGATGGAAACCGACTCCCCGGACTTGGTCTTCCAGTACTTGGCAAACGCTGCGTTGAAATTCTGGTAGAGCTCGCGCGTCGGATCATAGGAGACGTTAAGCAATGTTTTCTGCGCGCGCGCCTCGCCAACAAGAAAAATACTAAACACGGTTAAGATTAAACTCAGAGTTCTGAGATTCATTTTCGCTCCCTTTCGATGATTGCGTCCGGCCAGTAGTAGATGAGTCAATGAATCGTTTCGCTCAAGAATATGACCGTAAAAACAGCCCAATTTTTGGTGACAACTATCTTGTATCAGGGACGACAGTGCTCGGCGTGACAACGCGTGGTGTCGAAGGCGAGCTCGGAACTGTTGGTCGGATGAAATCTCGTCATGCAGGTTCCTTTTCTGATTTTATATCCCACAAGATTCCATCCCCGGCTTGAAGCTCTCGAATGATGTCTCGGCTGAATAAACGTTCACCGAATAGCCCAATGTCTAGGACCGCCGCGCCCTTGCGCAGTTCTGCAGCATAGAGATCGGCCGCAATGGTCTTCACGAGACTCGCAGAAGAGACTGGGCCGACTTTTTTAAGCGCGGACACCAGCTGCTCCTCGATCTGCGTAGTCGGCGACCGGCGCGGAGAATCGATTAGCCGCACAATCGCCGTGTTACCGCCAACGCTAGCGGCGCGGTCGGATCTCGACCGGCTTGATGAGCCAGGAAGAAGTTTCCACATTTTCCACCCGGAGGTTTGCGACCTGATCATTTTCACTTCCATCACGTCCACGCGCAGGATTATATTAACCCTATGGAATTAGTAGATAAGTGAATTAATATGTTTTGTCAAGAATAGTCACCAAAAAAATTTGGGTTAGATTTTTTGCCTTTTTGCAGGTGTACTCAAGGTTGGGTAGCCGTTCAGGAAGGATTCAATCGTGACTCCCGACAGCAGGTCGTAGGTTTTTTCGCGAACGTCGATGAAAACTTTTTTAAGGCGGCAGCTTTTCTCGTCAGGACAGTCGTCGCAAGACTCGTAAAATTTTTGCGACACGCAGGGCACCAGAGCGATCGCCCCGTCGAACAAGCGATGGATCTCCGCCAGGGTGATCTGGCTCGGCTCTTGGACCAGACGGTAACCGCCTTTTGAACCTTGCTTACTCCGCACATAGCCGGCGTGCTTTAAATCGAGGAGAATCTGTTCGAGAAATTTTTTCGGAATATGCTCCGACTTCGCAATGTCATCCGTCAACACCAGCCCGCTGTCGTACTCCTTTCCTAACCGGATCAGCGCTTTCAGCGCATATTTGCATTTCTTTGACATCATACGACGTAACTCAATTGCCGCCTTATCAATCCACCACTGAAAAAATCTTCATCCCGCATCGCCAGAATTGGGAAACGCCGCTGGTGTAGCGGGCAATCCTTAATCACGCCGTCAAGCGCGAACTAATTCAAATACCCGCTGCCGCCGCCTTCGCCTTCCGCCAGCGCGAGGTTGTGACGCACCGCGTCTAAATGCGGATGGATCTCGAGCGCGCGGCGAAAACAGACCGCCGCTTCGCGAAACTCATGGAGCGACATGTGGCAAAGCCCTTGTCCCGACGCGGCGCCGAAATGATTTGGGTTGCGCGCCAGCGTCTGTTGGCAGTCGGCAATCGCGCCGGCAAAATTGCGCTGCATGAAACGTACAGTGGCGCGCTTGTTCCAACCTTCGGCGAATTCGGGTTTGAGTTCGACGATGCGGCTAAAGAGATCTTCCGCCTCGGCTAACTTTTGCTGCTGCATCGCCTCGACGCCGGCGCGAAAAACTCGGTCGGTTTCCACATCGCCCGAGCGACACCAAGTACTCCAAAGAATCGCTTCCGCCGTCGCGGCAAGCTCCGGATCGTCGCCCTTCAGCGCTTCGAGCGCTTCTTTCTCATTCGTAGGATACATGAAACGATTCCGTTCAAGGTGCGTTCGGAGTCCCTCCGTCTAATTCAACCTTACATACATCAAGATATGAACCGGAAGCCTCCTACGTTGAACCTTGAACCGGGAACCTTGAACGATTCACGCATTTTCTTCCATCCATCCCGCCGTCTTTTCAGCCACAGTGTCTAAGACTTCTTCATCGGACTTCGGCGCGCTCTTGAGCATATGGAACGAATGATCACCGCCGTCGACGACGAATAACGCAGCATTCTTTCCCAGCCGGCTGCAAAGCGGTTTCAGCAATTTCAAATCCGCCAATGCATCGCGCGAGCCCTGGAGAAAAAGCATCGGCACTGTCACGTCGTCGAGATGCTGACCACGCTCCGCGCCGGGTTTGCCCGCAGCGTGCAGCGGAAAGCCGAAGTAAATCAGGCCGCGCACGCCGTCCAGCGGCGCTTTGGCCGCAGCCAACGACGTCATGCGCCCGCCCATCGACTTGCCGCCCGCAAATAGCGGCAAATCTCCCGCTTGCTTCTTGGCCGCCGCTACGGCGGCGCGCACCGTGTCCGTGAGCACAACTTCTGTGTCTGGCCGTTTGGTGCGCTTCTCCGTATAAGGAAACTGATAGCGCAAGGTCGCCACGCCGCGCTCGGCAAGTCTTGTTGCCACCTCTTCCATAAATCTGTGGCGCATCCCCGCTCCCGCACCGTGAGCCAAGACGAGCAAAACTCGCGCTTCGTTTGGTATGACGAGAAGGCCGGACACCGCGCCCGCTCTCTCGCTGACAAAAAATTGAACGTCCTTCGCGCCCTTGGTGCTCATCGGCTGCCCATCCACGATTCAAGTTGTGAAAATTTCCGTCTGCTTTTCATCTTTTAGCAAATAGCAGATTACTCCCGGCATGACTACCACCGACGCGGCATGCAATGACCCGTATGAAAGGCCGTATTTATCTGTCAGTGAAATCCCGAAACACTTCTGGCTTGACACTATATTAAGCAGGTAAGTTTTTCCCGACAACAGTAAAAACCGCTCGCCCTCTTGGATTTTGCCATCGTTTCATTTTTGAACTCCACGCAACTTCGCCTGGTACCGATATTTTTTACCCTTCAAATCGTCAAACAATCATATGTTTCGCGCGGGCCATCATGGAACAGGTTTTGCGGCGTATTTACTTTGTTAAGGAGGTGACCCATGACACAATTTGCCAAACGTATAAATATGTCGATTTGTGGTCTCTGTTTGCTAGCGGTTGCCATCGGCGGCTGTGGAACTTTGACCGGGGCAACGGTTGGTGGAGCAGCCGGCGCCGGCATCGGTGCCGGCACGCATTCCAACGTTGGCCGAAGTGCGGCGATCGGAGCCGGAGTCGGAGGCACGGCCGGCGCCCTTTACGACATTTTCGGCTGCTGCAGCAGATACGATCGTCGTGACTACGACTGAGCCGCGCAGATTGCAATCAAAATTCCCTGGGGCGAGAGGTCGAGACTTATACTCGATTTCTCGCCCCAACCGGTGTTGAGAATTTGCTCGGAGAATTTTCCCTAGAAGAGATTTAGACCTTCGCATCACCCGTCGGAAGATCCCTCTCTCGGAATCCGGTTTGTATTCGTCGTTTGTCCTCGATTAGAATATTCTCAGCTCGGATCGGTGATACCATCAGCATCAAACAGGGAAACTATTTTAACGAGGATCGGGGCGTCGCCGTGATCGGATAGCGCCGACTGTTCCTGGCGAATCCATACCATCTTCGGTCCGTCATAATAATTGCTAATATGAATTCAGCGCTTGCTAGCGCGAAAGCCAGTTGGAGCACGTCGGTTGAATTTTATGACTGTCCGAGAAACATTCAGAAAATTATCGAAGTTCACCCGAAGCAGGTTGATCTTTGCTCTTGCCTCCTGTGCTTGTGTCGGCGTCAGTTTGAATGCGACTCCAGGTTGGGCTGATCTGCAGGAATACGTCCGCAAGCCTGAGACGGAATTCGAATGGAAGCTGAAAAACAAAATCGATCGGGAGCAATCCGGCGATCGAATTTACGATTTTGAGTTCGTGTCGCAGGTTTGGCAGGGAGGAAAATGGCGACACCAGCTACAGATTTACCAGCCGGCGGGTGCCACGCCGAACTCGACGATGTTTTTGTGGGTGACGGGCGGGGCCGCGACACCCGAAGCCATTTCGTTGGGCCTGGAACTGGCACGCAAGATCAAAGCACCGGTTGCCTTTGTCTATCACATTCCCAATCAGCCGTTATTGGAGGGCAACCTGCGGGAAGACGATCTGATCGCCGAAACGTTTGTCCGTTATCTCAAGTCCGAGGACGAAAGCTGGCCGCTGCTTTTGCCGATGGTGAAGAGCGTCGTCAAAGCGATGGATGTTTTGCAAGCGTTTAGCAAAAAAGAATGGAGTTCGTCTATTAATAAGTTCATCGTTGCCGGCGCGTCCAAGCGCGGTTGGACGACTTGGCTGACGGCGGCCGTCGACCAGCGCGTCGGCGCAATCGCGCCGGTGGTCATCGACGTGCTCAACATGCGTGCCCAGATGTCGCGCCAGATCCAGTCCTTTGGCGCCTACAGTTCCCGACTGATGCCCTACAGCAGCCGAGGATTGCTTCCGATCCCCGAAACTCCGGCCGGTGAGCGCCTCTTGAACCTGGTCGATCCGTGGGCCTACCGCGAGCGGTTGACCATGCCGAAGTTGATCATCAACGGCACCAATGATTTTTACTGGGCCACCGACGCGCTCAATCTTTATTGGGACGGCATTCCGAACGACAAATGGGTGCTCTATCTTCCCAACGCAGGGCATAACTTGAGACGCCAAGACCGGCCGCAGCGCGAGCAATTGAACGATCTCATCACCGGCCTCGCCGCCTTTTCCCGTCATCAAATCAGCGGCACGCCGATGCCAAGCTTGCGCTGGAAGCACGAGAGCGTAAACGGCAAGCTGCGCTTGACCATGGACGCCGCGCCGGCGCCGATCGGCGCTCGACTATGGATCGCCCAATCACCGACGACGGATTTCCGCGCGGTCCAATGGAAGGAACAAGAAGTAAGCATTTCGGATGGCAAAATCATCGGCGAAGTTGCGCCGCCCGAAAAAGGCCATCTCGCATTTTTCGGCGAGCTCGATTACGAGATCGACGGGCTACGCTACCACCTTTCAACCCAGGTGCGGATGACCGAGTAAGACTTCGTTTCACCGCCGGCCTCCGGATTTATCGTGTCCAAAGAGCGATCTTTAAAGTTTATCGTTACAACAGCACGATTGAGGAACCCGGGCTCGCGGAGTTCAGTCGCTCGATTCTTTGTGTTACTTAAATGACGTGATTAGTGTTTTCAGCTCATTCCAACTCCGGGAGGTTTCATGTTTTCGGCCTTTTCACGGCGATTGCGCGTGGTCTCAACATGCTGGCCGATCGCGGCAGCCTCAAAATCAAATACCCCGACCTCGGTGATCGCTGCGCGGCGATTTTATCTCACCAAGGACCGTCCGGTGACCAAAAAGTATCTCACGGCCATGGTCGAGGGATTGCAGCTTTATCGCCAGAATAAAAATTACGCATCAAGTGCTGCAGAAATATACCAAGCAGGCTAGCCCGGAGATCTTATCCCAGACGTATGATTACTTTGCCCAGAACACACCCGTCATGCCCCTCACCGAAGCGGAAGCGATTCAACCCGCTTTGGCGAGCGATCAACCGAGCAACCGAAAAGTCGAGGATTTCTACGACAACTCCCTGCTTGAGGAACTGGCGCGCGAAGGCTTCATCAAGGCGGCAACCAACAAAGGAGCCGGCAAAACAGCGGCGCGTCGATCGCCTTCGGCTAATCCGATGATAAACTTTTTTGCTGCTCCAATTTGAAAAGCTGTTCGCGGGGAGGCTTACAGAACTAATGGAAGAGAATGCAAACGTTGGGCACGGTTGGTGGCGACGACTGCTGCGGATTGTCAATTCGTTGGTCTGGGTGATCGTCGCGTTGATCGTCATACCCCAGGCCTGCGGAACTTACTGGACGGATCGGGCGAGAACAAAACTTCTTGACCAGTTTCAGAGCGAGAGGAAATCCCGGGTCATCGCAATGATTCACCGCCAAGAAACCGTGAGCGTGCTCGGTGTCCCCGTGAGCAACTTTATCGACATCGAAGACTCTGAAGAAATATTGCGCGCCATTCGCGCGACGCCCAACGATCAGCCCATCGATATGATCCTTCATACTCCAGGAGGATTGGTTCTCGCGGCGGAGCAGATCGCCAAAGCGTTAGTTGAGCACAAGGGGAAAATCACGGTGTTCGTGCCGCACTATGCGATGAGCGGTGGAACTTTGATCGCCCTGGCTGCCGACGAGATCGTCATGGATAGCAACGCCGTGCTCGGGCCCGTCGATCCGCAGATCGGAGACATGCCGGCGGCGTCGATTGTGAAAATTCTCGATTTCAAAAAGCCCGGCCAAGTGAGCGATGAGATGCTAGTCCTCATCGATATGGCGGCGAAAGCGCGTGTTCAAGTCGCCGCGTTCGTTGCCGCGATTCTGCTCAAACATTATCCCAAAGAAAAGGCCGCGGAGCTCGCCGCCGTTTTGAGTGAAGGCCGCTGGACGCACGATTTTCCGATCATGGTCGATGGCGCACGGCAACTCGGATTGAAGGTATCGACCAACATGCCGCGAATGGTTTACGACTTAATGGATCTATATCCGCAGGCTGGTACGGGCCGGCCCTCCGTGCTGTATGTACCGTTGCGCCGGCCGACGAAAGACCAGGGAGAAGCGCCAAAAGCAACACCGGCGTCGCCGACATCTTGGCTGGAGCAGTTTTATCGCCGCAGTTGACTTGGGTCCGTGGGTCGAAGTGGATTCGGGGCAGGCACGGAAATAATGGAAGTCTAATTTACTTAGAACATAACCCTTGGTCCCTCGAAGTCACGCCGCCCGAAAAGGCCGTCTCGCCTTCTTCGGCGAGACGGATTACGAGATCGACAGACTGCGTTATCACCTTCAACCCAAGTGCGAATGACGGACTAGAAATGTTTTCTGCCGGTCGCCGACGCATGAAGCCCGAGTGGCTCATGTCAATCTTTTCTAAATTTACTTCGCAGGATCTTTTGGCCGGATCGCTAACTCATATCACTGCGAGCGGTCCGCAGCGCGCTGTCGTGCCCGAAGCAGCGCATCGTACTGCGTATCATCCGCGGCTCTGACGGTTGATTGCTGCTTCGATCTCACCCAACGCCTCGGGACAATACCTGGCAGCGATGGCCATGAGTTCCTGACAATCGGCGTCGCTACAGTCTATCTCGTAAAGCCCGCCCGTCGGGTCGCCAGGTCTGCTGATAACCGGAGCGCCCGCGAGAACATCGTGCACGAGGGATCCGGGTCGGCTACTGTCAAGCAAGCAAGCGCGCCAATCGGCTTGCAGACGGATAATCATGGAAACAGTTTATATTGATAGATGAAGACATCAAACCGGGGAACAGAGAAAATAGGTTTTTTTAAAGACAGAGCAACCGGCAAAAGCACTAAATAGGTGGCTGCGAAACTCTGATTGCACTCAAAAGACCTCAGAGGCGCGCATGGACCGGGATCGTGAAATCCGCACGAACACGAGCACGTCTCACACAAACACGCTTTTTCCAGTAGCTGTCAGGCGCCTTGCCGCCGAATGAATCCGGTAATGGTGTCGATCGCACGCATGGTTTCCGGCTGGCTCGGCGACGGCACCATGCGGTGCTCGGGTAAGCCTTCGAACGTGTGCGCCTCGATCGCTCCGCCGCGTTTGCGATAGGACGCCATGAAACGCTCTTGCATCTCCAGGGGATGGTTTTTGTCGTTGGCCTTGAGCATCATGAGTATGGGCGGTAGATCGACTTCCGCGTCGTGCTCGATAATCGTCTGCGGGCTGCCCTCGGCCATCGCTTCTTCCGTGCGCCAGTATTCGATGTGCGCCTTAATGTGTTCTTCGCGGTTGAACTCTCTGGCGAAGTGGAAGCGATACAGCGGACATATCACCGGCCAAGCGGCGATCACATAAGCGAGACTCGCATCGATCGCAGAATGGTTGGGCAGCGGCAACGACGAATAATGGGCGTGCCGCGGTCGAAGCGCACTGAGGACGACCTGATGGCCGCCGCTCGAATTGCCGAACGCTCCGACAGCGGTCGTTCCGTTGAAGTCGGGCGCATGCGCCTTGAGCCAACGAACGCCCAGATTCACGTCACAGATCGAAGCGGGATAGCCCGCCTCCGGCGGCTGGCGGAAATCGAGTGCAGCCACCACAATGCCTTTGGTTGCTAGAGCTCGGTCGATGCCGGCATTGTTCGTCCGATCGCCGTTGTGCCACGCGCCGCCATGCACGTCAACGATGGTCGGAAACGGACCGGTACCCTTCGGTTGATAAATGCGAGCCAGCCAGGCCTTGCCCGCCTGGCGCTGATATTCGACATCTCGCACGTCGACTTCGTATTCAATGTTATTGTTCATGACCGAAATCTACCGCCGGGCGGGGTCGCTCTGCAAGTCCAATAGATTCCGCGTGACAGGCGCGAGACTCACCTGTCAAACGGATCATCATAACTGGACCCGCACAACCTGTGAGGACTTGCGGGCGCGGAGGGAACCGACCGTGGCACAGGTTTGATATTCCGGAATATTCCAGAACAAAGCCTATGACCCCGAGCACCGAAATCTAGATTACAATGCTCGGCGGCGCAATTCACCGCGGACAAGCTTCCGTTGCGCACGGCCATCCGAAGTTCCCCGCAGCGCGCGCCGAGATTGTTCCGAGAATGCGCTGACGTTTTGCCCCCGAGACAATCGCCAAATTTCTAAAATACTTTTGAACGTTGGAGAGCTGCCATTCGATTCCCGCTTGGCTTGCCTGTTGCGGCGTTGACTTTCCCACCGATGGCGGGATATATGGCTAAATTCTCGATTCGGAGGAGTTTTATGCGCATCGTCGATCTCAGCATGACGGTGGAAGAATGCGACTCCGCGCCCTTTGCGCCCGATGAAAAATATTTCAAACTGAAACCGATCATCAGGTGGGAGGACAAGGGTTTTATCTCCAACGTCGTTGAGATGACCGTGCACGCCGGCACGCATATCGACTCGCCGCATCATTTTTTCCGCGACAAGCCGTCGATCGAACAACTGCCTCTCGAACCGATGATGGGCAAAGCCGTGGTCTTGGATCTGACCATCAAAGGGATTGCGCACGCCAGCATTTCACCGGACGACCTGGATGAAGCGGAGCGGAAACTGAAACAGCAAGGCGTGGAGATTCAAGAAGGCGCCATGCTGTTACTCAGAACCGACTGGCCGAAGGGCCACGACACCACCGACCCCAAGTGGTGGAACGACTCGCCCTATCTGACTAAAGAAGCGGCTCAGTGGGTCGTAAACAAGAAGCCGTCGGTTGTCGGCTACGACTTCGCGCAAGAGGAAAAAGGCGCCGACTATCAGCAGGCCGATCAAATTTTGGATAGCGCCATGCGAGTTCATCGGACGATTCTGCCGAAAGTGATTTTTCAGATCGAGAATCTGATCAACCTCGATCAGATCGGTTCCACCGCGCAAGTCGTCGCCCTACCGGTCAAATGGAAGACCGAATCGGCGCCGGCGCGAGTGATTGCAATCCTCGACAACTGATTTCGCCGGCGCACGATGAAAGCCGTCCGCGTCCACGAGCTCGGCGGTCCGGAAATGCTCTGCTACGAAGATGTTTCCGAGCCGCGGCCGAAAACTGGCGAAGCCTTGGTCAAGATCGAAGCCGCCGGCGTTAATTTTCTCGATATCTATTATCGTTCGGGCTTTCATTGGGGCGGACACCATCGCCGCCAGCTCCCGTATATTCCCGGCGCCGAAGCATCGGGAACTGTCGTCGAGGTCGGTCCCGAAGTTGTAGACATCAAAGTCGGCGATCGGGTTGCCTACGGGATATCCAACGCCTATGGCTCCTATGCCGAACTCTATGCCGTGCCAAGCTGGCATTTGTTCATGTTGCCAAACTTCGTCGAGTTTCAAACTGCCGCCGCGGTTATGCTCCAAGGCATGACTGCGCATTATCTCACCCACACGACCTATTCTTTGAAGCCCGACGACACTGCGCTTATCCACGCCGCCGCTGGCGGAACAGGGTTATTGTTGGTTCAGATAAGCAAGCTGCTCGGCGCTCGAGTAATCGGCACTGTATCGACGGAGGAAAAGGCTCAACTCGCGCGCGCGGCCGGCGCGGACATGACGATCAATTATGCGAAACAGGATTTTGCCGCCGAAGTGAGAAAACTCACTGACGGCCGAGGCGTCAACGTCGTCTATGATTCGGTCGGTAAGAAAACCTACGAGAAAAGCCTCGATTGCTTGGCGCCGCTCGGCATGCTCGTCATCTTCGGCCAAGCGAGCGGCCCGGTGCCGCCGTTCGATACCGCGGTGCTGAATGCCAAAGGCTCTTTGTCACTCGCGCGCCCGAGTCTTACCCACAACGTCGCGAGCCACGCCGACGTCGTCCGGCGTGCCGGCGATTTATTCAACTGGATCGAAGCGGGAAAACTCGGCATCAGGATCGGCAAGACTTTTTCTTTGGCGGATGCGGCAAACGCGCATCGAGAATTGGAATCGCGCCGATCGGTTGGCAAGATTCTCTTAATCCCGTGAAATGAAATGCACGGCTGGCGCGCTAAGATGAACGCAAAGCGTCATTGCCGACGAGTGCTCATCTTGGCAAAACCATCGGTGAGCAACTCTCCTCCCAAAATGCGTGCTTTGACGAGTTCATCGATTCTTGCTTGGGAGACGGAGAACTGAAGCCCATAAAAAGCCGTACTCACACCGCAACTGGAATTACAAAGTTATCAGTTCGAGAAGCTTGTGGCGCGAGGAAAGGCCGCGATTGATTCTGACCGTTGATTTCGGGACGCCGAGGTAGCGGGCAAGTAGCTCTATGACCGCTTGATTAGCCTTACCGTCCTGCGCCGGTTCGCGAACCTCTACTCGGTATTCACCGTTGGCGAGTTGGGTAACTTCCGCCTTTTTGGCATTCGGCTTGACCGTGACTGCGATTTTCCGTTCCATGAATGATCATACGCACAGGCATGGCTGCAATCAATCTGAAACCTCGTAGTTCCTACGCGCAAACTGCCTTAGCGCGCTTGTTTTTGGACCAGCTGGAGTAGCTGCTGATAGGACTTTAGCAGATCGGTCGAGGTGACGATGCCGCAAACGATACCGTCGTCGTCGACGACTGGAAGGCAATTGATGCGTTTGGCGACCATTTTCGAAACCGCATCGACAATCGGCGTGCTGCGCTTAACCGTGATCGGATTTGAGGTCATGATCTGATCGAGGGATTTGGAGCGCGAATTGGGATTTCGCGCTAAGGCGCGCATAATATCTCGATCGGAGATCACGCCGACGGCTTTGCCGCTATTGTCGACCACCACGCAATGGCGAAAATACCGGTCGTTCATCAGATTGGCGGCGTCATTGAAGCTGTGATGCGGGCTGAGAGTTACCACTTTTCCGGTCATCACATCCGCCACCTCTGTGGGACCAATTACCAGCGATAATTCGCGTAAGCCTTCGGAATCGGGGGAAGATTTGCCGCTGAGGTTCTGATACATTCGTTTTCACTCCTAAAAATTGTCGAAAGCTAGATTGGCTGATTTACTCAATCGGGATCAAGCAATACTTACACCACCAAAGATCTTACCGACCTGTAGCTTCCATGCAACTTCAAGTGACTATGAAAACAGTCGAAAACTTTCCAATTTGTCCCGCAATTTCTGACAAGCGCGTGCGCATGCCAGCCTCACCCGCGCGAAGTTTGTCCAATCGACGGCGGCGTTAGTCAAATTTGGTTCGTCCAAAGTCGTGAGGAACGTCAAAAACAGCCTTTCAATTACTCTTTGTAAGCATCCGGTGTCTCAATCCGGGTCATCAATCCATCGAGATCCTGTCGATTCGCGCTTCTGTACGCGCTCCGCACCATATGCTAGTAAAAGTTTAACTTCAGACGGGGAGCGTGCTTGATGACACTGATCCTTAGCAACAAAGATGTTCGAGACGCACTCACAGTTCAGCATTGTTTGGATGTGATGGAAGAATCCTACCGCGAGCAAGCTGAAGGTCGAGCTGTCAACCGGCCAACGAGCCAGACTTATCTTCCCCACTCCCTGCCGCAGTCTAGTTATAACTTCAAATCGGTTGACGGCGGCGTTGGCAAGTACGGCGTATTCGCGCTCCGCATCACCTCAACTATCGATCAGGAACAGCACATTAACGACACCGTTCGTCTCGAAAAATTGCCGCTCGCGAATGGAATGTTCGTTGGCCTCATCCAGCTTTTTAGCGTGGAAACCGGCGAGCTTCTGGCGATTATGCCGGACGGTCTCATTCAACAGACTCGCGTCGGGGTCACGAGCGCTTTGGGAATGAAAGTCATGGCGCGGAAAAACTCTAAAATTTTAGGGCTCATCGGTTCCGGCGGGCAAGCAAAAGCTCATTACCGTTTCATGACCGCCGTGCTACCCATTGAAAAGGTAAAAGTGTACAGCCCAAACTCCGAGCACCGAAAAACTTTCGTACAAGAGATGGAAAAAGAAACCAGTGTTGCCGGCGAACCCGCAAATAGCGCCGAGGACGCGGCCAAGGGCGTCGACGTCGTTTGCACCGCGACAAATTCATCGCAGCCGGTATTGAAAATCGATTGGCTCAAGCCAGGCATGCACTACAATTCTATCCGGGAATTCGAAACCGACCTCGATGTGTTGGAAAGATGCAACGTAATCGCCATCCATACTCAATTCGGCGGCATCCAGCACTATCAACCGCCGGGAATTACCGAAGACATGCCCGGCGTGCGCCGCGAAAAAACGCGTGACTGGTCGAAGTATCCGGAGATCTGTGATCTCATTGCCGGCAAAGCACCGAGCCGGACAGACGACAAGCAGATCAGTTTTTTCTTGAACAACGTGGGCACCGGCGTGCAGTTCGCGGCCATGGGTTACTGCGCCTACAAAGGTGCGAAAGAAAAAGGCTTAGGCCGCGAAATCCCGAGCGAGTGGTTCATGCAGGATATCAAGCCCTGAGCCGCTTACTTAAATGAAGTGGAACGCCATAAACTATTCCCGCCAGCCTTCACCACGTCTCCGCTCGTCCTCCCTGCACCCACCAGTTTAGGCGCGGCTCGATACGCAATTCATAACCCTTGCCATGCAGTTTCGCGAGCTCGTAGCATTTTTTCGCCAATGCGATGTCGACGATGCCCTGCCCGCCCTGATTTTTGTAAAGAATGATTTGTTTATCGTCGGTGCGGCCCGCGGCTTTCCCGGCCAGCACGTCGGAAATTTCCACGACCTTATCCCATGTGATCACACCGTTTTGCACCGGCCAATAAATATCGCCTTGCTGTGAATCGACCGCTTGAGCTTTCGACAGCGCGACGATGAAGTCACAGCGCCGGAGTGTGTCGTCGTCGATCTCTCGGCGCGGTCGATCGAGAGCACCGCTTTTCACCAGCTCGATATTGCTGCCGATGACGGAAATAATGTACTGTCCCTGTTCCAACCACGTGCCACTGATCACTGGGACATTCGTGTTGGTCATGCAGAGAATAATATCGACATCCTTCGCGGCGAGCTCTGGCGAGTCCACGGGCTTCACCGCCACCCCGGTCCTGACGCTGATCTTTCGCGCGAACCCTTCGCGATGCGCCAGCGTCGGGCTGTAAATCTTGGCGCTTTCGATCTCGCGCATTTCGCAGAGTCCGGCGAATGTCGCCCAAGCCTGCTGTCCCGAGCCGTAGATGCCGACGCGCCGCGCATCCTTGCGCGCGAAAAGATCCAAGCCGGCCAAACTCGTCGCCGGAGTGCGCAGATCCGCGACACCGGTGAAATCCCGCGGCCGATGCGCCATGACTCCAAGCAAAGAGCCCGTATCGCTGTCGTAGATTAATGCCAGCTCAGTCTGATCGGGATTAAACGGCGGGCGTTTCTGAGTGTTGCCGGCAATCGCCTTTCGGTGCAGCGCGACCTGCGCGCCGATGGCGCCGTAGCCGGCGGAACCGCCGGCATAGACGTTCAGTACCGTGTCAAAACCGCCTTCGGCGACGTCACGGTGAAGATTGAGCCGTTTGCGCGGCGCGCAAACGCCGTCCGATGAAATCATATCCCGAAGCGCATTCTCGGTAATCTGAACGGCTACCTTGAAAGGGATAAGCTGGTCGACATCATCGGAGTGAAAAAAGAGTGCCATGGCTAGCCTTAGGTCAGATTCGCTGTTTACGCGTTAAAATCCGTCTCCCAGAGTTTCTTGATCTTCGCCATCTGCTCATCCGACAACCCTGGCATACCTGAGCATGCAACGGCAGCGTCAATATGGGTGGTGTTGGAAAAACCAACAAGCACCGTAGAAACCTTCGATTTCATCAGGCCAAAACGAATTGCCGCCTGCGTTAGATTTTGGCCATCGATATTCAGAGCAGTCTTCACTTTTTCCGTGCGCTGCAAATCAATCGCATAGTCAGAGCCCGGTGAAAGCGGCTCCGAACTGCTTCCACCTCCGGCACCGGGATCCGAACTCAGCGCGCCGGCTGCCAGGATTCGAATGACGAAGGCGCCCATTTCTTTGGCTGCCGCGCGATCAAGAATCTGACCGTAGTCACAGGCACTAAAAGCTTTCGGCACCGGTTGTCCTGCGCTTGGATTGAGCAAATTGTAGTAGCACTGAAAGCCATGAAACTCGCCGCTGTCGACCAGTTCGTGCAGCGCCTTCGGATCGCCGAGCCCGCTGAAGCCAAAGAAACCGACTTTACCGCGATCGCGCATGGCTTTGAATCCTTCGACGACACCGTTCGAACCTAGAACGTCGGCCGGGCTGAGGCTGAACCGCTTACCCAACCCTCGATCCAACGTCACTCGGGTATGGAGTTGAACAAAGTCGACGCGATCTCGATTAAGTCGCGCTAACCCCGCTTCTACCGCGCGAATGGTCGCGGCCTTGACGTCGCCGATAGCATCAGACTCAAGCCTGATCTTGGTTGAGATAACCGGCTGTGCGCCGAGCTCGTGGAGAATCTTGCCGAGATTCTCTTCCGACTTTCCCAAGCCATACGCAAACGCCGTATCGAAGAAGTTGATCCCCGCATCCAGCGCGTGGCGCACCGACTTGACTTGCTCTTCATGCGGCGCTTTGACCATCAGAACGGCGTTGTTGCCGCAGCCAAAGCCTATCTCGGAAACTCGCAATCCGGTTTTTCCGATGGTTCTATATTGCATCGTATCTCCAACTAGAATTGCGCCAGCATGGACAGCACCGAATTCGTATCGGTCAGATCCGCAAGACAGTTATCCGGCTCCCAATACAGCAATTCTTCTATCGGATAGCGGCCCGTGCCGACAAGAATACATCTCATTCGATTTTGCCTCGCTGCTTCCAAATCCTTCGGCGTATCGCCGATAATAATGCACTGTTCTGGTTGCAGCGACCGTCCCGTCTTTTCTTCGCACCTTCGTTTGGCGATTGCCGGTAAGTCGGGGCGATGCGGCGAATCGCTGGCATAGGCGCCGCGGCAAAGATAGGACATCAGACCGGCAGCTTCGAGCTTGATCTGTGCGGTGACTTCGAAATTGCCGGTTACCACGCTGGCGGCGAAATCGACATGGGTCGAGATGGCTCGCAACAACTCGATCGCACCCGGCAATGGCTGGATCGTTGTCGTGCCTTTGAGCACGTGATGGTGATAGCGCTCCCTCAAGTTGATGGTGAATTGGCGCCAAGCCGCGTCGTGGAATTCACAATTTACGTTCGCCTTGGTAAAGATATCGCGCACAATCAAGGGATCGGTATTGCCGTCCGGCACCACTGTGCGGATGTCGCCGTCGATGCCAAACGTCTTAAAAATTGCTTCGTTGAAAGGAATATAGCCGCTCTGCGTGCGCGTCAGCGTACCGTCGATATCAAAGAGAATCAAACGTTCCATCAGCAACCGGATTTTTGCACGTTCGGAATCAGCATAGCAAATGGAGCTGTATGACACCCGCCGGCGTAGCGTTGACAACCCAGAGCTTTCAAGATAAAAGTTTTGCGTAAGTTTTGCGCGACTGGCGAACGTGGAATTGACCACGAGGAAGTGCAAAGCAGTAAGACGGCCGAACGCCTGGGTCTCTTAGCGATAGAGGTCCAGGCTTTTTTGTTGTCTAATAACCCGCTGTCAGCGTTCAGCTTTTGGCTTATTCACTCTCCCCACTGAAAGCTGATAGCTACGAGATTTTGATGATCAAGCATTATCTACTCTCACCCGGTCCCACGCCGATCCCCAATGAAGTCGCGCTAGCGATGTCGGAAACCATGATTCATCATCGGACGCCGCAATTTAACAAAGTCTTCAATGAAGCGCGCAACGGCCTTAAAAAACTATTTGGTACTAAAAACGACGTTCTCATGTTGGCATCGTCCGGCACCGGCGCCATGGAAGCGTCCGTAGCAAACCTTTTTTCTCCGGGCGACAAAGTGCTCGTCATCAACGGTGGTAAATTCGGCGAACGCTGGCTCAACATTTCCAACGCCTACGGTCTAAGTCCCGTGGAAATGACAGTGGAGTGGGGACAAGCGGTCAAAGTCGCTGACGTCGAGAAGCAGCTCAAAGGCAACCCCGATATTCAGGGCGTGATGATCCAGGCCAGCGAGACTTCAACCACCGTGTTTCATCCAGTAAAGGAAATCGCCAAGCTGACCAAAAACGGTCCCCTATTGCTCGTCGACGGCGTCACCGCGGTGGGTGTCGTCCCTCTGATGATGGATGAATGGGGCATCGATGTCTTAGTCACCGGCTCGCAAAAAGCTTTGATGCTGCCGCCGGGACTGGGTTTCATCGCGCTCAGCGACCGCGCTTGGGAAAAAACCAAGAAAGCCAAGCTGCCGCGGTTTTATTTCGATTTGAACCTCGAGCGCAAAAACCAGCAAAAAGGTTCCGGCGCCTTTACTCCCGCTGTGTCATTGATCTTTGGCGCGCGGGCTTCTATTAAAATGCTCGAACGCGAGGGCTTAGAAAATGTTTACGCGCGCCATGCGCGCCTGTGCCGGGCTACTCGCGCCGCGGCGACAGCGCTGGGATTAAAATTATTGGCGCCCGATAGCCCGAGCCCGGCCGCGACGGGCATTTACCTGCCCATCGGCATCGATGCCGATCAAGTGCTCGATTATCTGCGCGACAAGATGAACGTCACGCTCGCTGAGGGACAAGATCAGCTCAAAGGCAAGGCAATCCGCATCGCGCATGTCGGCTATATGGGCGCTTTCGACGTGATCACGGCCATTGCTGCGTTGGAAATGGCGCTCAGAAAATTCGGCGCCGAGATTCCCTTCGGACGCGGCGTCGCAGCGGCGGAAGAAGTTTTGATGGAGGCGCTGGTTTAAAACCGAGGATAGAAAATGCAGCATCGAGGATCACCCGTGACTTTCCATCCTCGATCTTCAATCCTCGATCCTCAACCAGTAACCCAACCGTGGACCGCACAATGAAGATCTTAGTCACCGACTCGCTCGCTCCCGAGGGTCTGGAGGTATTTAAAAATGCCGAAGGCTTCGAAGTCGACGTCAAGCTCGGGCTCAAGCCTGATGAGTTAAAAAGAATCTGCGGAGCCTATGACGGCTGGGTGATTCGCAGCGGTACCAAAATTACCGCGGAGCTGATCGAGGCGGCCAAGAATTTAAAAGTAATCGGCCGTGCCGGCGTGGGTTACGAAAATATCGATGCCGACGCCGCGACCAAAAAAGGCATCGTCGTGATGAACACGCCCGGCGGCAACAACGTCACCACCGGCGAGCACACGATCGCTTTGATGATGGCGCTGGCGCGTCATATTCCGCAAGCCGTCGCCTCGCTCAAGAGCGGCAAGTGGGACCGCAATAAATTTGTCGGCGTCGAGATGTGCAATAAAACCCTCGGCGTGATCGGCCTCGGCAATGTCGGTCGTATCGTAGCGGAGCGCGCAGCCGGATTGAGAATGAAAGTCATCGGCTACGATCCATTTATCGCCGCTGAAAACATCGCGCGCATGGGCGTAGAGCCCGGTACGCTAGACGATATCTTCACCAAGTCAGACTTCATTACGGTGCATGTCCCATTGACGCCTGACACTCAGGGGCTAATCAACACAGCGGCGTTTGCCGAGATGAAAACCGGCGTGCGGATCATCAACTGCGCGCGCGGCGGCATTGTCGATGAGCAAGATCTTGCCGATGCTATACAGGCAGGAAAAGTCGCCGGCGCAGCGCTCGATGTTTACGTCGACGAGCCGCCGCCAGCCGATCATCCACTGCTCAAGTTGGATCAAGTGATCACGACACCGCATTTGGGCGCGTCGACCGACGAGGCGCAGCTCAACGTGGCGATTGCCGTAGCCGAGCAAATGGTCGATTTTCTCGCCAAGGGCGTGGTCCGCTATGCGGTGAATGTGCCGTCCGTTAGCCCGGAGCTTTTGGCGGTCCTCCGTCCCTATCTCACCCTCGGTGAAAAGCTCGGCAGCTTGCATACGCAAATGGCCGGCGCGTTGCCCAACGAAGTTCAGGTCGAGTACCGCGGCGATGTTACACAATACAACATCGCGCCGTTAACGCTCGCCGTGCTCAAAGGGTTATTGTCTCCGGTGATGGAATTCGCGGTGAACTACGTCAATGCGCCGCTGCTGGCGCGGGAACGCGGCATTAAGATCGTCGAGTCGAAAGGCGAAGCGGCGAGCGACTTCGCCAGCTCGATCACCGTCAAGGCTAGGAACGGCAGAGAAAATCTGGAAGTCGAGGGCGCGATCTTCGGCGCCAAGCATCCACGCATCGTGCGCGTGAACAGTTTTTATCTGGAAGCGGCGCCCGAAGGCTATATTCTGATCTTGCAGAACAAAGACGTGCCCGGAGTCGTCGGCGCGGTCGGCACCATCCTCGGCAACAATGGCGTGAATATCGCCGGTATGGAATTGGGCCGTAGCGAAAAGGGCGGCAACGCCATCTCCTTTACCCACGTCGACGAAGCGGTAAGCAAGAAACCTCTCGACGAACTACGCGCCCTGCCGCAAATCGTCTCAAACCTCTCGACGAACTACGCGCCCTGCCGCAAATCGTCTCGGCAACCCTGGTGAAACTGTGAAAACGAGGCAGCTGGCAACAGGCAATAGCTGTAGGGACGAGGCGCGCCTCATCCCTACCCACGCCTCACGCCTCACGCCTCACGCCTGAGTTCCAATGGCCAACGTCGCAATCATCGGTGCTCAGTGGGGTGATGAAGGCAAGGGGAAAGTCGTCGACCTGTTCACCCACGAGGCGGACATCATCGTGCGCTTTCAGGGCGGCAACAACGCCGGCCACACGCTGGTGGTGGACGGCAAGAAAACCGTTTTACATCTGGTTCCTTCCGGAGCGCTGCACCCGGATAAACTTTGCATCATTGGCAACGGCGTCGTCGTTGACCCGGAGATCTTGATTGCCGAAATTGAAGCGCTAAAAGCTCAGGGGCATCTCGTTCATAGCGAATTGTTGCGCATCAGCGAGCAGGCTCACGTCATCATGCCCTATCACAAGGCGATCGATCTCGCGCGCGAACGCCTGCGCGGCAA
>WNGI01001841.1_pt1 | contig 19634 bp, 20 predicted proteins | sample 5400621 | NCBI WGS metagenome assembly WNGI01 (sample SAMN13153374, study PRJNA577476) | soil metagenome | isolation source: 20 cm soil or saprolite under Garry oak tree replicate 1 | place: USA:California | collected 2016-06-15
ACGTCGCGCCGGCCGAAGCCTTCGGCTTCCTTGGTCCGAACGGCGCCGGCAAAACGTCGACGATGCGGATGATCGGCAGTGTCTCACCGATCAGCGAGGGGACGTTGACCGTTCTCGGCCTCGACCCCCGAGTCAACGGGCCCCAGATCCGGGCGCGTCTCGGCGTCGTGCCGCAGCAGGACACGCTTGACACGGAGCTGACCGTCCGCGAGAACCTCGTCCTGTACGGCCGCTACTTCGGCCTGTCGCGAGACGAGTGCGGCCGTCGCGCCGACGAGCTCCTCGACTTTGCCCAGCTCACCGAGCGCCAGAACGACGAGGTCGAGCCATTGTCGGGCGGCATGAAGCGGCGGCTGACGATCGCCCGCGCCCTGATCAACGAGCCGGAGCTGCTCCTCCTCGACGAGCCCACAACCGGCCTCGACCCGCAAGCACGTCATCTGCTCTGGGACCGCCTGTACCGGCTGAAGCAGCGGGGCGTCACGCTCGTCCTGACGACCCACTACATGGACGAGGCAGAGCAGCTGTGCGACCGACTCGTCGTCATGGACAAGGCCAAGATCGTGGCCGAGGGATCACCTCGGCAGCTGATCGAGCGCTACTCGACGAAGGAAGTCACGGAGCTCCGTTTTCCGGCCGACGTCCAGGACAGCCTCGACGGGAAGCTCGACGGCCTGGCCGATCGGATCGAGCGTCTCGCCGACCGGGTCCTGCTGTACGCCGACGACGGCGAGGCCGTCGCGGTCGCGGCGCACGAGCGCGGCCTCAAGCCGGATACGGTCCTCGTTCGACGCTCGACGCTCGAGGATGTCTTCCTGCGGCTCACCGGCCGCTCCCTGATCGAGTAACGATGACGGCGCTCAGCCACGTCCTCGAACATCGGGCGGTCCAGTACCGCCGGACCTTCCGTTCGTCGGCATTCAGCTCGTTCCTGAGCCCGGTCCTCTTCCTGACCGCGATGGGCCTCGGGCTTGGCGGCTACGTCGATCGTTCCGGAGGGACGGCGCTCGGCGGGCTCACGTATCTCCAGTTCCTCGCCCCCGGATTGCTCGCGGCGACCGTGATGCAGGCCGCCGCGTTCGAAGCAACGTTCCCGATCATCGGCGGCCTCAACTGGCAGCGAACGTTCCACGCGATGTACGCGACGCCACTGTCGCCGCGCGACATCGCCCTGGGCAATCTCCTGTGGATGGCGATCCGCCTGGGGATGATCGCGACGGTGTTCACCGTCGTGATCGTCGCATTCGGTGCGGCGCATTCGCCACTGGTGGTGCTCGGCATCCCGATCGCCATGCTGACGGGCATGTCCTTCGGGGCACCAATCGCCGCTTTCTCGGCGACCCAGCGGACGCCCAACAAGTTCAACGTCATCTTCCGGTTCGGGATCACGCCGCTGTTCCTGTTCTCGGGGACGTTCTTCCCGATCGAGTCGCTGCCGAGCTTCCTCCAGCCGATCGCCTGGCTGTCGCCCCTGTGGCATGGCGTCGACCTCACCCGGGGCCTCGTCCTCGGCACCCTCGGCCAGAACCCCGCCGTCATGCTCGTCCACGTCATCGTCCTGGCAACGATCGTCGCTGTTTCGACGTGGGCGGCCGTCCGGACGATCGAACGAAGGCTGGTCCGCGGATGACGCTGCCGCTCCGCGTCACCCCCACGCTCATGTTCGGCAGCCGCCGTGCCCTGCGGCTGATCGAGCGGAACCTTTATGTCTACCGCCGGACCTGGATCGTCATCGTCTCTGGCTTCTTCGAGCCGCTGTTCTACCTGCTGAGCATCGGCTTCGGGCTTGGCCGGCTGGTTGGGAACGTGCCCGGACCCGGCGGCGCCGAGATCCCGTACCAGCTGTTCATTGCCCCAGCGCTGCTCGCGAGCTCGTCGATGAATGGTGCGATCACCGAGGCGACGCTCAACTTCTTCTTCAAGTTGAAGTACCAGAAGACGTTCGAATCGATCCTGTCGACACCGCTGTCGGTCGCCGACATCGCCATCGGCGAGCTTGGCTGGGCGTTGATCCGCGGTGCCTTGTATACGATTGGGTTCCTGGGCGTGATGGTCATCCTGGGCATTGGCGTGTCGCCGTGGCTTCTGCTGACCCTCCCGGCTGCGCTGCTCATCAGCTTCGCTTTTGGTGCTGTCGGGATGGCGGCCACGTCGTTCATGCGCACGTGGCAGGACTTCGATCTCATCCAGCTGGTCGTGCTGCCGATGTTCCTGTTCTCAGGGACGTTCTATCCGCTCGATGCCTACCCGGACGCGGCTCGGATCGTCGTGCAGCTGACGCCGCTCTACCAGGGCGTCGACCTCCTTCGCTCGCTCGCCGTCGGCGTCGTCGGCCCGAGCGCTATCGTCCATGTCGTGTACCTGGCGGTCATGGGGATCGCAGGCCTCGTCGTCGTGTCGCGGCGGCTCGACAAGCTGCTGCTCCGGTAGGGTGGATAACCCGGCCGGAGCGAAGGTGGACGCGGCCGATGGGCCGACTGACCCGGCCGACGAGCCGACCGACGCGGTCGCCCGCCGAAAAGCTCTCGCGACGCTGACGTCGGAGATCGTCGCCTGCCGACGCTGCCCGCGCCTCGTCGCATGGCGCGAGCTCGTCGCACGCGAGAAGGTCGCCCGCTACCGCGACGAGACGTACTGGGGCCGACCGCTGCCGGGATTTGGCGATCCCGATGCCCGAATCCTCATCGTCGGACTCGCTCCGGCCGCCCACGGCGGGAATCGGACGGGCAGGGTCTTCACCGGCGATGCCTCGGGCGACTTCCTTTGGGCGGCCTCGCACGAGGTCGGCCTTGCGGACCGGCCGAGCAGCAGGCGCGCGGACGACGGGCTGACCCTCCTCGGCGCGTATGTCGCGGCTGCGGTCCGATGCGCGCCGCCGGCCAACAAGCCGACACCCGAGGAGCGCGACAACTGTGCGCCGTTCCTCGCCCGCGAGCTGGCGGCGCTCGATCGCGTCCGCGTCATCGTCCCGCTTGGGGCGTTCGGCTGGGAGGCCGCGTTCCGGGCGATCGCGACGGTGGCAGGCGTGGACGCGCGGCCGCGGCCGAGGTTCGGCCACGGGGCCGAGGCGCGAATCGGCCGATACACCGTCGTCGGCTCGTACCACCCGAGCCAGCAGAACACCTTCACCGGCCGGCTGACGATGCCGATGTTCGTTTCCGTTCTGAATCGCGCCTGCGAGGTCGCGGAGATCGCTCCGGCCTGATCGTCAGGTCTGGGTGCGCGATTCAGCCGTCCGAGCCGCCGTGATCGTCGCTCTCGGTTGGCGTCGGTGTGGGGGTTTGATCGCCGCCGCCGGAGCCGCCGCCGCCACCGTCGTCTCCGCCGCCGGAGCCGCTCCCGTGGTCGGCCGTCGGGGTCGGGCGTGGGGTCGCCGCTCGTGGGCGCTCGGTAGCGGGTGGCGCTTCGGTCGACGTCTGTTGTGGTGTCTGGCTCGCCTGCGGCGTCGATGACGCATCGGGCGACGCGTCGGACGCCGAGCTCGGCGACGGGCTCGGCATGGGGCTTGCGACCGGCTCCGTCGGGACCGGCGCGGTCGGATGTGGGGTCGCAGCCTGATTCGCGTTCAAGAGATCGATGGCGCCCACGGTCGCCCCGCTGGCAACGGCCAGCGATGCCATCGTCACAACGAGGACGAGGGCCAGCGCCTGGGCACGAACGAAGATCGGCGTCGAACCGCCGCCGAGGACCCGCCAGGCATCGCCCAGGGAGGCGATCGCCACGCGCAGCCGACCACCGACGAGGGCGACCCCGAATGCCCGGACCGGCTGGGGCAATGGTTCGCCGGCGACGGCAGCCATGACCCGATCGGCGAAGCCTGCTGGCGGCCGGATGGCGTTCTCGGTGGCCACCGCCTCGAGCTCGCGGCCCATCAACGCGGCCACGCGCTCTTCGTCATTGGGCTGGATCGGCACGTGTCCGCTCATAGCGATCCCGCTTCGACCGCGGCGCGCAGTCGGATGAGACCGCGCCTCAGGTGGGTCTTGACCGTGCCAAGCGGACGACCCGTCTGGGTGGCGATCTCGTCGAGGCTCAGCTCGCCGAAGAAGCGCAGCGCGATGACCTCACGATACGGGTCGTCGAGCCGGCTGACGGCCGACCGAAGCCCTGCCGCGCGCTCTGACTGCAGCGAACTGAGCGCGGGATCCTGGCCACGCGGCATGCCGGCGGCCGAGGATGTCTCAGTCGGGTCGATCCATGTGACGTCGCGCCGGCGCTGCGCTCGGCGGAGAGCGATGCGGACGGCGATCCGCGTGAGCCATGCCCCAAACGGACCGTCGTTCCGCCAGGCGGCGAGGCTCCGGAAGGCGATCACGAATGCCTCCTGGGCGGCGTCCTCTGCCTCATGGAGGTCGCCAAGGACGCGGTGGCAGGCGCGGATGACCGCGGCCGATTCGTGGTCGACGAGGATTCGGAACGCGTCCCGATCGCCGGCCAGGACGGCCTCGACGACCGCGCGTTCATCGATGACCTCGGTGCTGATGTCAGGAGGTTGAAGAGGTGACGGTGTCGTAACGCGACCCTTGATGCGCGATTGGACGACGGACGGAGCGAGTGCCCGCCCATCGTCCACGGTACCGGTAGAACGGTGAAACCGTCAGGAACTGCGAGGCCGGTCAGTCGCCGCCGTCCCCGCCCGAGTCGCCGGAGCCACCCGAGTCTCCACCGGAACCGGACCCGTCGGACCCGCCGTCGCCGCCCTGATCACCCTGATGATCCGTCGGCTCGGCCGCGTCCTTGGGCTCGGGAGCCTCGGCGTCGTCGCCCTGGTCATCCTGGTCGCTGTCCTCGCTTGTTTCCGCCCCTTCAGCAGGCTTGGCTGCCTTGGGGGCCTCGGAGCGCTCTGGAGCATCGGACGGCTCGGCTGCATCGGACGGCTCGGCTGCGTCGGACGGCTCCGGAGCGTCGGACGGCTCGGCGGTCTCGGTCTCGATCGGTTCGGCGGCGTCCGAGGCCTCCGGCGAGGCGCTCTCGTCGCTGGTCACGAGCGAGGTCGTGCCCGCGGGGGCCTGGCCCAGGGCGTTGGCACCGAGAGCGGCGCCGGCCACGAGGAACAGGGCGACGCTGGAAGTGACGATGCTGCGGGTGAGGCGGTGCTTGACTTGCATCGAAGCTGGTCTCCCGAGACTGTCGACCGGCATGGGTACCAGCCGTCTGAATCCCTGAGACAGCAGACCGCGAAAAGGTTTCAGCAGGTGCGGCTTGGAGTGCAGCGATCAGCCGCGGGCTGCCGTCCAGCGGGAGACCACCCGATCAAGGCGGTCGAACACGACGCCGTCGAGGGCGGCCGCTGCGTCGATGAACAACTCGAGCATCGCCATCCGGTGGCCGCGCCCGATGCACTCGGGGTGCATCGTGACGGTCAGCAGCCCGCCCGGCGCGTGTCGCCACGCGTAGTCGAGCTCGCCGAGCCAGATCTCCAGGACCTTCGAGGGAGGAGCCAGGCCGTCGCGCGAGGGGCCCGGCTCGAACTGGGGCCAGTCGTCGAGGGCCCAGTAGACTGGCACCTCGACGAGGGCGGTCTCGCGACCCCAGCGGGTGCCGTCAGCGACGGAGTGGCGGTCGCCCGGACGGACTCGATGGAGCTCGTAGTCGCCGTCCATCAGCGACGAGTCATAGACGAAACCGGCCGCCTCGACAAGCTCGAGCGTCCGCTCCCCGAGCGCCCAGTACGGCGCCCGCCAGCCGGTCGGTCGCGCGCCGGCGACCCGTTCCACCGCCGATGCGCTCCGGTCGAGGATCGCTCGCTGCTCGTCGGTCGACAGCTCGCTGAAATCCTCGTGGAACCAGCCGTGGCAGGCGAGCTCGTGGCCCCCGGCGATGATCGCCGCCGTCGACTCGGGAAACGTCTCGATGGTGTGACCCGGGACGAACCACGTGGCCGCGATCCCGCGCCGCTCGAGGAGCTCGAGGAGCCGTGGGGCGCCGACCCGCGGCCCGAACTCCCCGTGAGAGAACTTGACGACCGGATCGCCGCGGCGGACGGAATCGGAGAAGGCATCGTGGTCGAACGTGAGAGCGACGGTCAGCCGAGGGGCCGACGGCGGCGGGGCGGGATCCGGGGCAGCATCGGTGGTCATCGAGGCCATCCTCGTTCGATTGGGGTCGTCATCGGCCGATGGTAGGCCGGGCTGGACCGCTTCGTCGGCGGTCGCGGCCGCGGCTCCTCGGGAGGGTCGGCCGACCTAGCCTGCCTTCGGCGGCCGGGCCGACGAGCGACCTGACATCTCGACGACGCGCCGGTCATCGTCGGTCGTCGCCTTGTTCGCGGCGGCCGGCTCTGCATCGGCGCCCTCCTCGCCGAGGATCCGCCGGTACAGGGCTTCGTAGCCGTCGGCCATGCGGGCCGCGGAGAACCGCTCGATCACCGTCTTCCGGATCGCCCGCCGATTCAGCGAGGCCACCTCCGGCACGTGATAGGCGAGCTCGGTGACGTCGTCGCCGAAGAAGCCGTCGACGCCGTCGCGAATGATCTCCGGCAGGCCGCCGACCCGTCGGGCGAGGACCGGCGTCCCGCAGGCGAGCGCCTCGATCGCCGTCAGGCCGAACGGCTCCGGCCACGAGCCTGGCATCAGCGCGGCGTAGCTCTCGGCGAACAGCTGGTCGCGCTCCGGTCCGGCGACCTCGCCGAGGAACTCGACCGACGAGCCCGCAGCCTTGAGCGCCGGCAGGAAGACATCTTCGTAATAGTCATGCTCCACGCCTGTCGGCGCGATCTTGGCCGCGATCCGCAACGGCCTCCCGGCCAGCGTGGCGATCTCGATCGCCTCGACGATCCCCTTCTCGCGGGCGACACGACCGACGAAGCACAGCGCCTCCGAGCGACGCCGCTCGAACGGCGCGCCCGTCAGCGTCAGGCCGTTATAAACCACGGTCCAGTCGACCTCGGGGTGTGGCGACGCCTGGGACTTGCTGATGGCGACGAGATGGGCCGGCGTCGGCGAGGAGAGGAGCTCCCGCGACCAGGGCAGATCGAGCCGCCCGTGGAACGTCGCGGCGACCGGCGCGCGCGACGCCCTGGCGAGCAGGAGGCTCATCCACTCGAGGTGGCTGTGGATGACATCGAACTCGTCCTGACTGTCCAGGACGGCGAGGGTCGTGGTCAGGAAGTAGCCCATCGGATCGTCCTTGAAGTCCGCCGGACGCAGCGCGACGGGAACGGTCGGCACGTGATGGCCGGGCACCTCCGAGTCGCCCGACGCGAATGTCGTTACCTCGTGGCCGCGTCGAACCAGCTCCACGATCAGCTCATACATGACTCGCTCGGTCCCGCCATACCGCTCGGGCGGGACGCGTTCGAGCGGCGGGGCGACCTGGGCGATGCGAAGTGGCCGGTTCATCGGCTCCATCCTCTGTCGAGGTGATTTTAGGCCGATCGGGCTCTCCCGGTAGACTTCGTGCCCGATGGCCGCGGAACGAGATCTGTACGTGGTGCTCGGCGTGGCGAGGGATGCCTCCGACGCCGAGATCAAGCGCGCCTTCCGCAAGCTCGCCCAGCAGACGCATCCGGACGTCAACGCGGACGTCGGCGCGGACCTCCGGTTCAAGGAGATCAACGAGGCGTACAAGGTCCTGTCCGATCCGCAGCGCCGCCAGGCCTACGACATGTTCGGCACGACGGGGGTCGGCGGCGACCAGGGCGGGTTCGCGGGTGGGGCCGGGTTCGGCAACTTCAGCGACATCTTCGACGCTTTTTTCGGCGGCGCGCAGGGCAGCGCACGGCGCGGCCACCCGACCGCCGGAGTGGATCTGCGATACGACCTCAGGATCACCCTCGAGGAAGCCGTCCGGGGGGTCGAGAAGGAGATCGAGTTCTCCGTCCTCGGTCGCTGCGAGACGTGCTCGGGGAGCGGCGCCAAGCCGGGCTCGCAGCCGGTCGCCTGCGATCAGTGCGGCGGACGCGGGGAGATCCGGACGACCCGCCGGACGATGCTCGGCCAGATGGTCAACGTGACTGCCTGCCCGAAGTGCCACGGCGAGGGCAAGCTCATCACGGAGCCGTGCGAAACGTGCCATGGCGACGGTCGCACGGAACAGCGGCGGACCCTCCGGGTGACGGTCCCTGCCGGGATCGACGAGGGCCATCAGATCCGCCTGTCGAACGAGGGCGAGGTCGGCCCCCGCGGTGGCACTCCGGGCAGTCTCTACGTCGCCGTCCATGTCGCGCCGCATCCGACGCTTCGCCGCGAGGGCACGGAGCTGGCCTACGACGCGGACGTTTCGATCGTGCAGGCGGCACTCGGTACGCGGATCACCGTCCCGACGGTCGAGGGCGAAGAGGAGATCGAGATCAAGGCTGGAACGCAGCCGGGCACCGAGATCCGCCTTCGCGGCCGGGGAGTGCCGCACCTGAGGCGCAACGCGACCCGCGGCGATCTCCACGTCTTCGTCAACGTCGTCGTCCCGGCCAAGCTCTCGAAGCGTCAGCGTGAGTTGCTCGTCGACTACGCGGCGGAGTCTGGCGAGGCGGTCTCGCCGACCGGTCACCCCGGAATCTTCGACAAGGTCCGCGACGCGCTTGGCTGATGGCTCGACCTCGGGCCGATGGCCTCGCGGAGCTCGGCCTCGGACCTCGGTGAGCGAGCGGCGACCCAACGTCGAGGGTGCCAATTCGGCAGGCGCGTGGCTCGAGCTCTCCGTCGTCGCGGATGTCGAGGCGGTCGAGGCCGTCTCCGAGATCCTCGGGCGGGTCGCACCGGGCGGGACAAGCGTCGAGCCAGCCCTCGAACTGACCGACGAGGGCCTGGCAGCCCTGGTCGACACGAGCAAGCCGGCGATCGTCCGGGCCTACCTTCCGGCTCGCGACGAGACTGCGTCGGCGCGCGCGGTCGCCGAAGCGTCCGAGGCGCTCGGCCACCTGCAGGCGTTCGGGCTTCGCCCGATCGGCGAGCTGACGACGCGCCTGGTCCACGAGGCTGACTGGGCCGAGGCCTGGAAGGCCCACTTTCCAGTGCTCCGCGTCGGGCGCCGGGTTGTCATCCGGCCGACATGGCGGCGGCATCGCCGCCAACCGGACGATGTCGTCCTCGCCCTCGATCCGGGGATGGCATTCGGGACCGGTCTCCACCCGACGACGCGGCTGTGCCTTGCAGGTGTCGAAGCGATCGGGGATCGCGGCCTGCTCGACGGCGCGCGCGTGCTCGACGTCGGTTGCGGCTCGGGGATCCTCGCGATCGCGGCGGCGAAATTTGGCGCCGCCGCGGTCCTGGGGGTCGACACGGATCCGATCGCGATCGAGGCGACCCATGCCAACGCGGATCGCAACGGCGTCGGCGGCGGAAGGCGGGGTCGTCGGTCGGTAGTTCGTGCCCGGATCGGCAGCCTGCCGACGGGTGAGCCGCCGTTCGATGTCATCCTCGCCAATCTCATCGCTGGCCTGTTCGTGACGCTCGCCCAACAGCTCCGCGACGAGTTGCGGCCGGGGGGCGTGCTCCTCGCGTCGGGGATCTTCATCGACCGAGAGCCGGACGTCAGGGCTGCGTTCGAGGTCGTTGGACTGGGCGTAGGCAATCGGATGATCGAGGGTGAATGGGTCGCGCTCGAGGCGGTCAGCCGCTAGCCTGAGCCGCGCACGAGGGCCAGCCGCTCACGGCCGCGACGGAGACCGACAGAGCGCCCGTCGTCTGACCGGCCCTTACAATCGGGTTCGATGCCCGCGTTTTTCCCTTTCCTCCTCGCCCTTCACATCGTTCTTGCGGTCAGCCTCTTCGTGCCCTCAATCCTCCTGCCGTTCGCGCTGCGAACCAGCCGGGCGGCCTCCGAGAGCTCGAACCGGTTCGTCCAGTTTCTTCTCTGGATGCAGGCCCACGGGACCGTCGTGATCGGCGTCGGGCTGGCGGCGACCGGTATCGGCCTGGTCGCGGTCCTCGGTGGCCAGCTGCTTGGCCAGCCGTGGCTCCTCGTGGCGCTCGCGATCTACGCCGCGAACCTCGCCCTGGCGTTCTTCGTCCAGCGCCCGAACCTGCGCCGGCTGATCGGCATCCGGGCCGCCGCCGACGATCGGGTCTGGCTCGATCGGGCGAAGCGCCAGCGCTATGTCAGCTATGCGATGGCCGGCCTCGTCGGGACGATCGGGTTCCTGATGAGCACGAAGCCGCGCCTGTGGTGAGCGGCCTTCCGCCGACGAACGGCCGGACGGAGGTGAGGGACCCCTCTCGCGGCTCCCGCCCGGTCCGGACCGCGGCCATCGTCAACCTCGGTTGCAAGGTCAATCAGGCCGAGATGGAATCGGCCGCCCGACACCTCCGAGAGCGCGGCGTCGGCCTCGTCAGTGGCAACGGTGGCGCTGCCTCGGCCGATCTCGTCGTCGTCAACACCTGCACGGTCACCGCAGAGGCCGATGCCAAGTCGCGGCACGCCGTCCGGCGCGCCCGTCGGGCGAACCCGGGCGCCGAGATCGTCGTCACCGGCTGCTCGGTCCAGGTCGGGCGAGACGCCTTCGCCGAGGCCGATCCGGCGGCACGTCTGGTCGACAACCGCCACAAGGACCAACTCCTCACGGAGCTCGAGGCGCTCATCGGGGACGGCAAGTCAGCGGGCGGCCGGCTCGATGTCGCACGGATCGGCGCGGCACTGCCGACGCTGTCCGGGGTCGAAATCGACGGGATCGACGACGGCCGCGCCGCGGTCGAGCGGACACGCGCGTTCATCAAGGTCCAGGACGGCTGCTCGTTCTTCTGCACCTACTGCATCATCCCGGCGGCGCGCGGCGCGGAGCGGAGCCTCTCCCCCGCGACGGTGCTGGCGGACGTCCGACGCGCGCTTCGCGCGGGCCATCGCGAGATCGTCCTGACCGGGATCAACATCGGAACGTACGACGGCGGTTGGTCGGAGCGCGGCTTTCGCGGCTCCCATGTCCGGAGCACCCTGACGCTGGCCGGTCTGGTCTGGCGGATCGTCGATGAGACCGACGTCGAGCGGATCCGGATCAGCTCGATCGAGCCGCAGCACGTCGACGACGAGCTGCTTCGCGTCTGGACCGACGGCGCACCGCGGACGCTGCCGCACGTCCACCTGCCGCTCCAGTCCGGAGATGACGGAGTCCTCCGCCGGATGGGCCGGCGCTACCTCTCGGCCGACTACGCCCGGGTCGTCGAGCGGGTCCGGGCGGCGATCCCCGCGGTCGCGGTCCATGGCGACGTGATCGTCGGGTTCCCGGCCGAGGACGACACGGCCTGGCGGCGCTCCGTCGACTTCATCCGATCGGTCGACTTCGCCGGGATCCACGTCTTTCGCTATTCGGCGCGGCCTGGGACGGCCGCCGTTCGCATGGCCGGCGCGGTCGACGAGCCGACGAAGAAGGCTCGGGCGGCCGAGCTGCTGGCGCTCGCCGCCACCGCTCGCGCCCGGCGGGCCGAATCACACGTCGGCGAGCTCGCCGACGTGCTCTTCGAGTTGCGACTGGCCGATGGCCGGTGGGTCGGCCACGCGGCGGATTACGTTTCGGTCGCGGCGACCGCGCCCACGACCGCGCCCGTCGAGGAGTCGCTCGTTAACGCGATCGGCCGAGTCGCCGTCGACGGCGTCGATCCCGGGGCCGGCGACCGCGCCGTCGGGCGGATCCTTTCGGTCACGCTGCCGCCGGCACGCCTGTCATCCTTTCCGCTGGTCTCGACCAGAGCCACCGATGGCCGCTGATCCCGACTGCCTGTTCTGCCGGATCGCGGCCGGCGAGATCCCGTCGACCAACGTCTACGAGGACGACCTCATCGTCGCCTTCCGCGACATCGCCCCGCGCGCCCCGACCCACATCTTGATCATCTCTCGGGACCACATCGCGTCGGCCGCCGACCTGACGGAGGATCATGCCGCCATGCTCGGCCGCTTGTTCGCGGTCGCGGCGAAGATCGCCCGCGACGAGGGGATCGCCGATGGTGGCTACCGGCTCGTGTCGAATGTCGGGCGATGGGGCGGCCAGACCGTCGACCACCTCCACGTCCATCTCCTCGGGGGACGGCCGTTCAGCTGGCCACCGGGATGATCCTGCGTCTTGCCGGCGCCGTCGCGCTGGCCGTCATCGTCGCCGGCTGCGGGATCGGAGCGTCGCACGAAATCGTGACCTTCCCACCGCAGAGTGTCGGCCCGGCGGCCACCGTGTCGCCGGCCGTCCTCCAGACTCGCGCGCTCATCGTGGCGGCGCTCGCCCCGCTCCAGATCCAGCTCGGCGACGCCAAGGACCCGTACCGGCCCGGTGAATCGGCTCGAGTCGCCTCGGCCCCGCGGGCCGTCTACCAGGCCGTCCTCCCGGCCGATCCGGAAGGCGGCCAGATCGTCGTCTACGAGTTCCGCGATGCAGGCGCGGCGGTCGATGCGGGCAACGAGCTCGCCGGCTACCTCGGGACCGGCGCGGGTCGCATCCAGTTTCCTGATGACGTTCGCTGGACGATCCGCCAGGTCGGCACGACGCTCATCTTCTACGCGTGGGCCCCGTCGACCTCGCCGGATCCGGGCTCGCCGAAGATCGCCGACGCATTGGCGACGCTCGGGATCGGGTTCACGCCGCCGCGCTGACGTTCAGCAAGGCGTCAGCCGACCGCAGGCCGCCGCGCCGAGCCGCACGCCGCCGCGTTGCTCTGATTCTCGCCCGGCGTGCACATGCGACAGATTCGCGCTCCAGGTCAGCCTGAGACCGGCCGATTCCGTCGATCTGGCACGCGCCACGAGAATCTTGAACGAAAACTGGCCCTCATCGGGCTTCGGACGTCGCACGTGCACGTGCCACGAGAATTCCCCGGCGTCAGACGGCTGAAGCCGGCGTATCGGACCCCTCCTCGCGAACCGGCAATGGCTCGTCAAGTGCGGCCCAGCGGCGGACGACATCGCGTTTGACCTTGAGCGTGTGCGTCCGTGGAAAGTCGTCCTCCGGCCAGAGGCGGTATGCCGCCAGGCGCTGCTGTGGGGCGAGACGGGCGTTCGCGGTCTTCATCGCCGCCCGCGTCGCGTCGCGGATGGCCTCCGTGTCGGTCGCCCCGGCCGGAGGAAGGACGATCGCCTCGATCCGGCCGGGTCGCGTCTCGACCACGACCGAATCGCGGACCCCGGCAACGCGCAGGGCGTTCTCGATGTCCTCCGGGTAGACGTTCAGCCCGTTCGGCAGGACGATGATGTCCTTCGTTCGGCCCATGAGAATCAATCGACCATCGCCGTCCAATCGGCCGATGTCACCCGTTCGGTACCAGCCATCGGTCGTGTGGGCGGCCGCAGTCCCTTCCGGGTCCTTCCAGTAGCCCTTGAACAGGGTGGGCCCGGCGAACTGGATTTCGCCATCGTCCGCGAGGCGCATCTCGACCGGCGGCACCGGACGGCCGACCGTCCCGAGGCCGTGGTCCTCGCGCGTCGTGCACGTGCCGAAGCCCGTCTCGGTCGCCCCGTAGCCCTGGATGACGATCACGCCGAGGTCCTCCCAGGCCTGCTGGAGCGCGGGTGGCAGGAACGCTCCCGAACACACGAGGAGCCGCAATCCGCCGCCGAGCCGGGCGTGGACACGGCGAAAGATCAGCCGACGCAGGGCGAACGGGAGACGGCGGGCGATCCGCCGCGTGCGCTCGAACGTCGTGGTCTGGCCGGCCCGCGCGACCTCGCGTTCGACGGCGGCCCAGAACAGCTCGAGGATCTGGGGGACGACGACCATAGACGTCGTCCGGTGGTCGCGGATCGCTTCGAAGATCACCCGTGGATTGCGGCTCGGGACGTAGAGGATGTCGGCACCGACGTCGAGCGCGTAGAAGAGCGTGACTGCCTGCTCCAGCAGATGCGATAGCGGCAGGAGCGACACCACCCGATGATCGAGCGGCGGGATGACCCGATGCATTGCCTTGACGGAGGCAAGGACGTTGTCGTGGGCGAGGATCACCCCCTTGGGGGTCCCGGTCGTGCCGGAGGTGAAGACGAGCTCGACCACGTCGCTGGGCTCGGGGCGCGACCAGGTGTCCAGCTGGGCTTCCCAGTCGGCCGGGAACGTCTCGTCCGGCTCGGCGGTGAGGGTGTCGAGCAGCGTCGTCGGGATGTTCTCGAGGCCCGCGTTGCGTGGGTCTGGGGCATCGCGGCCGGTCCCGAGGATGAGCCGCTTCGTGTCTGCGCGGGCGGCGATGCGCTCGATTGCATCGGGTGCCATCCGGAGGTCGAGCGGGACGATGACGAGGCCCGCCCGCATCGCCCCGTAGTAGGCGGCCGGCAGTTCCGGTGTCGATGGCGACCAGGTGAGGATCCGGTCGCCCGGCTGAAGGCCTGCCGAGCGCAGCCGCCAGGCCGCGATCCGGCTTCGACGCTGCAGCTCGCGGTACGTCCAGTGCTGGCTCCCGCCGTCATCGCCGCGCATCCCGAGGGCCGGCCGATCGGCATGCCGAGCCACCGCGTCGTCGAAGAGGTCGAGAATCGTGCCGACCGCGCTCGTCATCCCGCGGATCGTACGCGGCAGGGATCGGTGTCGGCCGCGAAAGCCGCAGCGAAGACGTCGTAAAGCGTCGACAAACCAGTGGGTGAGTGGCCCGGCCAGACTCTCGCGCGATGGATGTCATCGTCGGCCGCGGCTTCGAGCGCTTCGGGTTCGACGCGGACTTCGACAGCGGGATCTGGCTCGGATCGCGCAGGTTTCTCGCGGGATGATCTCGAAGATCGAGCGGGGGGAGATCGCGGCCGTTCCGCTCGCGGTCCTGCGAAAGGTAGCTGCCGCTCTTGGTGCGAGTCTCGAACTGAAGCTGCGCTGGCATGGCGAGGGCCTCGATCGTCTGCTCGACGAGGCCCACGCTCGAGTCGTCGACGCGACGGTCGTTCTCCTGCGTGACGCCGGCTGGGATGTGGCGGTCGAAGCGTCGTTCTCGATCTGGGGCGGGCGCGACTCGATCGACGTTCTGGCCTGGCACGAGGCGACCGGCAGCCTGCTCGTGGTCGAGGTCAAGTCGGTAGTTCCAGACTCGCAGGCGACACTCCACGGGCTCGACCGCAAGGCCCGCTTGGCACCGCAACTCGCTCGGGAGCGGGACTGGGACACCCGGAACGTCGGCCGCTTACTCGTCGTGGGGGAGTCGAGAACGTCGCGTCGGCGCGTAACCAGCCTTGCTGCGACCTACGACACCGTACTTCCCGATCGGAACGTTGACGTCCGTCGCTGGATCCGAAAGCCGTCCGGCGCGCTCTCGGGGCTACTGTTCTTGACTATTGCCGTGCCTGGTAGCACTAAGCGGGCCTCAACGGCGCGCGAGCGGGTTCGGCGCCCTTCGCAGGCCGATTCGTGCATGAAGCCCCGTCCAGCGCCTCATCGAGAGGGCGAATGACGAAAACTGCGACTAGCAGACGGTTCGAGATCCGAATAGCGCTACCCAGGCAGGGGTATGACAAGAACTCGCGCGCGGCGGCCGATATGACGAGCCCCTCGAACCCGGGTTATCCGTGGTTGACCGACCAATGGGCACCGGCTATGCTCCGCCAGCCTATCGGCCGAATCGATCGCGCCTGCGCGAGGAACCGGTCGGGGACGCGTCGAGCCAGCTGGCCGCGAGCACGACGCAGTACATGCGAGACCCTTGGCCTGGGGAGGTGAACCGGGATTGGCAGAAGTCCGAGTGGGTGAGAACGAGACGTTCGAAAGCGCCCTGCGTCGCTTCAACAAGAAGATCCAGCAGAGCGGCATCCTCGCCGAGGCTCGCCGGCGCGAGCACTACGAGAAGCCGAGCGTGAAGCGAAAGCGCAAGGAAGCAAAGCGCAAGAAGAACGCCCGAACAGCGGTCGGTTGAGCCGATCGCCGGCCATGACGGTCGGCGCGGCGTCACGACACGCGACCCCAGGGCGTCCCGGCGGCGAGGCTTCGCATGGATCGGAGATCAGCACGATCGAGGATTCCGCGAGGATCGAGCCAACCCCCGCCCGAGGAGCCATTCCGGTGTCACTTCGTGATCGGATCCAGTCCGACGTTGCGACCGCGATGCGGTCGGGTGACGCGCTGCGGCGCGATGTCCTGCGGATGACCCAGAGCGCGGCCTACAACCTCGAGAAACGCGAGCGGCGGACGCTCAGCGAGGACGACTACACGGCCGTCCTGGCCAGGGAGATCAAGACCCGGCGTGAGTCGGTCGAGGCGTTTCGCAAGGGCGCCCGCGAGGATCTGGCCGCCAAGGAAGAGGCGGAGATCGCGATCCTGTCCGAATACCTCCCCCAGCAGCTGACCGAGGACGAGATCCAGACCCTCGTTGACGAGGCTGTCGCCGCGACCGGCGCGACCTCGGCGCGCGACATGGGCAAGGTCATGGGCTGGCTCAGCCCGAAGACCCGCGGCCGGGCCGATGGCAAGCGGGTCAGCGAGCTCGTCGCCCGAGCCCTCGCGGCAGCCGACCTCGCCGCGCACGACGCCGCGACGAGCGGCCGAGGCTCCTGAGCACCCGCACATGCTGACCCAGCGCCTCGAGGAAATCGCCGCATTCACGCGCCACGATTTTGGGCGCCTCGTGATCGCCACGATCATCCTGGTGCTCGGCCTGACGGCGATCTTTGGCGCCGACATCTTTCCTCAGAAGCTCCAGGTGGACGTTGGCACGGTCGCGAAAGCCGACATCCTGGCGCCGCGAGCCGGCTCGTACGTCAGTGCGATCAAGACGGCGGCTGCCCAGAAGGACGCGTCCGACGCCGTCGACCCCAAATACGACTACGAGACCGGCCAGGCGATCGCGATCGCGAACGCACAGCTTGCGAAATTCGAGCTGCGCGTCGCGCCGATCGACCAGGCGTTCAGGAAGACGACCACCGAGACCGAGAAGGCCACCCTGCTAGCCAACGTCCTGCCGGCCGGCCTCCCCGGCGCCCTTTCCGCTGCCGATCGGGCCACCCTCAGCGGGCTGACGCCGGAGCGCTGGACGGCGCTTCGGACGGAGGCGTCGCGTGTCCTCGAGAACACGGAAGGCGGGGAGCTACGCGACATCAATGTCCCTGATGCCCAGGCCGGCCTGTCGGGGCAGATGCTCGGGCTCGACGACACCGAGCGGAAGCTGGCCGCCGACCTGGTTTCGCCACTGATCGAGCCGAACTCATCGTTCAGCAAGACGAAGACGGATCAGGCCAAGGCCGCGGCTGCGGCCCAGGTCGTACCCATCGTGGTCACGTTCGCCCAGGGCGAGAAGATCGTCGGGACGAACGAGCGCATCACCGACGTCAACTTCGAGGCGATCCAGTACTTCGGCCTGACCGAGGCTCGCCCCGACTTCGCCCGACTAGGCGGCTGGCTGTTCCTCGCCATCATGATCGTCGGGCTGTTGCTGGCGTGGCTGTGGCGGTTCCGACGGGACCTGTGGCACCGCAACAACGCGATGCTGCTGATCAGCCTGATCGTCGTCGGTGTCGCGTTCGTGCTGAAGGCAACGGCCGGCCGGCCGGGCCTGCCGTTCATCGTGCCGACGGCGGTGGCCGGAATGCTGTTGGCGATCCTCCTCGATGCGGGCGTCGCCACGACGGTCATGATCGTCCTGGCGATGATCGCCGGTGCCCTCAACGGCAACTCGCTGGAGTTGACCGCGTACGTCCTGTTCGGCGGGCTCGCCGGGATCCTCGCCATTCGCCGCGGCGATCGGCTCCAGGTCTTCGTCCAGGCCGGGCTCGCGGTCGCCATCGCCGACGTCCTGGTCGTATCGACGTTCGCCCTGCTCGGTGCCCATGATTTCCGTGGGCTCCTCGAGCTCGTCGGTGCCTCGTTTGCGTCGGCGGCCGGCTCGGCCGTCGCGGCCGTCGGCAGCTTTGCGGTCCTCGGCAACCTCTTCGGGATCCTGACGGTTTTCCAGCTGCTCGAGCTGGCGAACCCGTCTCAGCCGCTCATGCGACGGCTGCTCGTCGAGACGCCCGGCACCTATCACCATTCGCTGATGGTCGGCAACCTCGCCGAGCGGGCGGCGGAAGCGATCGGCGCGGATCCGCTCCTTACCCGCGTGGCGGCGTATTACCACGACGTCGGCAAGCTGGCGAACCCGCTCGCGTTCATCGAGAACCAGGCCGGCGGCGAGAACATCCACGACGAGCTGGACCCGGAGGTCTCGGCCCAGGTCCTCAAGCAGCACGTCGCCGACGGGATCGACATCGCCTACAAGAACCGGAAATTCCGCCACGTCGGGCCGAAGCCGCAATCGCGCGAGGCCGCTCTGATCATGCTGGCCGACGGCGTCGAGGCATCCGTTCGTTCGCTGGAATCGCGGGACGAGCCGGCGATTCGGGCGATGGTCGCGCGGATCGTCGAGGAACGCCTGACCGACGGCCAGTTCGACGAGTGCGATCTGACGCTTCGAGACGTCGAGCGGATCAAGGAGGCCTTTGTCGGCCAGCTGCTCGGGATGTATCACCAGCGGATCGCGTATCCCCAGAACAAGATCGTCGAGCTGGAGTCGCGGCGCGGCACGGGGACCGGCACCGGGGCGTGATCCAGCGGGCGATCTACGTCGGGCCGTGGCGGGTCGACATCACGATCCGGGACGCGGTTAATTCCCACCTGCCGGTTCCGGCCTCCCGATTGGCCCAGGTCTGTGCCACGACGTTGGACGTCGCCGGCGCTCGACCGCCGGCCTCCCTTGGATTGATCCTGTCCGACGACGCGGAGCTGGCCGAGCTGAACCGCATCCACCTCGGTGTCGAGGGTCCGACCGATGTCCTGTCTTTTCCGCTCCTGCCGCCCGAGGCCTTTCCGCCCCACGCCGGCGATCCCGATCGAGGGCCTGCCCTCCGCGCCGGTGACGCCGCGGCGTTTGCCGGTCCGCCCGGCCGTCGGCCGCACCTCGGCGACGTCGTCGTGTCGGTCGAACGGGCCGCGGAGCAGGCCGCCGAAGGTCGTGGCGGCCAGACTGGTGACGTCCGTTGGTCCGCGGCCGATGAGCTTCGCCTGCTCGTGACCCACGGCACGCTCCACATCTGCGGCTGGGACCACGCCGAGCCAGCGGAGGAACGCGAGATGCGAGACCTGGAGCAGCGTCTCCTGGCGGCCGATCGGTGACGAGGCATTCCGGCCGGATGACGCGGTGGCCGAAAGCGCGACTCGCGATTACAGCCGCTGCGATCCTGACCATATCGATCCTCCTGGCCGGCTGCGGGACGCCCGACGAGTCTCTGCCGAACGAGTCTCTGCCGAACGACAACGGCGCGCTTTTACTCGCCTCGATGGAGTTCTCTTGCGGCGCTGGTCATTTCCCATCGGCGGCGCTGTCCGGACCCGTGGGCGCCGAACGGGCGGCGGAAGCGCCCGCGGCGGCTCTTCGCGCCCTCGTTGCCGCGCCGCCAGTGGCGGGCCGGCCCAGCCTCCCCGTCGCAGGCTACCGATTGCTCGTCAGCACCCAGACATCGACCGAGTACGCGGCGGCGTCCGATCAGTTCGACAGCGGTCTCGCCTATGTCCGGCTCGAGCTCGGGCCGTCAGGCTGGACACTGAAGGAATTCGGCGACTGTCGGCCACAGGCGGTCTTCAACGGCCTCAACTCCGCGACCTGGCATTTCGCCCCGGACGTTCCGTTCCCGAACCGTGCCTCGACCCGGTTCACGGCGCTTGTCTCTGAGATGACTTGCACCAGTGGCCGGACGGCCGACGGCCGCGTCCTCCCGCCCGCGATCCTGACCAGCGCGACCGAGGTCCTCGTCATATTCGCCGTCCGGCCGCCGCCACCGAGCGCAAACGG
>WNGI01002404.1_pt1 | contig 19630 bp, 17 predicted proteins | sample 5400621 | NCBI WGS metagenome assembly WNGI01 (sample SAMN13153374, study PRJNA577476) | soil metagenome | isolation source: 20 cm soil or saprolite under Garry oak tree replicate 1 | place: USA:California | collected 2016-06-15
AAGGAACAACTGCTCCTCGAAGGAAAAATCTGGGCGAAGCCCTCGGGCACCGGCCTCGGTATCGGCACCGCGCCCTACAGCCGCCGGCCGCAGAAAACCACCGGGATGTTCGACCCGGTTCGGCGCCTCGATGACATGGATTTGGAAAATATCGATACCGCGGTGAACTTCGGCACCACCGTGTTTTTGAGTCTGCCGTTTCTAGAAAACCACGATCTCGCTTGCGCCATCGCCCATGCCTACAACACCTGGCTCGACGGCTACTGCAAGACCAATCCGCAAAGGTTGAAAGGCGTGGCGCTGGTCGCCATGCAGGAGCCCAAAGAAGCCGTGAAAGAGCTGGAGCGCTGCGTCAAACAACTGGGCTTCGTCGCCGTCGCCACTTCGGCGCATTCAGCGGGGCGCAACCTGGATCATCCGGATTTCTATCCTTTCTACGCCAAGGCTCAGGAACTCGGCGTTCCGGTGTGCGTTCATGTCGGCTCCGGCAGGCCCGCGGCTGCTGCCGATCGTTTCGATAACGCATTTTTTGTCCATGCAACGACGCATGCGTTCGAGCAGATGATCGGTGTCATGTGCATCGTCGGCGGGGGTATTCTCGAGCTCTACCCGAAACTGAAAGTCGCCTTTCTCGAAGCCGGGGCCGGCTGGGTGCCGTACTGGATGGAGCGTTTAGACGAGCACTACGAGTACCTCCAGCCGACCGTGCCACTAATGAAAAAACCGCCGAGCGAATACATGCGCAGTGAGCAGGTTTACTATTCGTTCGAACCCGATGAACATACGTTGAACTTCGTCATGGATTACGTCGGCGAAGATCGCCTCGTATTTGCTTCCGACTACAATCACGGCGACAGCAAATTCCCTCATACGGTGGAGTCGGTGACAAAGCGAAAGAATTTGAGCGAGAATCAGCTAAAGAAATTGATGTGCGACAACGCGGCGCGGCTCTACAACATCTAAGACGAGATCCTTCGCGTTGTTTCAGGATGACACCTGCCTTGCGTGTCATTCTGAGGCGAAGAATCTTCGACCGAATGTCGCGCAACCATAGAAATGAATAAGATCTCCTCACTATTGATCCTCACTTTGTTGACTCTTCATTGCGTCGATTACGCCACCGCGCAAGACAAACCCCTCAAGAAATTCCGCTGGGGCGTGACTTCTCTCTCGGCGTCACAGTGGATACCTTGGATCGCCAAGGAGGCAAAACTTTACGAGAAATACGGCTTGGAAGCCGAGCTGGTCTTGCTGCGCGGATCGGGACAATCGGCGCAGGCGATCATCGGCAACAGCATTCTCGGCGCTCCCTGCACGCTGACGACGGTCATGAGCGCAGACTTGAGTGGTGCCGATCTTGTGACGGTGGCGCACACCGTCGCCGGCGTGCAAAGCAAGTTGCTCGTCCGGCCCGATATCAAGAAGCCGGAGGATCTGCGCGGCAAGAGAATCGCCGTCTCGGGCTTTGGCTCGTTGGGAGATTTTCTCGAGCGCTACATCATAAAGAAATACGGCCTTGAACCCGGGCGGGATGTGATCATGCTCTCGATCGGAACCCAGCCCGACAGGATTCAGGCATTGATAAACGGCGTCGTCGACGCCGCCGATCTATCGCATCCCGCAGACACCCAAGCCGAACGCAAAGGATTTAGAATCCTGTGGGACGCCAAACAGGAAGTGGCCTATCCGTCCATGTCGATTGTCACACGGCGCAAATGGGTTACCGAAGACCGCGACACCGTGATGCGTATGGTCAAGGCGCACGTCGAAGCGATCCACTACTTGAAGGCGAACAAAGAGTTCAGTATGAAGGTCTTAGGCAAGTATCTCAAAACCAACGATCGAGAATTGCTCGAAAGTTCCTACGAGATTTATCGCAAAGACTTCATCTCGGTTCCTTATCCGATCACTCAAGGTCTGCAGCCGACATACGAGTACGTCGCGGCGCAACGGCCGGAGATCTGGAATCAAAAGCCGGAAGCGTTCATGGACGCAAGCTTCATCGCCGAACTGGAAAAGAGCGGCTTCATAAAAAGTTTAAGCACACGGTAGAAAAAACGTAACGGGGCTGATGGAGTATTGGAGTGGCAGAAGAATGGAGTATTGGAGCACTGGAGTATTGGTCCACCGCCCAACACTCCAACACTCCATCACTCCATCACTCCAATTTAAGCGGAGGTATTTATGAGTAACGTGAGCGGGCGTTACGCCATTGTCGGCGTCGCCTCGATGACGCCGGTCTCAAAGCGTCCGACGTCGACGGCTTCATCACCAATCAGCCGCTCAACGACGCGCACCGAAGTTACGCCGTCCGGATGGCGAACATGGCGCGCATGCAGCCGAACTACGCTACCGATCTAGCGCTCGGCGGCGCGACGCCCATCGCCATGGTGCAGAACGCGGTCATGGCCATCGAAGCCGGCATGGCGAACACCGTCCTGTGCGTGCATGCGCGCAAGCGCGGCACGCCCGATCCGTCGCCGGGCAATCCGATTCGCCACGGCGACGAGCACTGGGAGGAGCCCTGGGGCCACTTCTCCGCAGTGGCGAATCACGCTTTCGCGGCGCAGCGCCATATGTACGAGTTCGGCACGACGAGCGAAGATCTGGCGCACGTCGCTGTCGCGACGCGCAAGCACGCCTGCATGAACCAGAACGCCACCATGCGCAAGCCGATGACCATCGCCGATCATCAGGCGTCGCGCTTTATCTGCGAGCCGCTGCGCCTGTTCGATTGCGCTCTGGAGTCCGACGGCGGCGGCGCGGTCATCGTCACCAGCGCCGAGCGCGCGCGCGATTTCCCCAAAAAGCCGGTGGCGATTCTCGGCATGGGACAGCATCATCCGCATTTCAGTTTGATGGACGCGCCGAGCCTCACCACCCTAGGCGGCAGGAAATCTTCAGAGCTCGCTTACAAAATGGCCGGCTTGCAACCGAAAGACATGGATTTCGCCGAGATCTACGACTGTTTCACGATCACCACGATGATCACCTTGGAAGATTACGGTTTTTGCAAAAAAGGCGAAGGAAAAGACTTCGTCAAGAACGGCCGCATCGAGGTCGGCGGCGAGTTGCCGGTCAACACCCATGGCGGGTTACTCTCGCAAGCGCACATCGAAGGCATGCTCCACGTCACCGAAGCCGCGCGCCAGCTACGCGGCAACCAAGTCGAACCCGAGCGCCAGGTGAAAAACGCCAAAGCCGGCATCGTCAGCGGCCACGGCGGCAGCCTGTGCATGCACGCCAGCCTAATATTGGGGGCACTATGAGCGAAACCAGTGATAGCCGCGGCCGAGCGGTCGCTAAAGTTAAACCTTTTCTCGAAGAGCTGGAAGCCAAGCCGTTCTGGGCGAATCTGTGCGAGCATAAGCTCACGGCCCAGCGCTGCAACGCCTGCAGCAAATTTTTCACCTACCCGCCGCAAGGCTCCTGTCCGCATTGCCTGTCGACCGATTACACATGGACGTCGCTCAGCGGCAAGGGGAAAGTTTACTCCTTCGTCAGCTACCATCGCGCCTGGCACCCTTCCTACGAAGGCAAAACCCCTTACAACGTTTCGCTGGTCGATCTCGACGAAGGACCACGCCTGATCACGAAAAGTGGTGTACGAGGATAACGAGGATTACACCCTGCCGAAGTTTCGGCCGGCGTAGAGCGCCGGGAAATTTCGGGAAAGATTTCTCCCGTTGGTCGAAATGACATCCGGTGTGAATTGCTGCCGAAGCGAGAGATCGCTGACAAGCTCCGGGCCGATCAATCGACACAGCATTTCTTAGGAAGAAGTGCTAATGTGCGGCTTTGTCATTTCGACCGCAGGGAGAAATCCTTCCCCACTTCCGAAAGCTCCTTCCACTCCGGATTCACGCCGACCACTAAAGCATCCTTCTTCTCCCGGCGCCATTTCTTGATTTCCTTTTCGCGCGCGAGAGCGCTATGCACATCCTTGGTTTCCTCGAAGTAGACAAGCTTGCTCACGTTGTACTTCTTCGTGAATCCGCTGACGAGTTTGTTTTTGTGCTCATAGAGGCGCCGCACCAAATCGTTGGTGACTCCAACGTACACGACTCGGTGATTCCAGTTCGTCAGAAGATAAACGTAATAGCGATTTTCAGTGGGCATTTTGTCCTAGGCGAGAAGGAGAGAAGAAAGATTTCTCCCTTCGGTCGAAATGACACCGTTGGTCGGAAGGACAGCTTAATTACTTGATCGCCTCTGCTTTCTTGAGTTCCGCAATCTTCTCTTTGCTCAAACCCAAAATCTCACCGAACACCTGATCATTATTCGCGCCGATCCACGGGGCGGGACGCGCGGCGTTGGCGCTAGATAGCGATGGAATACCCGGCAAGCCGTGGTGGCTGATCTTGCCCCACGGCTGCGCTTCGGTTTCGACGATATGGCCGCGGGCACGCAGGTGGATGTCATGAAATAAATCTTCTCCAGACGATGGTATGCCGGCAGCGATGCCGGCTTCCTGGAGCAGACGACAAACTTGTTTGGCTGTGTATTTCCGTGTCCATGTTGAAAGTTTTTGATCGAGGTCGTCGCGCTGTTCTTTGCGCGTTACTTTCGTTGCGAATCTTGGGTCAGCAGCCCATGACGAATCGCCAATTACCTTTACCATGCTCTGCCATTCTTCATCGCTCGCGCAGGCGATAATGATCCAATTATCTTCGCCCTTGCATGGATAACAACCGTAAGGCGCGTACGGCTCACCGAGAATTTCGCGATAACCCAGGGCATCCCATTCGTTGCCGTTGATTGTGTAATCGAGAATCGCCGGTCCCATCATCGAGCCCTGCGCTTCGAGCATGCCGGCTTCGATGAACTGTCCTTTGCCGGTGCGCGCTTGATACTCCAACGCGGCAAGCACGCCGAGCGCCATCGTCACCGAGCCGACGCGATCGGGCCAGGCGATCTTGCAGCGGGTCTCCATCGGCGAATCTGGATAGCCCCACAGGCGCATGATGCCCGTGTAGGCGAGCAGCTGCCAACCCCATGCGACCCAGGACTGGAGCGGTCCGGTGAGCCCCCAGCCTGGCATCACGGCCTGCACGATGCGGGGATTGATTTGTTGCAAAACGTCGTAGCTGAAACCCAGACGCTCCAAAACACCGGAACTAAAATTGTCCACGACAACGTCAGCTTTCGCGACCAGTTGCTTGAACAATTCTTTTCCTTGAACGTTGCGCAAGTTGAGCGTGCAGCCGAGCTTCGCCCGGTTCATGCATGCATGTACCGCCGCTTCACGTTCCTTGCTCGCAATCGTGCCGGTCTCGATTTTGACCACTTCCATACCGTAGTAGGCGAGCAGCTCAGTCCCCAACGGACCGGCATATTGTTGCGTCAAATCGGCCATCCGGAGTCCGGACAGCATCGGCCGTCGCGCTTCTGCTTTCCCACAGTGAATTTTCGGTGCCTTGGCATCTAACTTCTCAAGCTCGGCAAGAATTTCTTTTCGATGCTGATCGAGGAGCGGCGCCGGACGGCGCACGCGCATCGGCGTGCGCGACAACCGCATCGGCGCGCCCGGGGCCCTGTATTTGCCAATCACGGGATGCTCGATCTCTCGCAGCCATTCGCGCGCTCGATTCTGCTCGCAATTGACGAATTCGCCGATGGTGTTGAGCGGCGCTGCGGCGAGATGGCGCGCCTGTGCTTCGCTGGCAAAATCGTCGGCGGTGAATTGACCGATAAAATTAGCGAATGCTTTCGCGACTTCTTCGGAGTGCTGATCTCTGTAGCGCGGATTCTCCCATTCAGGTCCGGCAAGCGATTTATCGGGCATCCAATGCTGCGCGAATTCTTTCCACATATGCGGCATGTTGGTGGTGAAATGCACGTAGCGCCCATCTTTGCAGCGATAGATGTTCGTGCCCGCGCCTCCATAAGCCTTCCCACCGGGACGGCGCTCGAGCCGATTCTCGCGGCTATAGCGCGCAATCGAGCTGCTGTTGGCAAAGGTCAGCGCCTCCTGAAGCGACATATCGATGCGTTGGCCGGCGCCGGTTTCCCTCGCGTGGCGAATGCCGGCGAGTCCCAACATCGCCGCCATCGCGCCCGCCATCTGATACGCGAGATGACTCGGCGCGGTGCACTGGCCTTTGGTGTCATCACCCTGGCCGTAAAGAAACCCGCCGGTAGCGTTGGCAATGGCGTCACTGCCCTTGTAATGGCGGTACGGCCCCGTGCGTCCGAAGGGTGTCAGGGAAACGATCACCAAGTGTGGAAATTCTTTTTTGAAGCACGAATCGTCGAAACCAAAATTTTCCAGATAACCGAGCGGCGTCGCTTCGACGAAAAGATTCGCTGTGGCCAGCAGCTTGGTGAGAGTCTCGCGATCGGTTTCGCCTACGAGATCGACAACGATGCTGCGCTTATTGGTGTTGGCATGTACGAAAGTGAGACTGCGCTCACGATGTTCGATATTGCCGGCGAACGGCGGCAGCAAACGATTCGGATCGCCGCCGGGAGGCTCCACTTTGATCACATCGGCGCCGAGGTCGGCGAGCCAACGGGTCGCGTAGGAGGCGGGAATGTCGCCAAGCTCTATTATTCGCAGATGACTCAGAGCTGAATCATGGTTTTGATCGATGTCGGACAATTTTCAACCTCTTTATCCAGCCGAGATGAGGGCTCTCACGTTTTGACGCACACCCTCACTTCTCTCTGCAATTGGGGGGAGGGTAAAAGAAAACTAAAACTTATAAATGCCAGCTCACTTACTTAGATCGACGAGCACTCGGCCGCGCACCCCACCCTTGAGAATGGCATCGATCTGCGGATTCAACTCTTCGAGTGAAACTTCCGTGACGATGCTCGACAGATCGATCTTCCAATCGCCGGCAAGTTTGCTCCAAGCCATTTGCCGGGCACGCATCGAAAGCTCTACGGAATCGACGCCGAGCAAGCTCACGCCACGCAAGATGAATGGAAAGACATTCATGTTGAGCTCGGCGGACATCGCATTGCCACAGGCGGCGACGAGGCCGCTGTATTTTGCTGTTTTGAGCGCCGTCGCAAGAATATTTCCGCCGACTGTATCGACGACCCCGGCCCAGCGCGGTTTTTGCAGCGGGCGGCCGGAGGTGTCATTCGCCTCTTCGCGGGAGATGATCGCCTTGGCGCCGAGGCCCGTGAGAAAATCATGCTCGCTCGCTTTTCCGGTCGCCGCGACCACGTTGAATCCCAGCTTTGCGAGTATCGCCACGGCAATGCTGCCGACCCCGCCGGTGGCGCCGGTCACCAACACTTCGCCCGAATCCTTGGACAAGCCGCTGGCCATCAATCGGATGATGCACAGCGCGGCCGTGAGACCCGCGGTGCCATGACTCATGCTCTCTTTCAGCGACAAGCCTTGCGGCAATTTAATCGCCCAGCCGGACGGCACGCTGATGTACTGGCCGAAACCGCCGGCGGTATTCATGCCAAAATCGAAGCCCATCACGATCACCGGATCGCCGACGCCGAACGATTTCGTCGTCGAGTCGGCGACGAGACCTGCGGCATCGATGCCCGGCGTGTGCGGATATTTTTTTGTCACCCCTCTATTCCCCGTCGCCGACAACGCGTCTTTGTAATTTAAAGACGAATATTTAACATCGATGATCAGTTCCCCGGCCGGCAAATCGCTCAATGCGCGCTCGCGAATCTCGCGCACAAAGGTTTTTTCCGCTGTCTCGGAAACCACCATCGCCTTAAACGTTTGTGGTAAAGGCATGTCTTAGCTCCTACTTAGAAAAATATGCATCTTCAGCGGTATCTAATGTCGCGGTAAACTGTCAAGGGCCAGGCCGGCAAATCTGACGCGACTTGGCGTCTTCTAATTTTCTTCAGCGCATCGTACGGCGTCAAACATGGGAACCGTTCGCACCGTCTCCACCCACTTGCATTCAGAGCCGGAAACAGTGCAGATAATCAATTGGGAGGAACTCTTATGGCTGCAGACAAAACTGCCGGACTGGCCGGCGTTACCGCCGGCAACACCGCGATCGCGACCGTCGGGAAAGAAGGCAAAGGACTTACCTACCGTGGCTACTCGATCTACGATTTAGCCGAGCACTCAACGTTTGAAGAAGTCGCCTATCTGCTCATTTACGGTCGTTTGCCGAGGCAAGCCGAGCTTGAAGACTACAAAGCGAAGCTGCGTGGATTGCGCGGCCTACCCGCCGCGGTGAAAACCGTTCTCGAACTGATTCCCCGCAGCACACACCCGATGGACGTCCTGCGCACCGGCTGCTCCATGCTCGGTACCCTCGAACCCGAAGGCCCTGGCCACGACCAAGTCGCTGTCGCTAATCGTCTTACCGGCTGCTTCAGCGCCATGTTGCTCTACTGGCATCACTTTCACACGGACGGCCATCGCCTCGACACCGAAACCGACGACGAAACTACAGCCGGTCACTTTCTGCATTTGCTCCATGGCAAAAAACCTGACGAGTTACACCGCCGCGCCATCGACGTGTCGCTGATTCTCTACGCCGAGCACGAATACAACGCCTCGACGTTCACCGCGCGCACGATCGTTTCTACGCTGCCCGACTTCTACTCCGCCGTGACCGGCGCGATCGGCGCGCTGCGCGGCCCGCTGCACGGCGGCGCCAATGAAGCGGCCATGGCGCTGATCGAAAAATTTCATACGCCGGACGAAGCCGAGAAAGGCTTGCTCGACATGATGGCGAAAAAGACGCTCATCATGGGCTTCGGCCACCGCGTCTACAAGATTTCCGACCCGCGCTCCGACGTGATCAAAGCTTGGTCGAAAAAGCTCGCTGAAGAGCAAGGCGACAAACGGCTCTATCCGATATCCGAGCGCATCGAGCAGGTCATGCGCCGGGAGAAGAATCTCTTTCCCAATTTGGATTTCTACAGCGCCACCGCGTATCATTTTTGCGGCATTCCTACGCCGATGTTCACTCCGCTCTTCGTCATTTCGCGCATCACCGGTTGGGCGGCGCACATCATCGAACAGCGCGCCGACAACCGCCTGATCCGGCCTGACGCTGAATATATCGGTCCGGATCCGCGCTCATTGGTGCCGATTGATAAAAGATAGAACTGTTCAAAGTTCAAAGTTCAACGTTCAAGGTTCAAGGTCCCTTTCCCCAACTTTGAACTTTTGAACCCTTGAACCTTTGAACAGCCGTTGAGGCCATTATGAGCGCGAACATTTCAAACATTCGTCCTGAGCCGGACAAAATTCTGGTCGACATCGCCGACTATGCGGCAAACTATTTCCCTGAGAACCAGGAGGCCATCGACACTGCGCGTTACAATGTGATGGACACGCTTGGCTGCGGCTTGCTTGCGCTGCGCTATCCCGAGTGCACGAAACATTTGGGGCCGGTGGTTCCCGGCGCGGCGTTGAGCGACGGCGCCCGCGTCCCCGGCACTGATTGGCAACTCGAGCCGGTCCATGCAGCCTTCAATATCGGCGCGATGATTCGCTGGCTCGATTTCAACGACACCTGGCTCGCCGCTGAATGGGGGCACCCCTCGGATAATCTCGGCGGCATTCTCGCGCTAGCCGATTATCTCACTCGCACCAAGCAGAAAGCATTTACCGTCGCTGGCCTGCTGATCGCGATGATCAAAGCGCACGAAATTCAGGGAATCCTCGCGCTGGAAAACAGTTTTAATCGCGTCGGTCTCGATCATGTACTGCTCGTGCGCGTCGCGACCGCGGCAATCGCCACTGCCATGCTCGGAGGCACGAAGGAACAAATCATCAGCGCGCTCTCCAACGCATGGATGGACGGCGGCGCTCTGCGCGCGTATCGCCACGCGCCCAACACCGGCCCACGGAAATCCTGGGCGGCGGGTGATGCCACCAGCCGCGGCGTCCGTTTAGCGCTCATGGCGATGCGCGGCGAGATGGGATATCCCTCGGCGTTGTCGGCCAAACAATGGGGATTTTACGACGTGCTCTTTAAAGGCAAGCCGTTCATCCTCGGACGGCCGCTCGGATCTTACGTGATGGAAAATGTGCTGTTTAAAATCTCCTTTCCCGCCGAGTTTCACGCGCAGACCGCGGTGGAGTGTGCGTTTCTACTGCACGACGAGGTGAAACATCGGCTCGAGCAAATCGACAAGATCGTCATCACAACTCAGGAATCAACGATCCGCATCATCGATAAGTCCGGGCCGCTGCATAATCCGGCCGACCGCGATCATTGCATTCAATACATGACCGCCGTCGGTTTAATCTTTGGTGAGCTCAGCGCGGACCACTACGAGGACAGCGTCGCGCGCGATCCGCGGATCGACGCCCTACGCGCAAAAACCATATGCGTTGAAGACCCCCAGTACTCGAAGGATTATCTCGACCCGCAAAAACGCTCCATCGCCAACGCCGTGCAGGTATTCTTTAAGGACGGTTCGAGCACGGAGAAAGTTGCTGTCGAGTATCCGCTCGGCCATAGGCGGCGCCGCGCCGAAGGCCTACCGCTGTTGATAAAAAAGTTCGAAGCCAATCTGGCCTCGCGCTTCGCGTCCCCGCAGTGCGACACGATTCTACGACTCTGCAAGGATTCGAAGGCCTTCGATGCCACACCCGTCGACAGGTTTACGGACATGTTCGCCAAAAACGTCTAGGGTTTGGCGTCTAGCGTCTGGAGTTGAAAAGAACTACCCCGGAGCAAGCTGCGAGGTATCGAATGATCTTTGGGACAATTTTCCTAGAATCGTCACCGCCGGGGGTCCAGATACGGGCTCGGCTGGATTCCCGCTTAAAGCATGCGGGCATGACGGACTTCGGATTGGCGATTTACTTGACGCAGCAAGCTGCGGGGAATGAACCCTCAGCGATTCAACGCCAGACCCGAGACTCTAAACACCAGACGAGAATCTACTTGAACTAACCTGAGGTGATACATGAATCCACGCCAAACGCTCAAACAGCTGCTCAAGCGCAACCAGCTTCTCGTCGCGCCGGGCTGTTTCGACGGCCTATCGGCTCGCCTGGTTGAGGAAGCGGGATTCGAGGCTGCCTATCTCAGCGGCGGCGCAGTCGCGCGCAGCATGGGCATTCCGGACATCGGTCTGGTCACCATGTCCGAAACGATCGAACGCGCGGCGCAGGTCGTTTCAGCAATAAAGATTCCGATCATTGCCGACGCCGATACCGGCTACGGTAATGCGGTCAATCTCGTGCGCACCGTGCGCGAATTCGAGCGGGTCGGCGTGGCGGCGATCCATATCGAAGATCAGATCACGCCGAAGCGCTGCGGTCACTTGGACGGCAAAGAAGTGATTTCTCTCAGCGAAATGGAAATGAAATTAGAAGCCGCGCTGAAGACCCGCACCGATCCAGATTTTTGTATCATCGCCCGAACCGACACGCGGGGCGTCAATGGTTTTGACGATGCCATCGATAGGGCGCGGAGCTTCGCCAGGCTCGGCGTCGATGCGATCTTCGTCGAGGCGCCGCAATCGGAAGAAGAACTGGCGGAAATCCCGCGCCGGATTGCCGACGTGCCGTTACTGGTCAACGTTTTCAAAGGCGGCAAGACCCCCATGCTGCCGGTCGAGCGCCTGCAGGCCATGGGTTACCGCATCGCCATTTACCCGTCGGAAACCCAGCGCGCGGCGATTCACGCAATGCGCAGAGCGCTCGCCACGCTAAAGCGCGACGGCACGACGGAATCGATCGACGATACGCTCACAACGTTCAAGGAGCGTGATCAGATAGTCGGCTTGGAGGATTGGCAGAAAATCGAACGCGCCTACCTGGCGGTAGAGGCAGCAAAGTCCTAGCGGCCCTGCTTCTGTTGCCGTTCTTGCAATCCTTTGAGCAGCCGTTCCGCTTGCTCGATGTTTCTCTTGGCGCCTTCGTGACTGGGTTCGTACTGAAGCACGCTGCGCCATTCGCTGATCGCCGCCGCCAGCTTTTCCTCGCGATAAAGGCGGACGCCTTGATTGTAATGTTGCTGCACCAAGCGGCCGCGGACGTTACCGAGCAGCGACGCGACGGTGTTGTCTTTCGGACTGAGCTTGGTGAGTTGCGTCAATACGGTATAGGAATCGGTCAGCTTATTTTGCTCAGACAAGGCTTTGCCCTGCTGAAATAGCACGGCGCGCTTGATCTCGACGGCTTCGCCGTTGCGCGGGTTTTGGCCGAGAAATTGATCGACGGTCGCGAGCGCGACCACGTAGTCGCCTTTTTCAAGCGCGCCTTTGGCTTCGAGCAACGCCGGGTTGGCGTAGGGGCCTTCTTCCGAAGCTTCGGCCTTCACCGCTGGTGTATCCTGACGAGGCCGAGCGGCCGGCACTGACTCCGGGCGGCCCAACGGCAAACCCGGTATCTCGGGAATCTTCAGCACCGTGCCGGGAGTCAGTTTGGGGTTGGGCGGCGACCCGAAGCCGTAATGAAACGTCCATGCGCCAAGCTTTCCGTCGAAAAAACTCCTTCGAGTTGGGACACCCGGTAAGATAACCGACAATTGATTCGCCCGCGACTGCGACATACGTCCATTCGGGCACAAGTTTTTGGTAGGGTTCGATCCACAGCTGCGAAAAAAACTCCCAGCGCTCCGCGGCGATGGGCCGACCATTATCGCCTGTGCGGCAACAGATGTCGCGGACGGCCGCCCAAGACGCCTTTTCCGCCAGTAAGTCGGCCGAAAGCCGTCTGATCGATATCGAGCTCATCGAGTATGGGCGAAGGAAGGGAAAAACATAGGCGAATTCGGTGTGGACGCGATCCGTAAGCAAGCCGCCGTTTATTTCAATGATGGGGGCCGTTACTGGACATTTCCACGAGCGTGCAGTAGTTAGCAATGTCGAACGGGAGAATAACCATGAGCTTTAACGTGCTTGAAACCACCATTGCCGATGTCCACGCCGGATACAAATCCGGCCAGTTGACCTGCCGGCAACTGGTGCAAGTCTATCTGGACCGCATCGACACCTACGATAAGCAAGGCCCCGCCATCAATGCGATCCTTACCATCAATCCCGAAGCGCTAAAAGAAGCCGATCACCTCGATGAGGCATTCAAGGTTTCAGGATTTGTCGGACCATTGCACGGCATACCGATGATCATGAAGGATCAAGCCGACGTCGCCGGCATGCCAACTACCCTCGGTTCGGTATTGTTTAAAAACTATTATCCCGATCGCGATGCCTTCGTTGTCGAAAAGCTCAAAAAAGCCGGCGCGATTATTCTCGCCAAGGCAACGCTCGGCGAGCTCGGTGGCGGCGATACCCACGGTTCTCTCTTCGGCTCGACGAAAAACCCCTACGATCTCGAACGCACGGCAGGCGGTTCTTCCGGGGGTTCCGGCGCCAGCGTATCTGCTAACTTCTGCACGGTTGCGGTGGGGCAAGAAGGCTTTGCTTCGATCCGCCGCCCGTCAACCTGGAATTGCGTCGCCGGCATGCGCCCAACGGCGGGCCTGGTCAGCCGATCCGGCGTGTACGCAGGATGGCCTTCCGTCAACGGCTCGCTCGGTCCGATGGCGCGTAGCGTCACCGACTTGGCAAAGCTTCTCGATGCTATGACGGGATACGATCCCGATGACCCGGTGACCGCCAGGGGTGTCGGCCGTATCAAAGACTCTTTCGTCAAATTTCTCGATAAGAGCGGTCTCAAAGGCGCACGCGTCGGCATCTTGCGTGAATCCATGGGCTATGACGCTGAGCCGGGCTCAGAAGACTTCAACAAGGTTTCGGAAGTTTTCGACAAAGCAGTCGCAGACTTGAAGACCGGCGGCGCGGAAATTGTCGACCCGATCGTGATTCCCAACCTCAAAGCGCTCTTGGCTAAGCGGGCGGGCAGTTTCACCGACGAAGAGGAATCATTCAAAAATTTCATGGGCAGAAGCAAACATCCGCTCTACCCGTGTCGCCAAGACGCGATGAATTCTCCCGAGTTTGACAAAGTCGTTAAACGCTCGCGCGAACGCTGGAGGCGGGCGCCGAGTGATGAAGCCAATTACGAATATCTCAAGGCGCGCGAAGAGCTGATGACGAATTTTTTAAAAGTCATGGCCGATCACAAGCTCGACGCCATGGTGCACAAAGCAGTCGAACATCAGCCGACGCTGATCAGGGACGGAATTAATCCGCCCCACGTCGATCAAAAAGGCGCGCCGCACATCAATACGTTCCTCGTCTACGTGCCGTCAATCGTCGTGCCCGCGGGCTTTACCCGCGATCAACTGCCGACGGGAATCACTTTTCTCGGCCGACCCTACGATGACGGCCACATGATAAAGTTGGCGTATGCTTACGAGCAGGCGACCCGGCATCGCAAACCGCCGGCGAGTGTGACGCCGCTATGACGGCCACCGTTAATTTTCTCCTTCGTCGTGAAGAACTACTATGAGCGGAGCTTGCAAGCGCAACACGATGACTAGAATCGGTCTCGTGCTGGTTTTGACCGTGGCGCTGCTCGGTCAAAGCTGGTCGATCAATCTACCGCTTGAACGCCCGGCAGTCCTTACCACCGGAGGCACAAGCGGTGGCAACCTTTTGGCGCAGCTAACCGACATTGACGACGAGAGTCGCAACGCGCATGCATTTTGCTTTTTGTTCATTACAGCGTCATTTACCTCGGCCGCGCCAATATTACTGCAACGCTGCCAACGCAATAGCGAAATAAATCTTTCCGTTGATCAACGGCCAATCTACGAGATGGACAACGTTCTCCTCATTTGAGCTGTCCGCCATCCAGCCCCGGTTCACCGGCATCCACCACACTTCAAGTGGATGATGCCATCTAAGAGTCGGCAGTGCCAAGTGAATTTCGAAAGCGTTCCGCGCTTTCGAGGAGACGAATATGGAAGACTTTCCTATTTGGTTAAAGCTCATAATTTGGGGAACCATCGGTCTGACGGTGCTTTATACGATTTGGGGCATGCTTCATTCGTACCTGCAGTCCTAAATACGCAATTAGCCGGGAGGGTGATACTCGAAGACCGAGTTCGATCACCCTCCTGGGACTGGAATCCAATTCGGCAAATCCTGTGCGCAAAAAAATCCTCGCGTTCAGAACAAAAAATAGGCTATGATTTCGCTTTAATCAGGTGACGCGTCGGAAGGTCGCGATGAAGTTTTTTCGCTTATATGGCGGGGCTGACGGACAATCCCATTTTGAACCACTGGCCTCGGACGCCAAGTCTGCGTTCTTCAACACCACGCAACCTGCAACCGGGCTGTTGCTTAGAAACGACTTTGCGCCGCACATCGTCAATTTTCACCGCGCGCCGCGGCGCCGCTGGGTGATCACGCTTTCCGGCAGCGTGGACATCGGACTGGGTGACGGCACGAGCATGAGCTTTTATCCCGGCGATGTATTTCTTGCAGAAGACACCATCGGACAAGGACATACTGCAAAGCCGCACAATTGGACGCGCGCATACGTGAACCTGGATTGACGTCATTTCTTGGAGACATTCCCTTTTGAGATTTCTGATCAGCCATTTGTAACGCAGCGGAGCGATAGCAATGGGCCGACTTTTTGTCGTGATCTTGGCGATTTTGAGTATCATCTCGCTTGAGAGTGAAGGCTTCTGTCAAGAGATCAATTTTTCTTACAGCTCGCTTATCGGTATCCAATCGCCGCTTTGGATTGCACAGGACGCCGGCTTTTTCAAAAAACATCGACTCGATGTCAACGTCGTGTACATGCCCGGCGGCCTGAGTGTCGTGCAGGAGATGCAAGCCGGCAGGTTGCAGATGGCGATCTCGGCGCCGGCGGCTGTGCTTCGCGCCAATCAAGGCGGCTCGGATTTTGCTTATATCGGCGCGCTCAGTAATCGTATCGATTACGTCTTAATTGCCGACAAGAACATAAAATCGGTACAACAACTGCGCGGCAAGAAGATCGCTATCGGCACTGTCGGCGCCGGTCCGGACTATTTCGGCCGCATCGTCTTTGAAAAGCTCGGCATGCGTATCGGCAAAGACGTTACCTTTGTGCCGACCGTCGGCGGCCAGCCGACGCGCCTCGCGATGCTCCAATCTGGGAGTCTCGACGGTGCCGTTCTAAGTCCGCCCTATACTCTGAACGCAATCCAATTGGGATTTCCCGCTGTGCTCAACTACGCTTCGGTGATTCCCCATCTCTTCTCAAACGGCTACTTCGCTCGCCGCAAGTATCTTCGCGACAACCCGCGCACGGCGGAGAACATCGTTAAGGCGCTCCTTGATGCCACGAGATATGTATTTTCTAATCCCGGCGACACGATCGAGATTCTCACGCGCCGCTTGCACATCAACGACGTCGCGCTTCTGAAACGCTACTATCAAGAAGTGCTGGTGCATCAGCTCGATCGCGATCTCTATGCCAACGGCAACGGCATCGAGGTGTTTTTAGAGCAGGAAGGTAAAACGAACGCCGATGCGGCGAAGCTCAAGCCCGAGGCCTTGTTCGACACGACCATTCTCGACAAGCTGCGCAAGGAAGGATACTGAGGAGATTGGGTAAATGGAATGATCGAGTATCGGATACTCTCAGCCCGTTACTCCAACGCTGCATCACCGGGCTATTCGAATTAGGATTCATCATCGGATAGCGCGATTGTTACATACCGGAACCATGAACGACGTCAAACAGCTCGCGGCGATCCGTTTCGTCGATACGACTTTGCGCGACGGTCATTTGAGCCTGTGGGCGTCGAACATGCGCACGGGCATGATGCTTCCCATCGCTGAGCGCCTCGACACCGCCGGGTTTGAAGCTATAGAGGTTATGTCTTCGGCTTTTTATAAAAAATGCGTGCGCGATCTCAAAGAAGATCCATGGGACCGGATTCGCCTGCTCAAGCGCCGCATCAAAAAAACGCCGCTGCGCTCAATTCGCAGCCGTTCGATGCTGGCGTTTCAGATGACGGCTCCGGCGATTGCCGACTTGTGGCTCGAACGGCTCGCCGCCAACGGCATTGATGAGCTGCGCACTTCGGATCCGTCGAATACGCCGCGCTATTGGAAGCAAGCCGTGGACGCGGCCAAACGCGCCGGTCTCAAAACCATATTGAATATCATCTATTCGATTTCGCCAAAGCATACGGATGATTATTTTATCGAAAGAGCGCGGGAAGCCGCCAAGCTCGATGTCGCGCGCCTCTGCTTCAAGGACCCCGGAGGTTTACTCACGCCTGAATCGACCCGCCGGCTGGTTCCATTGATTTTGCAAGAAGCCAAAGGCAAACCGGTCGAGTTCCACACCCACTGCAATACTGGATTGGGTTCGCTTTGTTGTCTCGAAGCGATCAAGCTCGGCATAACGTCGATCAACACGGCGATTCCTCCGCTCGCGGACGGCTCTTCCAATCCCTCAGTTTTCAACGTGGCGATGAACGCGCGCGCCCTGGGTTACGCGACGAATCTCGATGAAGAGGTGCTCAAACCGGTGCGCGACCATTTCACGGAACTCGCCAAGCGGGAAAACCTTCCCCTAGGTAAACCGCTCGAATACGACGCGTTCCACCCGCTGCATCAGGTGCCCGGCGGCATGATTTCCAACTTTCGTTTTCAGCTTGCCGGTATTGGCAAACTGGATAAATTGCCACAGGTTCTCGAAGAAGTATCGCGGCTGCGCACCGAGTTCGGCTATCCGATCATGGTGACACCCTATTCGCAATTCTTCGGCGTGCAAGCTGCGATCAACGTCATGGTGGGTGAACGCTACAAGGAAGTTACCGACGAGGTGTTGCTTTATGCCCTGGGATTTTGGGGCGACGAGGAAGCCCAATCGATCGAAGCCAATTTGAAAGACCGGCTCCTCGGCAGCGCGCGAGCCAAAGAATTGGCGAGGCTCAAGCCGCCGGAATTTTCGCTCGACGAATTTCGCCAAACATTTGGCGGCGACACTATAAGCGACGACGAAAGGCTACTTCACTTTTTTGCCGGAACAGATGCGGTGACGGCGATGAAGGCCGCGGGAATGCCGAAAGCATACGACAGTTCATCGATGCCCCTCTTGACCTTGATTGAGCAGATCGCTAAGCGCAAAGATCCCGTGCGCGTTTATATCAAGCGAAGCGGTTTGACCCTACGCATGGAGCGACGGCAACCCGGGCATTGACACTTCGTCGCGTGACCGCCAGCAAGGAACCGAGATCGCTCATCGTCACTCAGGCGGGCCGACATCTCGCCACTTTCCTTTGGCTCATCTCGTAATACGCCGAGGTGTGCTGACCTGCGCTTTGCTAATCGCCGCACGCGCGCTCGCGATGGCAAGCTGGGGATGCGCCGCAGCAGAACCTAACTGCCAGTCGGTATTCGTCGTGCACAGCGCCTGGCACGCCGCCCTGGTTTTACAAAAGAGCAATATACCGTTCAACGCAATTCCGGAGCTCGTAGACTTTCCTCAAGCGCAATTCATTGAATTCAGCTGGGGCGACAAAGATTATTTTCCAAACCCCGACGCCGGCATTGCCTCGGCGCTCAAAGCGGCCTTTTTTTCGACCGGCAGCGTGGTTCACGTCGTCGGCTTCAACGCCGACGTGAAGATTTTCTATCCCGGCGCCGAAATCATCGAGCTACGCTTATCAGTTCCAGCGTATGCCCGATTGGTGGATTATATTTCGCAAACGTTTTCACGCTCGGCATCGGGACGCCGCGCTGAGGCCAGTGCCGGGCTCTTCCCTTACAGTCGCTTTTATCCCTCCACGCGCCAGTTTAGCCTGCTGAGAACTTGTAACGCCTGGGTTGCCGAGGCGCTCGAATTTGCCGGTCTTCCGGTCGCGTCAAGCCACGTGGTCACTGCCGGTCAGCTCGCCGAACAGCTCGGCAAAATTACCGAGCGCCGATAGATTTCCGGCCAGTTTGTTCACCCGGCCGTTCAGAATCCGTCCATCTGGTGGTTGCACGGCTGCGGCAAAATACCTTACCTTCTGCGAATTTGCGCGACATTCATGAGCCGGCGCGATGGCCCGCAAGGCACAAACGTTGCGCTGCGTAGGCCAATGGGTTAGCTAATATGCGCGGGGCTCAGAACGATTTGCACCTTTATTTTGAAAACTTACCGTCGCGGCGTATGAGAACGCTGCTTCTCTGCGTGTCGATTTCTTTGTTTTGTCTCGCATGCCAGCCGGCGCCAATTTCCACACCTCAGCCTTCCACACCGATCGGCGAAACGCCTGCCGACATTTCAAAGCGGCCTGAATTCGACGGCGAGGCTGCGGCGAAACCGCAACAGGAGACGATAGCAAGGCTGCTGCCCGAATCGCGCATCGGCGCGCCGGAAAAAGATTTGGCGTCGCGACGGCTTGAATACAATACCCTGATCACCTCTCGGTCTTCAGCGTCACGTCAAACGGCCGCTTGGCAGTACCGCATGACGCGCCAGGGACAAATCGTCGGTTTTGAATTTTCCAATTACGGCGGGAACCGCATCCTGCCGCCGCGGCGCGATGCGCTAAAGAACCAATTTTTCACCCGGGATTTTCAATTCCGCTTTGATGAGCGCGCCCGTCAAGATATCCATCTGATGATTTCGGATTGGGTGGCATCGCGGGATCGTGTATTTCGCTTGAGCGAGATCGCCAACAGCCTCATGCTCTTCTTCCCCCGTGTCTTATTGCCCGCTGTCGTTAACTTCGGCGAACGATATATCGTGACGTTGCCCACCGGAGAAGAAGTCGAATTCGATGCCGAGACGCATGAGATTCGCGGTGGAGTTTTTTCG
>WNGI01001476.1_pt1 | contig 19629 bp, 16 predicted proteins | sample 5400621 | NCBI WGS metagenome assembly WNGI01 (sample SAMN13153374, study PRJNA577476) | soil metagenome | isolation source: 20 cm soil or saprolite under Garry oak tree replicate 1 | place: USA:California | collected 2016-06-15
AGGAATTGCTGCCGCTCACTGGAATGCCGGCGCTGCATTGCTATGGACTACTGGAAGAGCCAGAAGGAGAGTTCTGCTGGCTTTTCCTTGAAGATGCTGCGGGTGCTCGGTATTCGCCGCAGCTTCCCCACAATCGTGCTCTCGCAGGCCGTTGGTTGGCGAAAACACAGTTGGCCGCCATGTCTGCCGGCCTCAGATCCTGCTTTCCGGACCGTGGACTCGGTCATTACCTCCGATTGTTGCAAGCCTGCCGTGCCATGTTACTGCATCACTTGGACGGTAGTGCAATGTCGACCGAGGATGCCACGGTGTTTCGCAATATCGCGGCACACCTCGACGCGCTGGAATCGCTGTGGGGCGAGTTGGAGGAAATCTGCGACGTGATGCCTCGGACGCTGGTGCATGGCGATTTCGTCAACAAAAATCTCCGTGTCCGCGACACCGCCACCGGCGATGTGCTGCTGGTATTCGACTGGGAATTCACTGGCTGGGGTGTGCCGGCCGCCGATCTGGCTCAGCTCATTGATCGCGTAGCTAGTCCAGACCTCAACCTCTACTGTTCGATCTTGAATCGTGAGTATTCGCACGTCCATTTACGCGATGTTCAAGCCGTCGCCGCCTGCGGCAACCTTCTCCGCCTGGTCGACCAAATGAGTTGGACCACAGTAGGGCAAGAATTAGTCTGTCCCACGCAGCTTGTTAAAGCTTTAGTTCTGCTGCGATCTTACGAACCGCTCATGGTGAAAGCGCTGAGCGCGTTCCAATGGGATTGGACATGATTAAAGGACTGGATGTTTTGCTCGAAAATTATGACCAGCCTTGCTTGGGCGAACTCCGTGGCTTGTTACGGGATCTGCTCGGTGGCCGGGAAGCGGAGGGCTGCCTGATTGAGGAGCAGACATTGCAGCCTCGCGCCTCGCGCGTTTTCCGGCTGCATTTCGTCATCAATGGTCAAACTCGTCAGCTGATCGTCAAGCGTCTGAGACCGGAAATCGGTCGGCGCAGCGAATTGATTGAAAAACGCTGGTTGCCTGCGGTGGGCATGAGTGACAACGGTCCATCTCTGCTAGGGAGTGTCGTAGAACCTGGCGGTAATTGTGTCTGGCATGTCTATGACGACCTCGGTCCCTTTGAACTCGATGTCCATCGATTCGATCATGAGAGCGTGGGCGCGGCGACCAAGTTGATTGCGCGGCTTCACATGCAGTTCGCGCGGCATCCGCTGTTGGGAGAAGTTCGGCTTCACGGTTGCGACCTAGGTATTCATTTCTACGATGCGAATGTGCGCGACGCCACCTATGCTCTGGAAGCCTGTCAGGCTTCGCCTCAGCAAACTCCGGTACTCAACCATCTGCTAGAGTGGCTTTCCAAAATGCGCAAAGAACTTCCGCAGCGCGCAAAAGCACTGAAAGCATGGGGCGGGCCAGAGACTTTGCTCCACGGCGATTTGTGGTCCATCAACGTTTTCGTCATTCCCACTGCCCATGGGCCCCGCGTGCGCCTCATCGACTGGGACCATGCTTCTGTCGGACCAGCAAGCTACGACCTCTCGACCTTTCTCTTGCGGCTGCCTTCTCAGGAGCGGTCTTGGGTTTTGGAGGTGTACCGTGAGGAGATGTCACGTGCAGGTTGGGGCCTACCGCCGATGCCAATGTTGAACTTCTTATTCGAGACCGCCGAGTATGCACGCTTGGCGAATCGTATTATTTGGCCCGCCATCGCGCTGGCGCAGGATCGAGCGCCTTGGGCCTGGGAGTCCTTGGCCGAAGTGGACCAATGGTTTGACAATTTTGAAAATCTTGCCCCTGTGCTGGCGTGCGAAACCGAAATGCTGGACGCGAAATCTTGAAAACCCCGGCCTCGCTGCTGCCTGATTCGCCGACTCTGACACTTCGGCTCACCGCTGCCTTGGGCCGCGACCCCTATGAACGGCGTTCCGTGAAAATCCTCAGAAGAGCTCTTCCGCCATTCATGAGCACCTTCCCGAATGAGATTGTCACCTGCCAATTGACGGACGGCCACAAACGCCGCATCTTTATCAAATACCAGGCGGGGCAAAGCCACGAGTGCCACGGGCACCGCGGCGATGTCCCTTATGAGGCCGAGGCCTATCGACGCGTGCTGCACTCACTGCCGAACTTCAAACCCAAGTGCCTAGGGGCGCACACGAACCCAAACACCGGCGACATCTCTCTATTCCTGGAATACGTGTATCGCAGCGTTCGTTTGAGTGACATCGTCTGGAAACGGTTAACGCGTCAACCACGGGCGATGACCCAGGCTGCTTCCTGGATCGGGAAATTCCACGCTACACATAAGAAACGCATCGACGACCTCTCATTGTCGTTCTTGAAAAAGTACGATGCCGAATATTACCGTGGTTGGGCGCAGCGGACTTTCGACTTCTCGCGCCCGCTGCACGGGCGTTTTCCATGGCTGACCAAACTATGCAGGACCGATGAATGGTTTACGCCGTTGCTGGCCGAGCCTCAAACGGTTATTCACGGCGAGTTCTACGCCAAGACTATCCTGGTTCGAAACCAAAGCGTGTTCACTGTCGATTGGGAATCGGCCGCAATTGCGGCAGGGCAAATCGACTTGGCGGCGCTGACGGAGGGAAAACACTGGCCCGCCGAGGTTGTGAGGGAATGCGAGCGTGCTTACGCACGCACGCGCTGGCCTGAAGGCGCGCCTCCCGGGTTCGGTCGTACACTTGACGCCACAAAAATCTACCTGCATTTCCGTTGGCTCGGAGAGCGGCCCGATTGGACTATTCGCGAAAAAAACCTCACGCGTTACGATCACCTTCACGCGTCGGCCAGAACGATTGGGCCTACTATAGAGAGTCTAGCGATGGCGACGGTTGTCATTACCGCGTACGACGTTGTGAATTATCCGCAAGGTGGCGGACACTTCTGGGTTTATCTGCAATATGTTCTCGGGCTGCGGCTTTTGGGCCACGATGTCTATTGGCTTGAAGCCTTTCGCGCCAAGGGGCGTGAAGACCTGGAAGCGACCGCGCTCGCCACGTTCCAGGCGCGGATGCAAAAATACGGCTTGGGTGGCAAGTGTATCCTTTACCGCACGCGGAGCAAAGAACCCCTATCCGAAGCGCCGGCAGAGTATCTCAACATGACACGGGGGGAGGCTGAGGCGACCTTTGAACACGCGGATCTGTTATTGAATTTCCACTACGGCATCAGTTCCGCGCTAATGCCCCATTTTCAGCGTACGGCGCTGGTGGACATCGATCCCGGCCTTTTGCAATTTTGGATCACTCGTGCGCAGCTCCGCGTTCCGGACCACGATTTTTACTTCACCATCGGCGAGGGCGTTGGACGATACGGTGGGAAGATTCCAAATGCCGGTTCCCGCTGGATTCAGATCCAGCCGGCGGTTTGCCTCGAGCGCTGGCCCTATGCCTTCGACCCATGTTCCGAGGCCTTCACGACGGTATCTACCTGGGACTCCTCCGATTGGGTTGTGGACCGCGATGAAACCTACGAGAACACAAAACGAGTGGCATTCCTAGAATTCGCCGGCCTCCCCCGGCTCACTCGTCAGCCCTTGGAGTTGGCCTTAGTCTTGCGCACTGATCGGGACATGCAAGAGCGGAAAAACTTGGAGAATTGTGGTTGGCGAATCCGACAAGCATGTGAGGTCGCCAGCACGCCTGAGATGTACCAAGCCTATATTCAACGTTCGCGCGGAGAGTTTAGTTGCGCCAAGCCCTCTTACATCAAACTGCAAACCTCTTGGATCAGCGACCGCACACTTTGCTACCTGGCCAGTGGAAAGCCAGTTGTCGTGCAGCATACTGGCCCCAGCTCATTCCTCCCGAACGGAGAGGGGATGTTCCGTTTCTCCACAGTGCAACAGGCCTCCGAAGCGTTCGACGCGATCAACGCCGACTACGAGCGTCATTGCCGAGCCGCGCGCAAGCTGGCGGAGACTTATTTCGACGCCAAACAAGTCGTGGCAAAAATCCTGAGCCACGCGCTGATGGACGACGAGTCGGACCGCAAAGGGCTTGAATCGTCGAGACTGCCGTCCTGGACAGCGCGGCACCCATTTTCCGCCATAAAAAAAAGCACGACCCCCAATGATTAACCTGAGCCGCACCCGAGCCGAGTTGCTCGCCGAAATTGAGGCACCGAATCTGCCCGGGGATCCTCTGAGTGATCTCACCGACATGCGCGTCGCGAGTGTGGACGCCCATGTGCGCGTTTGTGGCCGTGCACGGGACGAGCTTTTTCCACTCCTTAAGATCGCGCTCTCGGAACGGTTCGCGGCAGTGCCGCGGCTACAAATAATCCGGGACTTGCTTCTACCGCTGAGGAACATTCTCGGCAACGCCTACAAGCACGGCAACGGATGCGATCCCACCAAGGTGATTTCGGTCGAGATCGTGCTCACCTCCAAGGGCGCGCTCATCGCGGTCACCGACGAGGGCAGCGGTTTCGATGTTGCGCTTACATTTCGGCGTTTCCAAGGCCAGGAAAGCTACTTCGCGAATCATGGGGTCGGATTCCGCAACTTGCATCGTGCGATTTCCATGGTCAGCTACGAAAACGGAGGCCGGACTGTGTTGCTGTGCTTCCGGCCTACGATCCAAAATCACGACCGCGCTCTCAACAGCTACGCTTTACCGAAGGTTCTGAGTGCGGAATGGATTCAGAAGCGTCTGTCAGCCGAAGTGCCGGAGTTCTGCAAAGACGGAACGAAGATCGAGTCTTACCGAGTTTACCCGGCGCGCGGATGTGCCGACGACGACTGCGGGAATCGCTACGTGTTGCGGTTGGCCGACCGCAACGGCCGACCGGCAGAGACGCGTATCCTCACCGGCAGGCTTCACCCAACGGAGGCTGCGGCGGCATCCGACTTCGAGGCCGCGACAAAACTTCACGATGCAAGGATATCGATCAAACTGCGCATCCCCCGACCGGTAGCGCTGCTGGCGGGGGAGCCAGGACTCGTCCTCTATGACTTTGACCCTTGGATGAATCTCTGCGAGTTCTTCACGCATCACGGCAGGATTAAGACTCTTCGTCGCGTCGCAACAAGGGTCGGCTTGGGGCTGGCTAAGCTGCACTGCAGCCGGGTTGGTTTGCGCGGTGCGGAGTTGGACTTCGTTGGAGAGGAACTGCAGACGATGGTGGTGCGCTCGGAGAACTACCTTCAAACTCTGGCCTGCGGACGTGACCTAGTGAATCGCTTCCATGTCGCGGCTCAACGGATCGAGAGCCGGCCGTCGTTCCATCGCCAGCGAATTCTGTCACCGATCCATGGCGCAGTCGGTTGGGATTGCATCCACTACGGCGTTGACGGTCGCTTCTATCTTTATCGCTTCGAGACGTGTCGCTGGTCCGACCCGGGGCTTGATCTTGGAGGATTTGCGGCGGACCTCCTCTGCTTCACGCTTGCCAGCTACAATGAAGAGGCGTATCGCATCTGCCTCGACGCGTTCCTGGGGGAGTACAACTCGGAGGCAGCGCACCCGATGGACAAGAACGTTCTCCTCCCTTATATCGCACTCGCCTTGGTCGAGCGTCTCCGACGGGCCGAAGCCTCCGCGAAGGCCGACGCGGGGCAACTGCTCGCGGCCCTGGACGCTGTGTTAACGGCCAGGCCCAGTGTTCCCGAGGGTGCGGCACCTGACTGAAACTTCCTGTGATGCAGAACAGGTCACCAAAAAAATCCTTACCCATGCGGTCCGCTGATGGAGGCCGGTGGGTGGCCGCCACTGACCCAAGGCGCTGGACAAAAGGAAGGTCACGTGTTCCCGGAAGACGAACGGGCTACAGGTCCATCCCAGCGTGGTACACATACTAGTTTGCATCACTGGTTGTCCTGCTTGCCCGCGCTCTTGTTGTTGCGGAACTTTGTTGGACTAGCTTTGGGACTTATCCCGCGATCTGGCCGCTAGTTTGGAAGATACTCATCTTGATCGCTATGGTTGCCCTTGGCTTCGCCGCAGTCACAGCATTTATAATAGGACCAGCTCTTCTCCCCTCGCCACTTTCGTCCTATCCTCTGAGCGAGCACTGGAAATTGTGTTTGCGTTCATTCTTGTTGCGCTCGTCGGGTTCGGTGCAAGGTATATGGCCGTGTTGGGTCCGGTGGAGCGAAACATCGTGATTGGCCTTGGGGCCTATTCCTCTTTTCAAATCATAAACAATACGTTCATGCAACAGTAGATGACCAGGTACTTCCATTGGTGGGTTTCCATGCGCGTGGTCGCCTTTGATATTGCAATGCTTGTCTAGATCGTCCTGCTGCGGAAGGCTTTGCCACAGGCGGGGCCTGAGCGCACGCTGATAAAGATAAAGCAAGGGTGTTGCGACGCGCCTACTGCGCGAATTGCTTGCCAGCATGCGGGAGATCACCGAGGAGTTGAAACGCATTGCGGGGTCAAAATGGAAATGACGCCTAAACTGCGCACGCTCGATGTTTCGAGCATACTCAGAAAAATTCGGGCATACTTTGCCTGATGAAGTTCACGCACCACGGATTGCAAATTGAACTGCCGGACGACTGGTGGACCGAGGCAGGAATGGCAGGTTTTGTGCCACTATTCAAGGCGTATCGCGTGAATCACAGTTTGTTTCAGAATGTCCGCGAAGTCCCTCTCGAATACGTGGGTCCAGTCAGCCGCAATGCAGGGGTAGGGATTTTTAACGACAGCGAAGAAGAAGAGGGTTCAGCCCGCGAACGGGTCCTGCGAATTTTGCGCGGCTTCCGGTTTGACGACGCTATCCCGCCAGTGGAAATCGTCGAGGGCCAAGCTGGATACCCGCATCGATATAAGCTGGTTCATGGTGCGCATCGCTTCTATTGTTCGCTGGCTGCGGGATTCAAGTGCGTACCGTCGATTGAGGGTTTTGATCGAGGGAAAGGCTCAGGGGTTGTTCGCCGGTAAATTCAGAACCTGTAGTTCGCCAAATCGTTGCGCCCTGCCTTATGAGGGATTTGTCAGTTATGCGACCAGCTGGTGTGATGGGGGTGTGGAGGGCTACCAGAGCCCTCCATTCACTTGTTAAATTCGATTCGGCTCGGTTGCTCGTAACTCCTGAGACTCTTTCCGCCCGGAGGGCTCTACCGTCCTCCGGGCTAATTTCTAAAACCCTGCGGCTGCAAGCAGTTGCCACAAAGTAAACCCCATGTGTTACAACGTCAGCCACCGTGCCATCAGTAAGGCGTTTGTCCTACTGATCTCCTCTGGATGGCTGTCCTCGTTGGGCTTATAATGCTTGCTGTGTTGCACTTCAATATTGTCCCGAGTCCGACTCCCTCAGTTCTTCTCAAGCCTTACCAAAAAGTTTGGTTCCCCGACTTCGACCTGCTTTTTGAAACTCCTTCCCCATCATCTCCGATGCGTCATCTTGCCTGTGACCCTATTATAAGGAAGCTTCAGTTGCCCTCATTCTGGAAAATCGCTCCGAAAAACCAATCACCGCTTGGCGCTTCCAATGGGTAATGACCGACACCTCTGGCAGGCAAGTTACTTCCACTACTTGCGGCGATAGCTACGCCGCTGACGTCTTCCGGCCCGTTGCCGATCCCGATTCGCGCCATCTCATTAGTCCTTCCGGCTGCGTCAGTCAAACTTCCGTCGGCCGCATCCTCGAGGGCGGCGGTCTCCTCGGTTCCGTCTCCACTGCAAATCGCTTTGACTCCGGTCTCGCAGAAGTCACCTTTGAAATCCACTTGATCGTCTTCGTCGACGGCGAAATTGCGGGCCCCGACCCCAATCGCTTTGCCGCCGAACTCCAAGGCCGAAAACGTGCCGCCGAATTTGTTGCCAAACGAATTCGAATGGCCCAGGCCGAAGGCAGCGATGTCACTCCTATTCTTACCGCTCTCGCTGAGGCACCCTCCCTCGGCGCTCTCGGAAGCCCTCAGTGCGACCCACTCTTCCACTCAGTCCAACATTACGCCCGTGAATATTTGCGGCACATGCACCGCAAAATCGGCAACGTTGACATGGCCGAAGCCACGCTACGTAGCCTCGAGAATCGACCAGCGCTTCCTAAATTCTATTGTCACGCACTACCGGCCGCCGAATAAGATGCAGTCTCTTATATCGGTACGATTCCGCGTTTTGTGAGCTTCAGGTCGCTGCCAACCCTGACTACTCTCAAAAAGCGTTGTGGGAAAGCAGAGTCAGGTTTTGTCCGTCAACTTAGAAACAACTCGTAACCTCCAGCTTCGATTCAGACGCGCCAGCGCCCGAGCTGAGAGGTTGAAAAGCATAATATTTACGGGGTTGGGCGAGGCTTGGGACCGCTACTCATGCTGGCCCTTCAATCGGTCGGGGAATATCGAATCGGTGGGGCTGCCGTTGACAGCACGTCCGCCACGCTCACTGTGCACTGAAGAGAAACGCTCATGGTGCGCAAGGCGGCGTTGCCCCAAAGACGTTAGGGAAGGCTTTCAGTCCAACGTCAGTCCAATTCGAGAGGGTGGTCGCACCGAACGTTTCCCCGTAAGCCCCGTAAGCGACCAGATGCGGCACTTATGTGATTTAGCCTGCTTAGACAGATGATCTATCCTGCCTGGAACGCAATTTACAAGAGCCGATGGAGCAGCCCTCCAATCAATTCTGACTCGGACGATTATCTGAGTGGCCACTAGAAAAACTCAGCTTAAAAATTGTCTTGGAATATTAGAATGTGGAACTAAGTTTTAAGAGACAGAGAGTGCCGCTGCTTCTTAAGCAGGTGCTCTCCCCCTCAAGCGCTGTGCCAAAAACGTGCCAAATAATGCTGGATTGTAGAGATTGGGTTTATCTGTGAGCGAAAAGCAGATTCCCCAAATTGTTGAAAATGTTGTTAGTTCAAAACACAGAATGGAAAGGATGGAGCGGCTCGGCATGCTTGCAAAGCAGGTGCTCAACTTGCTCCGATCGCATCTGAGCCACGGGCTTTGGGTCGAGTACACGGCATATTGTTCCCAATTTTTTGGCCTACAGATGGCCTACGAATCGTCCATTCTGTCGGTTTTGCCGATTTCTTGGTGTAACTTTTCTGCAAGTTGCGTGCTTTCAACGCGGCTCTTTGTACGACATCTATTAACCATATGGTAGCCGCACGAATTAGCTCGTAATGCCGACTTTCGGAGCCTTGCACCTCGCCGTGAGATCGTTGCATTTATGGAGTCGCGACCTGTGGTTAGCGAATGGTTGTTTGGCTGCGGTGTAAGAATGTGGCATTGCGCTGAACCTTGACACCGTACCAATTCGCCAGGGACACGTTCTCCCGAAGAACAAGACGAAGACCCACTTTAGATGATCATGCTTGCTTGCCAAAACCTCGTGCGGGAATAACAAAACGTAATTTGGAGTTGGCGGAATCTGGCGACGTCTGAGGAAATGTTGAACTTTTTTGCAAACGTGCGCCCCTGCCCTTTAAGCGGCGTCGTCCCTCTATGCTTCTAATTCCCCGAACGCATTCTTGGATTTCAATGGCGTAGAATCTCTCACGATTGTGCACAGACGCTTTATCCTTACTCTTGCACACTTCCTAGACAAGCGGACAAATAGACGTGAGCTTGGAGGTGAGTGATTCCGGTAAGTCCTTTGTAATCAGGATGAGCGGGCCTGAGACCTAGCTAGCTAAGAATTTGGTGGACGCTCAAGCACGTTGCAATTGCGACGTATGAACCTAACTGTCAACCTGCAGGTTATAGACAAATCCGTCCGCTTCAATTGTCTTATTGGTGAGGAGCCATGAGGCACTCAGAGATACTCTTCTCGGACATCGAAAGGAAGCCAACCTCATGAAATCGCATTCTACTTTTCGACGCCATCCGTTGGGCGAAGTCGTCGCCCGCACCAATGAGGACCGCCACCCGTTGGACGTGGTTCCCTACGGCCAGCTTGGCTCAGGCGTGTGGACGGGCCATCCCATTGAATTGGTCGTGGTGCTCGGAATTCTAACTGTCGGCCTGATTGGCATTCCCGCATGGCGATGGTTCTTTGGAGCCGCCCTTCTGGTGGGCAGCCTTGTAGGCTATTTTCTCTGGCGTCGCGACTGGACCGCTTAGGCCCGAGGCCTTACAGAAAGATTCGCCCGGCTCAATTGTCTTATTCTTGAGAGCCAAAGTGCAGGCCACAGACAGAAGGGTTACTGAGATCGAGCTTTCCTACCGCCGGTATGGCCCGGCGCTCTTACTTTTTGCTGAGGGACTTGCCGGGGAGCGGAGTCGCGCCCAGGATGTGGTCCATCAGGTTTTTTTGAAGCTCCTGGAAACCGGAAGGCTGCACGATACGCTAGACGCAAAAGCGTATCTGTTCAGGTGCGTGCGCAACGCCGTCCTAAACGATCGAAAGGCTCGTCAGCGTGACGTTGTTCTCGACCCAGAATGCGCCTGGTTCGAACCGCCCAATCGAGACTACGCCGCAGAACTGAACCTGCGACGCGCTCTATGGGGACTTCCCGAAGACCAACGAGAAGTCACCATCCTTCATGTCTGGGGTGAACTGACGTTCGCGCAAATCGCTGAAGTTCTAGGTATCAGCGCAAATACTGTGGCTTCGCGCTACCGCTACGCGCTTGCCAGGTTGCGCGAGGCCATGTGGGCCAAGGAGGGCTGCCGTGCCAATTCTTGATGAGGAGCAATTCGAGCGCTATTTGAAGGAATTTCGCCCTGTTCCTCCAGGGTCGTTGCAGGTCGCGAGGCGCCCAAGTGCAGCGCGGCGTCCTTTTGCATTCATGGCATGGGCAGCGGCCTGCGCAGCGTCCTTGGTTCTGGCGTTTCTGCTGTTGTCTCATCGCACTAAGCCAAATCAGCCCTCAAGTGCGAGCAGCGGCTTGACCGTCGTTCCGCAGCTCTCAAACACCCAGTCGTTGACGATTGGCCGCGCTAATGCCCTGTTGTCCCATGCACCGTCCTTTAAGGAGGCGGTCGACCAGCTTTCGTTCCAGCCCCAAGCCGCTCCGCCATCGAAAGGCAAACAGAGCGCGCTTTCTGTGCTTAGTAAGGAGAACATCAAGTTATGAAAACTCTGCGTCTGATTTTGCTAATAGTCTTGTGTGCTGTCGCGCCACCTGGCTCCCTGTTTGCGCAGCAAAATGCACAGCTGGGTGTGAATGCTGCCTTGCGTTACTGGTCCGCCTTCGCCGAAATGCAGGATTCAGCGATCAGTGACCAGCAAGCAAAGGAGCTAAATGCCATCCTCGACGGCACCGCTCCCTACGACGATTTGAAGTACAAGGATCTCGTCGCAGCAAACAGGTCTGCTGTTGAGACAATGGCCCGGGGAACCACCATTCCAAACTGCGACTGGGGCGTCGACTACGCGCTCGGCCCACACGCCCCGGTGGAATACGTCCGGAAAGCCCTAACCTTGGGACGACTCAACGTGCTTTATGCATTTCACCTGTTGCAAAACGGCGATAAAGACGCTGCGGTGCACGCGCTCGCTGTGGGGGTGCTTTTTTCTCATGATGTTGCCAACGGCGGAACCCTTTTCGCCACTCTCGTGGCCAAGAATCTCCTTGTGACTCATCTGCGGGGCATGGAGTTTGCATTGCACGTGGAGCAACTATCTGCCTCGCAAAAGTCGGTCCTGCAAAAAGCCCTGAGTCAACTCGGTCCGGACGCTCTCGATTGGCAGGCCGCTGTGAAGCACGAATTCGAAGTTCCTGTGTCCGGATTGGACACAAAGGCATCTGCGGCTCTGGCGCAAATCGCATCTGCTTACGAGAGCATGTTCAACGATCCGTCCGCGCTATCAAGGTTGCAACGGATGATCGCCAGCGCGCCGCAAACTCTTTCCATCCCGAACCCGCAGCGCGTCTTGGCAGAAAAGCAGGATTTGGTCGACAGACTTTCGCAAGTCCGTTCGCTTCTACAGTGATTCTTGGTCAGCTGAGAGGTAAGCTGCCAAGCCGAAATATTTCTGGGCCGCGATGAAGCCTGCATCCACGCCAGCAGCAAATGAGAAAATACAGCTCTGCGTCACCGGCTTCTAAAGACGCGCCGCAAAGGAAAGGCTCGCGCCTTGTGTGTACTGTATCGACATTGTTGACACACACCTGAATCTATGACAGCATGTCGATACAACGTAGATACAGGGGGTAATGACGACATGAGGACCGTGGTGAGAAAATGGGGCAACAGCGCCTCGGTGCGAATTCCCGCCGCTGTCATGCAGGCGGCGCATCTGGATCTAGACGAGGCCGTTGACGTGCGCGAAGAGTCCGGCCGCATTGTCATCGAGCCAGCACAGCGCAAGGAATATGATCTGGCCGAACTTGTGAAGGGGATTACTCGTGAGAATTTGCACGACGAGGCCGATTTCGGCAGACCCGTTGGCAAAGAGGCGTTGTAATGGCGCGGTCCCGCGTGCCCGACGCTGGGGACATAGTGTGGATCAGCTTCGATCCACAGACTGGACATGAACAGGCTGGGCACCGGCCCGCAGTTGTGCTGAGCCCCGCCGTCTACAACGCGAAGACGAGTCTTATGGTTTGCTGCCCGATGACGACGCAGATCAAGAATTATCCCTTCGAGGTGGTGATTGCCGGGGCGAGCCCAAGCGCGGTTCTGGCAGATCAGGTCAAGAGCCTCGATTGGCGGAAAAGCCGGGCCAAGCGCGCCAAGCGCAAAGGGATGATATCGGCGGCTGAATTGGCGGAAGTGCGCGCTAAAATTCGGACGCTAATAGGATAAAGCTCCTTACAAAAGCGCAGCCCATTCGAGAACGGCCACGTGGTCACAGTTGGGACCACAATTGGGAAATTGGAGCAGAGATGAATCTCGCAAATGCTTTGTATTGGGTCTGATCCTCAGTCGGCGTGTTCACCATCGGAATGGGCAGCGGCATGCTGAATCCAGGGGACCTGCGCAAAGCGACCGGCCCGGTCTTCGACATCTTCTCCATCTTCGACTCATTCACTGTGTTCCCGTGGGCAGAAATCAGCCATCCAACCGGCGGGCGGCGGCGTCCACCTTCGATTAGCGGGGGCAATCTTCACCGCGGCGGCAGCACTTCCGCGAGCTTACCATCCTGAATTCCCCGCGTCTGATAAAATGCGACGGCGGAACCTTTCGCACCAGGCCTACGTATCCTGTGACGTGAGGCGCCCATGCGAGACCTGATTCAGGACGTTCGGTACGGCCTGCGCGTTCTGATCAAGTCGCCCGGCTTCGCCGTGGTCGCCATTCTCACCCTCGCCTTGGGCATCGGCGCCAACGCTGCCATCTTCCGACTGATCGACGCCGTTCGCCTCCGCACCCTCCCCGTCAACGATCCCGATCGTCTGGCCATCGTGCACATTGATAAGAAGCATTGGGGCTCTGGCAATTTCAATGGACCCTACGCCGAGTTCACGTTTCCACTGTGGCAACAGGTGGAGAAGCGGCAGCAGGTCTTTTCGTCCATCGCAGCCTGGGGAGGCGGAGCGGGCCAACGGCTCAATCTCGCCAAAGGCGGCGAAGTGGACATGGCGAATATCATTTGGACCAGCGGAGAGTTTTTCGACACCCTGGGCGTTCGGCCGATGCTCGGACGGCTGATCTCGAGTGAAGACGATCGTCAGGGATGCGCCGGCGCGGTCGACATCAGCTACGCGTTCTGGCAACGGCGATATGGCGGCGCCACCTCGGCGGTGGGCCAGACGCTGACCCTCAACGGCCATCCCTTCCCGATCATTGGAGTAACGCCGCCCGGTTTTTATGGCGTCTCGGTAGGCGACCGTTTCGACGTGGCCCTTCCGATCTGCTCGGAGCCAATTATCGGAGGGCAATTCAGCCGCATAACGGGAGAGAGAGCCCGCGAAAGCTGGTGGCTCTCGGTGTTCGGGCGTCTCCAGCCCGGTTGGGACTTGAAGCGCGCGTCGGCCCAGCTTGCGGTGATCGCCTCCCCGTCCCTGCAACAGACGATTCCGCCGCAATACGACGCTGAAGGCGTGAAACACTACCTCGCCTACAACTTCGAGGGGTGGCCCGCCGCTAACGGCTTTTCGCAGATGAGGCGCGACACCTCCGATCCTCTTTGGCTCCTGCTCGGCCTTTCCGGTTTGGTGCTGCTTATTGCTTGCGCGAATCTGGCAAACCTGATGCTCGCTCGAGCCAGCTCGCGGGAACGCGAAATTGCCGTGCGCCTCGCGTTGGGCGCATCGCGCGCAAGACTGATCCGCCAGTTGCTTTCCGAAGGCGCGCTCCTGGCGATCGCCGGAGCGGTGTGCGGAGGATTTCTCGCGGCTGCGCTCAGCCGGTTCCTGGTGGCCTTCATCAGCACGGCGGGCAACCCAGTCTTTCTGGACATGCCCACTGACTGGCGCGTGCTCGGGTTCTCCGGGGCCCTCGCTGTTCTCACCACCCTCCTGTTCGCACTTGCGCCCGCGCTGCGCGCCCGCAATGTCCCTCCCGGCGCGGTGCTGAAAACGGGCGGCCGTGGCATGACCGCCGGACGCGAGCGCTTTCGTTTCCAGCGCGTCCTGGTCGCATCGCAGGTGGCGCTTTCGCTCGTGCTGCTCGCAGGAGCCCTGCTCTTCGCACGCAGCCTGCGCAATCTGATGACCCGCAACCCGGGCTTTCAGCAGAACGGCGTCGTTGCGGCCGATCTGGATTTCACACGCCTGAACCTCCCTGCTGCGCAGCAGGAGCCGTTCACGGAAAATCTGCTCGAGAGCATTCGCGCGATTCCTGAAGTCGCTGCTGCCGCAACTTCGAACCGCTTCCCTGTCAGCGCAAACACCAGTAACGACTGGATTCTCGACGATAAAGGGAACCATCCGAACGGCGCGTCCTATGAGGATTACGTGAGCGCCGGCTACTTCCACTCTCTCGAAATTCCACTCCTTGCTGGGCGGGACTTCAATTCGAACGACACGGCCGGTTCCCCGCGCGTCGCCATCGTGAATCAGATGTTCGTGAAAAAGTTCTTGGACGGCGCAAAAAACGCCATCGGCAAGCAGTTTCGTGTCTGGGCCCCTCCGGGCCAGCCCGCGCGCTACTACACCGTCGCCGGCGAGGTGAAGGACTCCGTCTACGACGACATGCATGACCCGATGCAGGCCGTGATGTATTTCCCGCGGACTCAGCTTGAGCCGCCGTTCATCTATCCCGGCGCAACGTTTCTCATCCGTTCGCGATCCGGCGTGGGCGGGTTGCTGAATTCCGTGAAAGAGAGGGTCGGGGAAACGAGTCCGGAGATTGATATCCAGTTCACGGTAATTCACACACGGATCCGCGAATCCCTCGTGCAGGATGAACTGATGGCCACCCTCTGCGGCTTCTTCGGCGCTCTCGCCGTGCTGCTTGCCGCAGTCGGACTCTACGGCGTGATCTCCTACACTGTCGCGCAGCGCACCAACGAGATCGGCGTGCGCATGGCTCTAGGCTCCCAGCGGGCCGGCGTCATCGGCCTGATTCTGGGAGAAGTATCAATCCTCATCGGCATTGGTTTGGCTATCGGTTTGGCCCTCACGCTGGCGGGCAGCAAAGCCGCCAATTCCCTGCTCTTCGGTCTCAAACCGCGCGATCCTCCCACGCTTACTCTTGCCATCTTCATTTTGGCCGCGATCGGCCTGGCCTCCAGCTTTTGGCCTGCCCGCCGCGCTTCGCGCCTCGACCCCATGGCCGCCCTCCGCTACGAATAGGTCGCCAGATCGGCATGAGGCCGGGCCAATATGTGGTGTCGTCGCTAAAACGCCGCAATAGCCGAAAGTGATCTCTGAAACATATACACGACTCCTTTGTATGTTATTGATTTCAAATGCGCTCATAATATTGGCGAGGCACAGGCCCCGGCCCGCCAATCTGGCTCCCACCGCGATCACGCTATCCGAACTTACGAGACTCCTGAGCGATTCCTAGCGATTCCAGCGATTCCTGGCAGGCTTGCAGTGTCGTTCCGTTGCGAGTATAAGGTGTCATTTTAGATGATCAGCGTGAGCCGATAATCATGGCTTCGACATATTCGATGCAGTACAAGCGAAGAGAGCGCCACATGATTCAGGCGGTTCAGAGTCAGGCTCTCGAGCAGCGCATCGGCCGAGGGTACCTGCTCCAGATTTCGGTTGTCTTTGTCGCCTATCTGGTCGCGGGCAAACTCGGCCAAGCTACCGCGAACATCAGGAGCAGTAATCTTGGGCCTGTATGGCCTGCGTACGGCATCGCGCTCGCTGCGATTTTGATTTGCGGGTACCGTGTATGGCTCGGGGTGGCCGCTGGGGCTTTTCTCGTGGCATTCTTCAGCCCCGTTTCTCATCTTGCTGCACTCGGGCAAGCGGTTGGAGCGACATCAGGAGCAACGACAGGTGCTTTCCTCCTCCGTCGCATTGCGAATCTTCATCCCTCGCTATCCCGCCTGTCTGATGCGCTCAGTCTGATTGCGCTTGGGGGATTTGGCAGCGCTATAGTGAGTGCCTCAATCGGAGTGTCAGTTCTCTACGCAACCCATGTGCGTGCTTATTCCGGCTTAGGTGCGGCATGGCTGGTCTATTGGCTGGGAGATGCTACTGGCGTCTTGCTGGTGACACCACTCGCGTTACGTTTCACCGATTTTCTAAAGCTCCGTGACCGGGATCGCATCGCAGAGCTTGCAGTTCTTCTGTTGCTCCTTGCGGCAACCTGCTTGGTCATCTTTAGCGATCTGCCTTTTATTCCAGTCAAGCTGCATGTCATGGCGTTTTCCGTACTCCCTTTCATAATGTGGGCAGCCATTCGTTTCGGCGTGGGCGTAACAGCATTGTCGATTCTGATGGTCGCTGCGATCGCTACCATTGAAACCGCCTTGGGGTCCGGGCCGTTCGCGAGCAACACTACATTCGTAAATGCTGTTCTGTTGGACGTGTTCTTCGGTGTGCTTTCAGTATCGGGCTTGTCATTGGCGGCGGTGATCGCCGAACGTGAGAATGCCGAGCGCGAGCGAGAGCGGGTCGTAAGTAAACAAGCGGCAATGGAAGCACGGCTTCGCGCCGATGAGGCCCTACGTGAGAGCGAAGAGAAACTCCGACTGCTTCTTGACTCCACCGCCGAAGCTATTTACGGAATTGATCTCGAACACCGATGCACGTTCTGCAACCCTGCGTGCCTCCGCGCTTTGGGATACGAGCACATTGAGCAAGTGCTCGGCAAGAATATGCATCAGCTGTTGCATCACAGTCGTGCGGATGGAACATTGTTTCCCGTGGAGGAGTGTCGCGTTCACCGGGTAACACAAACCGGGGAAGGAGTCCACGCGGAGGACGAGGTGTTTTGGAGAGCAAACGGAACAAGCTTCCCCGCTGAACACTGGTCCTATCCCCGGCGGAGAGGGCAAGAGGTGGTGGGGGCAGTGGTGGCGTTTATCAACATCACCGAGCGCAAACTGGCCGAAGCTGCGCTTGCAAACGTGAGCCGTAGGTTGATTGAGGCACAAGAGCAGGAACGTACCCGGATCGGAAGAGAGCTCCACGACGACATCAGCCAAGGTATCGCAATGTTGGCCATCGAGCTAGAACAACTCCAAGAAAGCCCTCCCAACCTATCTGATGTTCCTACCCGTATGGGCGAACTGCGGAGGCAGACCTCGGAGATAGCCGCTGATATTCAATCCTTGTCGCATGAGTTGCACGCGGCAAAACTGCAATATTTGGGTATTGCTGCGGCAATGAGAGGCTTCTGCCAAGAGTTCGGCGAGCAGCAGAAGGCGAAGATTGACTTCCAAACCCACGATTTGGCCAGTCCTTTGTCGCCGGACATTTCTCTTTCCTTCTTTCGGGTACTGCAGGAAGCCCTGCACAATTCCGCGAAGCACAGTGGGGTACGACACTTCGAAGTACGATTGTGGGGAACATCGGATGAGATTCATCTCCCAGTGAAGGATTCCGGCGCAGGCTTTGACCCCGAAGCGGCGAAGAAGAGCCGTGGTCTTGGGCTCATCAGCATGGAGGAGCGACTGAAACTGGTGAACGGAACCCTTGCAATTGAAACGCAACCCAAGGGCGGCACCGTGATCCATGCTCGCGTCCCGCTCGGTTCAAAGAGCGATTCCGTACGGGCGGCAGGATAAGAACACCGACTTCGCCCGAGTTCGTCCCCCCGGGCCGTCACAACTCACAACCAAGATGTGTGTGGATCAGACAATCAGCGTAAATTCAGCACGGAGATGACCTTCCATCTCCCCGGTTATGAAGGTCTGGACAAACCCACCGTATGGATATTTCCAGAGGTCGTGGTTTGCTTGGATTGCGGTTTGGCGGAGCTTACCGTTCCGGAAGCTGAGTTGCCTACACTGGCAAAGGGCGCTACGGCCTAGGTTTTTGAATCTGCCTAATAGCCTAGTTGCCTCCATGAACGGCCGAGTGTTCAGCACAGATTCTCTCGCCGATGTGGCTTTCCTGTTCGCGGTCAAGAGTTCCCAACACATACCCGCAGAGAGTATTCACGTTGTATTTTTTGGCTAACTCGCCCCAAAGGTATTCGAGCTGAATCGCCGCATCCGTATTACCTTGTGCCCACAAGGTAGGCGTGCACTCTCAACCAGCCGCAACGCGAGGATGCTCTCCATCCGCCGCCTTGCTCGCTTCCACGACGAGATCATTCACAAGTTTCGCAAATTGAATCGGGGAGTGTGTGTCGGGAACATCCAACTGGATATAGCGTTTTCGTTCAACCGCAACCGAAACATCCACCCCATATGCCTCCAATCTCTGAAGAAGACTAACGCGATGTGACTCGGTGGCGACAACGACAACTGCCTGCCCAGCCTTCAGGGCAGATTTGATAAAGCGAGCAAAACCGTCCACAAACGATGTATCGTCGGAGTAGAATTCAACTTTGTGGCAAGGTCTGGTCGCCAGGTTCTGTGGTGGGAGCCGTGCGAAGACCTTCTCGCGATGAGGACGGTCGGCGGCGCGCTCATCTTTATGGTCGTTGAGATCATGACCAGCCAAGCTGGCACTGACATACCGCTTGCCCCTCAGGACGGCTTCCACAGCAGGCAATAGTTCGCCCGCGGCGTCCGACTTGACGACATAGCCGCCTGCGCCTATACGCAAAGCTTCTTCTGCGATGTCCCAAGAGCGATTTTCGCTTATGAAGAGAATTTTGGACTTCGGGGAAAGCTCTCGGATTCGGCGCGCGGCTTCGATTCCATTCAGTGAAGGAAGCCCGATGTCGAGCAAGATTAGGTCTGGGTGTAGTTGTTGGGCCTTCCGAACCGCTTCCAATCCGTCCAATGCCTCGCCCATGACCTGCAATTCCGGTTGCTTGTGGAGCCTCGTTGAGACGAAACGACGCCAAGGCTCGTAATCATCTACCACAAGAATACAAATGGTTGATCCTTCCATGGCCATCCCCTCCTACTTCACAGCCCGTCTTCGACGATAGTCGCTGAACAGGATGTAGTCGGTTTCGCAAGGAACCGTCACCGTGCGGGTCTACGGATCGGGGGGCGGAAGGATGCGAAAGAACGATTTAATAGGGCCCGACGCTGCTGAATTCTACCAAGATAACTCTTGTTCGCCCACAGATTTCAGGATCGTTGTTTCCGCAATGGTAACAGTTCAGATCTCTGGGCTGGACAAATTCCGGAGAATGAGTTAGCTTACGCTGGATGATTGCGAGCACCGCTCGACGAGTTGCTGCGAAACTCCGCGGCTCGAGCCTTCCCCGATCCTCGCTAAATTTTTTGCG
>WNGI01005008.1_pt1 | contig 19624 bp, 20 predicted proteins | sample 5400621 | NCBI WGS metagenome assembly WNGI01 (sample SAMN13153374, study PRJNA577476) | soil metagenome | isolation source: 20 cm soil or saprolite under Garry oak tree replicate 1 | place: USA:California | collected 2016-06-15
GAGCAGCGTCGGCCCGGGCATCCCGCATCCCGCGGGGCTCCCAGCGGGCGTACCCGGATTCCACGCGCAGTGGTACGGACAGAGCGGCTATCCCACGCTCTGCCCCGGCGAGCGCGCGACCGCGACCGTCGCGTACTACAACTCGGGCTCGTTCGGCTGGGTGCGCGGGCGCATGGGCCAGGTCGCGTATCTCGGCACGTGGGGCCCCGAGCCCGGGCAGGACGCCGCGACGCCGCTCGGGGGTGACGGCGCGGCGGGATCGCCACCGACAGGATGGCCTCGCTTCAACCGCATCGCTATGCAGCCCGCGGACTACGTGGGACCGGGACAGGTCTCCTGGTTCCAGTTCACGATCCAGGCTCCGGTCACGGCCGGCTCCTACCGCCTTTACCTCCGTCCGCTGATCGAAGGCGCGACGTGGCTCGAGGACTTCGGTGTCTTCTGGCTCGTCACCGTACTGAACGCCGACGGCTCACGCCCCGCGCCGCCGGAGATCGGTCTTGGCTACAACTACCAAAGCGTCTCGACGGTCCGCGGCACCTTCAACGTGCACCTCATCAAGGAGCGTCTCTCGGCGGTCACGGTGAAGACGCTCACCGCGAACGTCACGGACTGCTCGAACAACTGCCCGGCGAAGCCGCTCGCGCAGTACGTGAGCGAGAACGCGGCGTACGCCGGGATGAACGGGACGTATCTCTGCCCACCCGACTACGCGCAGTGCGCGGGCAAGGTGAACTCGTACGACTACGCCGTGTACAACAGCAACCTGCGTCGCTGGATCAACTACAACGCGCTCAACGCCCAAAACGGCGGGCTCTTCTTCAACGGAGCGAGCACGAGCGTCTACCGCCGTACGTTCGTCTACTACCAGAACCAGACATCGATCAACGCCGCGATCACGAACTTCCCTCTGCTCGTCCAGAACGGAGCCGTCATCGATTCGACCGCCGAGCAGAACGGCTCGCAGCTCCTCAAGGGGACGAAGGGCGCGATCGGCGTCGACGCGACGTACGTCTACCTCGCGATCGTGACTAACGCGACGGTCACCGACGCCGCGTACGTGATGCAGGCGCTCGGCGTCCGTGATGCCCTCAACCTCGACGGCGGCGGGACCGCCGCCATGTGGATCGGCGGCTCCTACAAGGTCGGCCCCGGTCGGCTGCTCCCCAACGCGATCGTCCTGACCAAGCCGTAACGGGCTAGTTCGCCGCGCGCAGCTCGAAGTCCAGACGGCGAACGAGCGCGCCGTCGATCTCGAAGTTCCAGGTCGTGTAGTTGGCGAAGACACCCGGCGCCCGCGTCAGCGTCGTGATCCGCACGTTCCCACCGTCGACGGCTTCCTCGCGGGGTGTCTGGACGAGCTCCGAGGGGGCGAGGCGGATCATCTGCCGCACACCTTCTTTTCCCTGGAACGGCTCCGGCAGCCCGGGGAGCGTGACCTCGACGTCGTCCGCGCAAAGTGCCGCGGCGGCATCGGCGTTCCGATCCTGTACCGCTTGAACGAACGAGCGCGCGACCTCGAGAGTAGAGTCCATCCGAGACGAACAGCGTAGACAAAGGGGAGGCGGCCGTGGCATATCCCGTCACGCACTTCGAGATCAATGCGCAGGACGCGCCGGCGACGCAGAAGTTCTACAAGGACCTTTTCGGGTGGGGCATCGACGCGAACAATCCAGATAACTACGGAGTGATCGATACCAACAACAAGGGCACCGGCATCAACGGGGGCATCGGCGCGAGCCAGCAGGGCCGGAGCTGGGTGACCTTCTACGTCGAGTGCGACGATCCCGCTGCGACGCTCGCGAAGGCCGAGCGCCTCGGGGGCCGCAGGGTGATGGAGCCGATGGAGTCCATGAACGTGACCTACGCCCTCTTCGCCGATCCCGAGGGTAACGTCATCGGTCTCGCGAAAATGGACCGCACGCAGGAGCGGCAGCGAGAGCAGGCGCAGGAGCAGAAGTCGCGCTCTCGTTCGAATGGAAATGGAAACGGAACTCCCGCGCGCGGCCGCGCGAAGGCGACGACGACCGCGAAGGCCTCGCCGAAGCGTGCGACCACACCCAAGCGGACGACAGCGAAGAAGAGCACGACCCGTTCGCGGAGCAAACGCTCTCGAGGTTGACCGACTCACAAGGGGAGAACTAGCCTTACGCCGCCTTTCGAGGCGGGGGAGTTTGTCGCGGCGTTCGTCCGCGTGCGGCGCCGGGATATATGGGGAGGCGCGCCATGGGTGAGGCCCATACGGTCACCGTTACCGTGAACGGAACCAGCTATTCGCGCGAGATCGAACCCACGCTGCTGCTCGTCGAATTCCTGAGAGAAACGCTCGCGCTGACCGGCACCCACGTCGGGTGCGACACGAGCCAGTGCGGAGCGTGCACCGTCCTCGTCGACGGTCGCGCGACGAAGTCGTGCACGATGCTCGCCGTCCAGGCCGACGGCGCGGTCGTGGTCACGGTCGAAGGTCTCGCCAAGAACGGCGAGCTGCACCCGATACAGCGCGCGTTCGCGAAGGAGCACGGGCTGCAGTGCGGCTTCTGCACCCCCGGACTCCTGATCACCGCCGTCGACTTCCTCGAGCGGAACGCGTCGCCAAGCGACGCCGAGATCCGTCACGCGATCGAGGGAAACCTCTGCCGCTGCACCGGCTACCACAACATCGTCAACGCGATCCGTTCCGCGTCCGCCGAGATGCGCGAGACCGCAGGCGCCCGACCGAAGGTCGCGGCGGAGGTGAACCCATGACCGTCACCACCAGCCCGAAATACATCGGCGCGCGCGTCCCGCGCAAGGAAGACCCCCGTCTCATCACTGGCGACGCGACGTTCACCGACGACGTGGTGCTGCAGGGCATGGCGTATCTGACGCTCGTGCGCAGCCCTCACGCGCACGCGCGGATCCGCCGGATCGACACCGCCGCGGCCAAGAAGGAGCCCGGCGTCGTCGCGGTGCTCACCGGCAAGGAGCTCGAGGCGACGGGCCTGCTGCCCGTGTTCATCACGGTCCCGGGCATGAACGGCTCGAAGCACATGCCCATGGCGACCGACAAGGCGAGGTACGCGGGCGACGCGGTCGCCGCGGTCGTCGCCGATTCGCGCGATGCCGCCAAGCGCGCCGCGGATCTGATCTCCGTCGACTACGAGCCGCTGCCGGTCGTCGTCGACGGGACGAAGGCGCTCGAGCCTGGCGCGCCCATCGTTCATGAGGAGCTCGGCTCCAATCTCGTCTTCACCTACCCGGTGAAGGGCGGGGACATCGAGAAGGCCTTCAAGGACGCCGAGGTCACGGTCACTCAGCGGATCGTCAACCAGCGCCTCATCCCGAACGCGATGGAGCCGCGCGCGGTGACCGCGAAGTTCGAAGCCGGCGAGCTCACCCTGTGGACCACCACGCAGATCCCGCACTTCGTTCAGCTCATCGCCGCGCTCAACCTGGGCCTCGGGCAGAACAAGGTGCGCGTCATCGCCCCCGAGGTGGGTGGCGGTTTCGGCAGCAAGCTGCAGGTCTACGCCGAGGAGCTGCTCGTCGGCTATCTCTCGAAGACGCTCGGCCGTCCGGTGAAGTGGACCGAGGAGCGGCGGGAGGGCTACCTCGCGACGATCCACGGACGCGATCTCGTCGAAAACGTGGAGATCGCGGCGAAGAAGGACGGCACGATCCTCGGGCTGCGCATCCGCACAGTCGCGAACGTCGGCGCGTACCTGCAGGCGTTCGCGCCAGGCATCCCCACGATCCTGCATGCGTTCATCATCCCGGGGCCGTACAAGATCCCTGCGTTCGACGTCGAGGTGCGCGGCGCGTACACGACCACCACGCCGGTGGACGCGTACCGCGGCGCGGGACGGCCGGAGGCGACGTTCGCGATGGAGCGGATCATCGACCGCCTGGCCGACGAGATCGGCATGGACCCGGCGGAGGTGCGGCGGAAGAATTTCATCCCGCCCGACGCGTTCCCGTTCAACACGATCAGCGGCATCACCTACGACAGCGGCAACTACGAACCCGCGTTCGATCGCGCGCTCGAGATGGCCGACTACAAGGGATTCGAGAAGCGCCGCGCCGAGGCCAAGGCGCGGGGAAACTACCGCGGGATCGGGATCTCGACGTACGTCGAGATCTGCGGACTCGCGCCTTCGAAGGCGAACTCCGCCCTCGGCGTGGGCTGGGGCGGCTACGAGAGCGCACGCATCCGCGTACACGCGACCGGCTCCGTCCAGGTCTTCACGGGCACGTCGCCGCACGGCCAGGGCCACGAGACCTCGTGGGCGCAGATCGCGGCGGACGCGCTCGGCATCAGCCCGAGCGACATCGAGGTGCGGCATGGCGACACGTTCGAGTCGCCCGGCATGGGCGTAGGCACGTTTGGCAGTCGGAGCCTCGCGGTCGGCGGCATCGCCGTGCACAAGGCCGCGGAAAAGGTCCGTGAGAAGGTCGTGCAAATTGGCGCGCACCTCCTCGAGGCATCTCCGGCCGACGTTGTCGTCGAGAACGGCAAAGTCTTCGTAAAGGGCGTGCCGGAGAAGGCGAAGAACTTCGGGGACATCTCGATGGCGGCGTATCTCGCGAACAACCTGCCCGAGGGCATGGAACCCGGACTCGAAGCGACGGTCTACTACGACCCGCCGAACTTCACGTTCCCGTTCGGCACGCACATCGCCGAGGTCGAGATCGACGGCGAGACGGGCGCGGTCCGGATCGAGCGCTACTCCGCGTGCGACGACTGCGGCCGGCAGATCAACCCGATGATCGTCGAGGGCCAGCTTCATGGCGGCATCACGCAGGGCCTTGGCCAGGCGCTGTACGAGGGCGCGGTCTACGACGAGAACGGGCAGCTCCTGTCGGGAAGCATGATGGAGTACCACGTCCCGTCGGCCGAGGACGTTCCCATGTTCAACCTCGATCACACGGTGACGCTGACGAACACCAACCCGCTCGGCGTCAAGGGCATCGGCGAAGCCGGCACCATTGGCTCCACCCCAACCGCGGTGAACGCGGTCATCGACGCGCTCTCACCGCTTGGCATCAAGCACCTCGACATGCCGCTCACGTCGGAGAAGATCTGGCGGGCGATCCGCGCCGCCGGGGAGGGACGGCGATGATCACGCACCCGTTCACCTACCAGGCGCCGGCCACGATCGAAGAGGCGGTGCAGCAGCTCGGCACAAGCGGCGACGCGAAAGTGATCGCCGGCGGTCACAGCCTCCTGCCGCTCATGAAGCTCGGACTCGCGCAGCCCGAGACCCTCGTCGACCTGCGGCGCATCGCATCGCTGCGCCAGATCCGCACCGAGGCCGACGGGACGATCGTGATCGGCGCGCTCGTGACCCATCGCGATCTCGCTCATGACCAGACGGTCCGTCCGAAGCTCGCCGCGCTCGCCGACGCCGCCGGCGAGGTCGGCGACCTCCAGGTCCGTGCACGCGGCACGATCGGCGGCAGCCTGGCGCATGCCGACCCGGCGGCAGACGAGCCGGCACCGACGCTCGCGTACGACGCGACGATCCGGGCCATCGGCCCCAAAGGCCGGCGGGACATCGCCGCGCGCGATTTCTTCAAGGGGACGTTCGAGACGGCGCTCGCGGCGGACGAAATACTCGCCGAGGTCCGCTATCCGGCGCCGACCGGCCGCACCGGTGGCGCCTACGCCAAGTTCGCGCACCCCGCGTCTGGATTTGCGGTGACCGGTGTCGCCGCCGTGGTCACGATCAAGTCCGACGGCACGATCGAGCGCACAGCGATCGCGGTTGCCGGAGCGGCCGCCGCCCCCTATCGCGCCACCGCCGCCGAGCGGGCGCTCACCGGAACGAAGGGCGACCCGAAGGCGATCGCCGACGCGGCCGCAAAGGCGGCGGACGGGATCACGGCCCTGTCCGACCTCGCTGCCTCGGCCGAGTACCGCAAGCATCTCGTCACCGTCTACGCCAAGCGGGCGATCGAACGCGCGATCCAGCGCGCACGCGCCTGAGAACGAACCGCGTCACGCCGCGCCGGCGCCGCACGGGCGCCGGCGCAACGTCTCCTGGCCGCTCGTAGCATCGCGAATGGTGAGCGCACCGGTGATGTCGTCTGTCGAGGATGTCGCGGCCGCGCTCGACCGCGAGCGCTACGTCGCGGACCGCTCGCTCGCCGTCACGCTCTTCCTCGCGCTCCGTCTGGGGAAGCCTCTCTTCGTCGAAGGTGAGGCAGGTGTCGGGAAGACCGAGATCGCGAAAGCGCTCGCGTCCGCGCTCGGCCGAAAGCTGATCCGTCTTCAGTGCTACGAGGGCCTCGACGTCGCGACAGCGGTGTACGACTGGGACTACCCGCGGCAGATCCTCGAGATCCGCCTCGCCGAGGGCGAAGGACGCGCCAACGACGCGCGCGAACGCATCTACAGCGAGCGGTTCCTGATCAAACGACCGCTCCTCGAAGCGATCGCCGGTGACGGTCCGCCGCCCGTGCTGCTCATCGACGAGATCGACAGGGCCGACGAGGAATTCGAGGCGTACCTCCTCGAGCTGCTGTCGGACTTCCAGATCACCGTCCCCGAGCTCGGGACGTTCCGGGCCGCGGTCCCTCCGCCGGTCGTCATCACATCGAATCGCACGCGAGAGATCCACGACGCTCTCAAGCGCCGGTGCCTGTACCAGTGGATCGATTACCCGAGCGTCGACCGCGAGCTTGCGATCGTCGCGCGACGTCTTCCCGACGTGCCGGCCCGGCTCGCGCGGAGCGTCGTCGCGGTGGTCCAGGCCCTTCGGAAAGACGATCTCTTCAAGCGGCCGGGCGTTGCCGAAACGCTCGATTGGGCGATGGCGCTCGCGGCTCTCGGTACGGGCGAGCTCGACGAAGCCGCGATCGAAGGCACGCTCGGCGTCCTCCTCAAGTACGAAGAAGACGTCTCGCGCGTGCGCGCCGAGCTCCTTCCGAGCCTCGTCGCGGAGGCCGCCCGCGCCGGCTGATCGGGGCCCGCTACCGATTCGGATATCACCGGCGTCGCAGAACCGCTGGCACGACCCGTGCGTTGCCCGCGGGGATGGAACGAAACGTCGCCGACACATCGATCGTGTCGGCCTGGCGCAGTACTTAGCCATGGACAGCAACAGCGCGCTCGACGCGATCCTCGCCCTTCGCGCGATCTGGGAACAGAAGCGAGGCCGCGTGACGCTCGCCGATCTCGAGATCCTCGTGCGTCGCTGCGTGCGCAGTCGCGGCGCCGCGGCTCTTCCTCCGGAACGCTGGCGTGGTCGTCCATGGCGCGCGACAACTCGTCACGAGGTCGTGTTCGAGGCCTGACCGCATCGACACGTTCGACGAAGAAACAGATCGCCCCGGGCTTGGCCCGGGGCGATCCTCGTGATGCGACGGTGTGGATTAGTGGATCGTGGGTGCAGGTCCGCCCGCGCCGAGGTTTCCGGCGTCCTGCGAGCTGAGGGCTGCGCCCTGCAGCTGCCAGAACCCGTTCGGTGCATACCAGTACGCGTTCGCGGGCGGGCACGCCTCTACACAGGTCGCGTTCGTGCCGAGCGAGAGCGTGCCGTTGCCCCTGAGTGAGCCGAGGCGAATGTCGACGGGTCCACTTCCGTACGTGCGCTCGAAGACGGAAGTCCCGTACTCATAGGTGCAACCGACGAACGGATCGCATGTCCACCGATTCCACCCGACGTTCAACCGCTCCGTGGTCAGAGCGATCGAGGTCGTGGGGGCGACGCTGAGCTTCTCGTCGCGGAGCGGAAAGTTCGCCGAGCCGCGAAGGTTGAGCCCGAGAGCACGACCGGTCCGTTGATCTGGCCACCGAGGATGCTGTTGAAGTTCGCGTAGCCGTTGAAATCGATCGCTTGTGATGCAGCAGAGGCCGCCAGCGCGGTGGATTGGCCGAGTGAGAACACGAAGCTGAGTCCCAAGGTCGCCGCGAGAATGAGCTTGCGCATCTTTCTTCCTCCTGCACGCACCATCTGGTGACGCGTGCTTGGAGGGGTCTACGGTCGCGGGGACCTCTCGGGGGTGCGGGCTCTCACCGACCGGACGTGTGCTCGGACACCGTGTGCGCCAACACGTTCGCAGCCGACAATGGTTCCATCGATGCGTCGACCTCTCTTCGCGCTCACGCTTGTCGTCACCCTCGCGATGTCGTGCGCGTCCCCGCCGGTGGCCACGACAACGCCGTCGCCTTCACCCACCGAATCCCCGAGTCCCTCGCCGACTCCGACCGAGAGTCCGAGTCCGACGCCGGCCAGTCCTCACGTATTTGTCATCGTCATGGAGAACGCGAGCCTGGCGACTGCGCTCCAGTCGGCGCCGATCGAGCGCCTCGCGGCGAAATACGTGCTCGCCACGAATTACCGCTCCGTTTCTTCGCCCAGCCTGCCGAACTACCTCGCCATGACCTCCGGCAGCACCTGGGGCATCACCGACGACGCGTATCACGTTCTTCCCGCAGGCGGACTTGGAGCGCAGCTCACGGCGGCCGGCGTGAGCTGGCGCGCGTACCTGGAGGGGCTCACGTCGGCGGGATGCCTGAGCAGCCCGTATCCGTACGCCCTCAAGCACAACCCGTTCGCGTACTACGGCGGCGCGTGTCCTGAGAACGTGGTCTCACTGGACGCTCTCGACGGGGACCTCGCTGGCGAGACGCCGGGCCTCGTCTGGATCGCGCCCGGTCTCTGCCACGACGGTCACGATTGCGCGCTCGCCGAGGCGGGGGTGTGGCTCGAGGAGCTGGTCGGCCGGATCGTGGCCTCGCCGGCGTGGCGCGAGGGCGGCCTGCTTTTCGTGGTGTGGGATGAGGGCGACGGACCGTCGAGCGTCGTCCCGCTGATGGTCGTGTCGCCCAATGTGGAAAGCCGCCGTGTGGACGCCGCGTACGACCACTACTCACTTCTCGCCGCTATCGAAGATCGGTTCGGACTGCCGCGGCTGGGCGCGGCCAAGGACGCAGCCCCCCTTACCGATCTGGTACCGCCCCGCACCCGCTAGGGACCCTATCCTCGGACGCCTTGCCCCTGGTCATTCGGATCCTGGTGATCGTCCTCATCGCAGCCGCGTGCGGCGGCGCATCGACCCCTCCAGCCGACCCGCTGGCCGGCGTCTATCGCATCGGCGGAGGCGACGCCGCCCTTTCCGTCGTGCAGGCCCTCGCCGATGCCTTCGCGGCGAAGCACACCGGCATCAAGTTCACGTACGACACGTCGATCGGATCCGACGGCGGCGTCAATCTCGCCGCGCAGCAAGTCTTCGATCTTGGTATGGCGAGCCGTGAGCTGACGTCGAGCGAGAGCGAGATCGTGGATCGCGTACTCGTCGGCGTCGCGGGGACCGGCCTCGTCGTCCACCAGACGAACGCGCTCAAAGACCTGACGACGGCGCAGGTCGAGTCCATCTACAGCGGCAAGGTGAGCGACTGGTCCTCGCTCGGGATTACGAAGCCCCTTCCGGTCATTCCGCTGGTGCGGGAGAAGGGCTCCAGCGCGCGCGCGACGTTCGAGAACTATGTGTATGGCGGCAAGCCCACCTACGGCGGCGGCGTCCTCGAGATCCAGGGCGGCGACCAGATCCGTCAGGCGGTCGCGGGCCAACCCGGCGCGATCGGGATGGTGGGTGTGACCGGAGACGAGGCGTCTCCGACCGGTACACGGATCCTCGCGATCGACGGCGTCTCCCCGACGAAACTGGCGCTCCGCGATGGGACCTACAAGCTCCGCCGGCCGCTCTATCTCGTCTACTCGCGGACGGGGGTGCAGCGGCCCGGGGTGGCCGAATTCCTCACGTTTATCCGCAGCGCCGAAGGACAGAAGATCACCGAACGCTTCTAGCGCTCGCTCGGTTGGCGGCGTCAGCCGACGTGATTTTCATAATGGTCTTATCGCGGGTTCTTACAGTCCCGGGGTGCGGAAACTCTTCCGCTGGAGCTACGGGGCATCCGCGGACGCGTCGAGTCGACGCGACATGCGGCTCGATCTGCTTCGCGGTTTCTGCGTCCTCGTGATGGTCGCCGATCACATCGGCGGCGAGCGGTCGTGGGTCTACGTCGTGACCGGTGGCAACCGCTTCTTCACCTCGGCCGCGGAGGGATTCGTCCTCATTTCCGGGATCGTGATGGGCACCGTCTATCTGAACGTCATTCGGCGCGAGGGCATGAACGCGATGCTGCGGAAGGTCCTGAGACGCGCGGGATTCCTCTATCTGCTGACCGTCGGTCTCACGATCGCCTTCGCGCTCATCTCGTACGCGATGAACAGCGCGTGGTCGCAGTCGATCACCCCGACGCGTCCGCTCGAATTCCTGCTGAGCGTTGCCACTCTCCACCGTTCGTATCCGGTGACCGATGTGCTGCTGCTCTACACGCTCCTCGTCTTCGCGGCGCCGCCCCTGCTCTATCTGCTCGGGACGGGCCGGACGAAGATCGCGCTCGCCGGCGCTTGGGGCCTTTGGCTTCTGTGGCAGATCTCGCCTGCGGACGTCCAGTTCCCGTGGAACGTCGTCGATGGCGGATTTCCGTTCGCCGCGTGGCAGCTCCCCTTCGCGATGGGCGTGATCATCGGGTACCACCGCGAGCGGATCACGCGCGCGCTCTCGCCAGGCCATCGCGTCGCGATGGTGGTCGTCGGCACGATCATCTCGATCCTGCTGATCATCGCGTTCGAGATCACGATCGCCGATCGGGCGAGCGATCAGCCGTCGGCGCTCGCGTGGCTTCTGTCATCCGATCTGGTCTTCGGAAAGAACGACCTGCGGCCGGGACGGCTTCTCGCGCTCGTCGGCGTCGCGACCTTTGCCTTCGCCCTCGTGACGATCCTCTGGGCTCCGATCCGGCGCGGGCTCGGCTGGCTCCTGCTGCCGCTCGGGCAGCGCTCTCTCGGCGCGTACGGCATCCACCTCTTCGTGCTGGCGCTCTCGGACTCGTGGCTCGGGGACCTGCTCCGCATCGGTACGGACAACACCCTGCTTCAGTTCGTGAGCATCTTCATCATCTGGGCGCTCGTGCCGGTGATCCCGTGGCTCGGCGAGATCGAGCACCTGGCGGGCCGCGTCGCTCCACTCACGCACCCCTTCGTGCAGCGATTCGGAACACGCATCCCTGCCACCGAGACCGGCTGAGGCCGGCGCGTGTCTGGTCGCCCGCTGATCGCAATCTTCGTCGTGTTCGCGCTCGTCGGTTGCCGCCCGGATCTCTTCGGCGGCGCCAGCCCGTCGCCAACGGGATCGCCGGTGCCGGTCACGACCGCGGCGCCGACATTTCGCTTCAACGCAGATCCGGAGAGCTCGCTTGTGACCATCCGCGTGCGCGAGCAGCTCGCCGGGTTCACCTCGATGAGCGACGCCGTGCTCACGACGAGCGCGATCTCGGGCGTGGTGGGCCTGACGCGAGACGGGCGGATCACATCCGACACCGCTCTGCGCGTCGATCTCTCGACGATCGCCAGCGACGAAGCCCGTCGTGACAACTTCATCAAGCAGGAGACGCTGAACGTCTCGCGGTATCCGACCGCGGAGCTCACCGTCATCGGCACCTACGGGCTGCCCCAACCGCTGCCGGCGAGCGGCGAGTGGAAATTCACGCTCGTGACGTCGATGACCGTGCACGACACGACCCACGAAGTCAGCTGGGACGTCACCGGTCAGCGCGTCGGCCGCGAGCTCCGCGCGACGGCTCGGACTACGGTGCACTTTGGCGACTTTGGCCTCCAGCGCCCGTCCGTCGCGGCGGTGCTGTCGGTGCAGGACGAGATCCGCCTCGAGGTGCTTCTGCGCGCGGTGCAGGGCTGAGCACGCGGCGCCTGACCGCGCTCTTCCTCTGCGTCGCACTGACTGCGTGCGCCGACCCCGGCATCTCCGCGGGGCCGAGCGTCACGCGCCCGCCCGCGACGCCGGTGCCAACGCAAAGCGCGTCGCCGTCACCGCTCGGCGTCGGGCGCCTCGTGAGCGGAACCTTCCACAGCGCCGCGCTGAATCGCACCATGCCCTACGCCGTGTATCTGCCACCTGGGTACGACGACGACCCGACCGCGCGCTTTCCGACGCTCTACATGCTTCACGGTGGGAGCGGCAGCAATCAGGAGTGGGTCGACTACGGCCTGCTGAAGGCAGCCGATCGGCTCATGGGTGACCGAACGATCCCGCGATTCATCATCGCGCTGCCGCAGGGCGACCAGGAGTACTGGGTCGATCACATCACGAGCCAGATCGACAACGGGGAAAAGTGGGGGACCTATCTCGCGAAGGAGGTGGTCCCGCTAGTCGATGGCAGCTTCCGCACCTACGCGTCGGCTGACGCGCGCGCCATCGGCGGACTCTCGATGGGCGGCCACGCAGCGATGCAGCTGCCGATGAACTTTCCGGGGATATGGAGCGTCATCGGCGCGCACAGCCCATCGCTACGCCAGGAGGGCGATGCCCCGACCTATCTCGGGCGGGGAGCCGAATTCGCGGCGCGGGATCCGCTCCTGCTGATCACCGCGAAACCGGAACTGGCGCGCGCATACGCCTGGTGGATCGATGACGGCGACGTCGATCCGTGGCGCGCGGAGGCGACGGCGATCCACGACAAGCTGGACTCTCTTGGGATCGCGAACGAGTGGCATCCCTACCTCGGCGATCACTCGGCCGTGTACTGGAGCGCGCATGTCGCCGACTACCTCGGCTACTACGGCCGGATGCTGCGCTAGGAGAGCGACGAGCGCGGAACGCGGCTCGAGAGCGACGCGTCGTAGAAGCGGAGGTAGTCGTCGAGATGCGCGCTCCAGTAGGCGGCGGAGTGATCCCCGGCCCACAGGTGCCACTGGTGTTTGATGCCGAGATCGGTGAGCTCGGTGTCGAACTGTGTCGCGACGGACGCCCACGGATCGCCGGCGCCGATGTCGATCCAGAGCGCGAACGAGCATCCGCCGGGCCCGGTCCGCTTCACGATCTGCATGGGGTCGCGCGTCGCGAAGTCGGCGGCGGTCCCGAAATACGAAGGGGCGCTCCCGAATCGGCGGAGCACCAGGCTGTGCGCGCCGACCGCGGTGAACTCTCCGGGGTAGTTGAGCGCGAGCTGCAGGGCGCCGTGCGCACCCATCGAAAGGCCGCCGATCGCGCGCGATCGCTGGCGCGCGATCGACCGGAAGTTGGCATCGACGTCGTTCACGACGTCCACGGCGGTGTAGCGTCCCCATTTCTGTCCATCGGTCGCGTGGTCGACCCAGTACGCGCTCTCGCCCTCCGGCATCACGATGATGAGCGGGGCGATCTGTCCGGCGGCGATGAGCCGATCGGCCGCCCGCGCGATGCCGAGATCCTCCCACTGCCGGTCCGATCCGGACATTCCATGGAGCAGGTAGACGGTCGCATATTCGCGAGAGCCGCTCGCGTATCCCGGCGGCAGGTAGATGTTGTAGGGCATCGTCCGACCCAGAGACGCGCTCCAGAACGTGCGCGTCTCGACCTGGCCGGTCACAGACTTGACCGTGGAGGCCGGAACGCGTGCGAGGTCGAGCGCGGCGCCGACGTTCGTGATCATCTTCGTCGCGGAGGTGACGGCCGACGACGTCGTCGCCGAATCGGCCCGCGCCAGAACTGCGACGGCGATCGCCGCTGCGACGGCGAGACCGACGAGGCGTTTCCCACCCACAGGCTCACTCTAGGGGCGCCGATTAAGGAAGCCGGTAGTACTAACGCCTGCCGTCGGGGCCGACCATGCTCGAGAGCCAGAACAGCGCACCCGCGCCAGCGACGAGCGCTGCACCGATGACCGCCCACTCGCCGCGCCCCGTCATGAACGATCCCGGTAGGACGCCGATGCCCTGGAAGAAGAAGACGACGCCGGCAAATAGCGCGACGACGGCGATGATGCGGACGGCACGCCGCACGGCTACCGGCCGCTCGGGACGGAGAGCGCGAGGTTCACGACGCCTTCGAGTGTGCGGATTACCATTTTCAAAGTCCATGTACCCCGACCTCGCGCTCCTGGTCCTGCGAGTCGTCGTCGGCGGAGTCGTGATCGCGCACGGACTCCTGAAGCTGGGACTCGTCGGCAAGGGCGGCTCGATCGCCGGGGTCGCCGGGTGGTTCAACTCGATGGGTCTCCAGCCGGGCATGTTCTGGGCGTACGTCGCGACGCTCGCCGAGGCCGGCGGCGGCCTGCTCACGGTGCTCGGACTCGGTGGACCGATCGGCCCTGGCGTTCTTGCTGGTGACCTCGTCGTCGTCACGATCGTCGCCCACGTGCCGCAGGGCTTCTGGGCCGGTGGTGGCAAGGTCGGGTGGGAGTTCCCCGTTCCGCTCGCGGCGGGCGGACTCGCGATCGCCCTCGCCGGCAGCGGGGCGTGGTCGCTCGATCGACTGCTCGGCTTCGTGTATCCGGACTGGCTCTTGCCTGTCTGGCTCGTCGTGGTGGCGGTGGGCGTGGCGCTGGCGCTTGGGATCCGCTCGATGCAGGCCCCAAAAGCCGCCCAGTCTTAGCGGGTCATACCTAAATTCCTATCGTCGGTTGAGGCGTCTCTTAGACCGGGCTTAGGCGCGCGAGAGAGGCTATAGCCATGTTCGAAGGTGATCCGACCGCCACCACGCCGATGAGCCCGCTCGCTCCGCCGCCCCCTCCGGCCCGGAAGAGCAGCGGCATCCCGGCTGGCCGTCTGGTGGCCCTGGGACTGCTCGCCTTCGCACTCGCCGCGTTCAGCGGACGCGTCGATCTCGCCTCCCTTGTCTCGACGGCGCGGAATTACGTCGACCGAGCCGCGCCGGCCGCCCAGACGACAACGAGCTCGAGCGACTCGGCGGCCGTCGCCGCCGTGAAGGACGTGGTGCAGCGCGCCAACGAGAGCCAGGTCCAGGCCTATGCCAGCAACGACCCGACGCTGATGCGCGGGACCGCGACCACCTCCTATTACCAGGAGCTCGTGCAGACCAACCAGGGTCTGAAGGCGAGCGGCGCGCAATCGATCGCCCTCGTCAAGCTCGAATGGGTCGACGTGACGATCAGCGGCACGACCGCGAACGCCGTGACGAACGAGACCTGGCGAACGATGTACAGCGATGGGTCGGTCGCCGACAGCACGGACCGCAACGAGTACACGCTCGTCCTCCAGGCCGGTGCGTGGAGGATCTCGGCGGACGTCCAACCGACGACTCAGATCATCAGCCCAGGTACCGGAAGCGGTACCGCGCCGACGGTGACGCAACCGGGTACGCCCGCGAGCGCGACGAGCAGCTCCAGCAACTGGTCCGGCTATGCCGCGAGCGGCGGAACGTTCACCTCGGTCACCGCGACGTGGACAGTGCCCACGGTCTCGGCGACCTCGAGCGGAGCGGACGCGACGTGGATAGGGATCGGCGGACTGACCAGCAGCGATCTGATCCAGGCGGGAACGCAGGCGATGGTCGACGGCAGTGGAACGGTCGAGTACTCCTCGTGGATCGAGATGTTGCCGGCGTCTTCGCGGAATGTTCCTCTCTCGGTGAGCGCGGGTGATTCCGTCACCGTCACGATCACCCAGCAGAGCGGGAACGACTGGCTCATCTCGATGAAGAACAACACGACGAATGGCACGTACAACGTGACCGTTCAGTACGACTCCTCGAACTCGTCGGCTGAGTGGGTCCAGGAGGCGCCGAGCGTCGGCCGCGGGCTTGTCTCGCTCGACCTGTTCGGCACTGTTCAGTTCAGCGGGGCGAGCGCTGTGCGCGACGGCAAGACGATGTCGGCCTCGGCTCTCGGCGCAAAGGCGATCACGATGATCAACCGCCAGGGACAGGCGCTCGCGCAACCATCGACGATCGCGGGAGACGGATCGACTTTCAGCATCACGCGGACCGACGCCACGAGCACACCGTCGAACGGCGGCGGACGCCGCCGGCCCTAGGAGAAGAGCTCTAGCTCGCGTGGCGCGATTGGCGCCGCAAGAGCATCGCGACGGTCTCGGGGTCCCCGTCTTCAACCGCTGACACGAGACGGTCGGCGTATTCACCGAGGCGCTCGTGGTCGGCGGGCAATGCTTCGTTCTTCTCGGTTGGGTCTATCGGGAGTCGCGCGGTGTCGCGGATCGCGACGGCCATCATGCGAACGGCATACCAGGTCTCACGGTCCACGCCGGCCCGCTCCCATGGTCCGCCCGTCACCTGCTCCACGTCCCGCACTCTGCTCTGTAACGCGGCTCTTGAAAACACCGTACGGGGTGGGAGATTTCGGCTACCCCGACCGGGGGAGCGGGCCGAATTCGGCTACTTTTGATGAATGGCGAATGAGGGAAAGATGCTCGACCCGGTCTGCGACATGATCGTGGACGTCGCGGAGCAGCGCGAGCAGGGGCTCACCATCGAACGACCCGAGCGCGAGTACGCGTTCTGCGGAGCGGGATGTCTCGAAAAGTTCGCAAGAGACCCGAAACGCTACATACCGAAAGTGGAGCGTTGGCTCGCGACAGGGGAGTCCGCCCCGCCGCGTATGTAATGTGTGCGCCTTCGCGTCCCGCCGCGCGCGTCCTTCTCGCTCGGCCCCGGTGGGATCGTGATGGACCGTGCGCTAGGGGCCGCTCGCTCGAAGGACGCCCACGTCGGCCAACCTCTCTACCGCGAGTCTTCCGGCACTCCTGACTCTGTTTTCCGCACTTTCACAGTGAAGACTCCACTTTCGGTTTGGGCGCTGATCGTGTAGTTGCCTCGGATGCGCGTCGGGGCGATGCCGTCGAAGTTCGACCCAAACGGGGAGATCACCATCGGCGAGCTCTCGCTCCCGCGAGGTCCGCTGACCGTGATCGTGATCGTCGACGCCGGCGGAAATCCGTAGACCATGTAGCTCGTCGGCGCGACCGCGACGAGGCCCTGACCGGCGGGGACCGCGGCGCGCATGCGGCCCGGCAGGCCCACGACGAAATCGTCGAATGACTTATCCGTGAGCGCGGAGTACGCCTGCGCGAGGTTCTGGCCTCGCCGGAGACGCTCGTACAGGCGCGCGATCGGGACGGTCCCGCCGATGTCTTCGCGAAGAAGCTCGACCGCGCGTGCCGACTGCTGGTACTTGAAGTAGCCCGCCCAGTCGGTGAGCGCGTTCCAGGCGAACTGCGAAACGAGCGAGTTGAGCGGAAGGACCGCTCCGGTCGCGGCCATCGAAGCCGCCTCATACCGCACGCGCAGCAGACGCCACTCGGCCCCGGGTACGAGGGCCTCCGCGAGCCGGGCCTGTCCTTCGTTGAGCCATGCGGGAACGAGGTCGCACCGCGGCGTGCACGCGTCGAGCGTCAAGAGATGGGTGAGCTCGTGCCGGATCGACGTGACCGGCTGTCGCGACCGGACCGCCTCCCAGTTCACGGCGATGAGACGGAGCGACGGCTCGAAGAACGAAACGGAGTTCTCGGCGACGAAGGTCGCCGTCGCGCGCGGGTATCCAAAGATCCGCACGAGACCCTCGGTGTAGCTCTCGATGCTGCCGAAGACGTAGATCACCGGGGGCGCGGCGAAGGCGCGGTCGAATTCGCCCTCGACCGCCGGGATGTCGCCTGCGACGGTCGACGCAACGACTTCGTCATCGTCGCGCGACACCGCCGGGTCGATGCGCAGGTCGGCGGCGGCGGACATGAGCGCGAAGTCCATTCCGCCGATCTGGCGTACCGGAAGTGGGGAGGGTGGAGGCGTCGCCACCGGGATCGGAGTCGGCGAAGCCGTCGGAGTGGGCGGGGGCTCGGAGGACGCGGTCGCGAAGGCGACGGGCGAGGATGACGGCGTGTAACTGGGCGTGACCGCGGACTGGCACGCCGTACACCAAGCCAGGACCACCACGAGGAGACTCTTCCTCACGCGAGAAGCCTAGCGACGGGTGTGGCCGCTGGTCCGGATTTTGCCGTCATGCCCCCGAAGAGATACGACTTCAATGGAGGTGTCCTCATGCCACCACGCGGTGTAAAGAGCGCGAAACGCAAGCGACAGTACGAGCACATCAAGCGGAGCGAGACCGCGCGCGGACGCTCCAACAAAACCGCGGAGCGGATCGCGGCCGCAACCACGAACAAGACGCGGGCGAAGAAGGGCGAGACCAAGTAGCGATCGCGCGTCATGGCGGGTCGCGCGGCGAAGTCGAGGGTCATCCCGAGCGCGAAGAGCGGCGTTGCGCATGAAGCGTGCTCGCTCTTTTACAGTTGAACGCAGTTACCAGGGGGAGGACCGAACAGTGGCCGTCATGACTCGCCGCCAGCCGCGCATTCCGCTCGAGGAGCTCTGCCGCCTGCCCACCTTTTTCTTTCCGCTCGTTTCGTGGAAGGGCGACAAGGTTGGCTTCTACTGGGACAAGTCAGGGCGGATCGAGCTCTACGTCATGGACCTCGCGACGAGGGCGCTGCGCCAGGTGAGCCACGGCGAAGTGCCGCGAGCGATGCGCACCGGGTTCGCCTGGAGCCGCGACGACCGCTTCATCGTTTTCGGAAAGGACGCCGGAGGCAACGAGCAGCACGACCTTTACAAGATCGAGGTCGAGACGGCGAAAGTCGAGCAGCTCACAAACGACCCGGCCGCGGAAGAGCACGCGCTGCAGTTCAGCCCCGACGACCGGTGGCTCACTGTCGGCACGAACAAGCGTCTTCCCGAAACGCCTGACCGCCCCGGGCAGCTCAATCTCTGGAAGATCCGCCCGGACGGCTCCGACTACACCCCGCTCACGCGCCATGCGTTTCCCGTATTTGGGGGCCTGTGGTCGGACGACGGCAAGTGGATCAGCTACGTCACGAACGAGGATCCTTCCAATTTGAAGAACCGCGACGGGTACGTCGTCGCTCCTGATGGGACCGGCGCCCGCAAGGTCTTCAGCGTGCGAACCGGCGCCCAGGACACGCTCGGCGACTGGCATCCCGATGGCCGCCGGATCGCGGCGACGAGCGACGCCTCGGGGCAGAACCGCGCGGGCATCGTCGATATCGAGACCGGCGAGGTTCGGTGGTACTCGCCTGAAGGGATCGAGGAGCACGCGCTGCGTTTCTCGAAGAACGGCAAGTGGCTCGTGACGATCCGCAACGAGAAGTCGGAGGTCCGACCGATCCTGTACGACGTCGACACCGGAAAGGCTCGCGACCTTGTCCTCCCTGCGGGATTCGCGCTCGGCGCGCAGTTCTTCGCGAACGATACAAAGCTCCTCATCAACTACTCGACCGACGTGACGAGACCGGCCCTGGTCGCGTACGACCTTGCGACCGACGCGGCCGAGACCCTCATCGAGCCCGAGTACGGGTCGATCGAACCCAAGGTGTTCGTCAGCGCCGAGCACGTCTGGTACGAGACGTTCGACGGGAAGAAGATCCCGGCGCTTCTCTACCGGCCGCGTGACATCGCGCCCGGTGAGAAGCTGCCGGCGCTCGTGCATGTTCACGGCGGGCCGACCGGCCAATGGTTCCGCGGCTTCGACCCGTTCGCACAATTCCTCGTCGATCGCGGCTTCGTCGTGCTCGAGCCGAACATCCGTGGCTCGACCGGTTACGGCGTCGAGTTCCGCGACGCTGCGCTCAAGGACTGGGGCGGCGCGGATCTGGAGGACGTCGCGGCTGGGGCGGACTACGTGAGTGCGCTCCCGTACGTCGATCCCGAGCGGCTCGTGGTGTTCGGCGGAAGCTACGGCGGTTTCATGACGTTCGTCGCGGCAACGAAGAAGCCGGATCTCTGGCGGGCTGCCGTCGCGTGGGTCGGCGTC
>WNGI01005750.1_pt1 | contig 19624 bp, 12 predicted proteins | sample 5400621 | NCBI WGS metagenome assembly WNGI01 (sample SAMN13153374, study PRJNA577476) | soil metagenome | isolation source: 20 cm soil or saprolite under Garry oak tree replicate 1 | place: USA:California | collected 2016-06-15
GGGTAGCGGTTTGCGCGGAATCATTTCGTCGCGATTGGCCGTCAGGTACACGAAGGAGGCGACAATCACCGCCATCTGCTTCATGTCCGGCTCCTGGATGCGCTCGTAGACATCCATGTTTGAATGGTGCGTCCGCGTGTCATAGTCGAGAGGATCTTGGATAAACTGAAAACCGGGCAGCCCAACAGCATTGAAGGCAAGGTGATCGGTTCCGCCGGTGTTGCGGATGGTGAGCGTGTGCATTCCGAGGTCGCGGAAGGGCTCCATCCACGCGGAAAAGATCGGGGCCACCATTTCGTTCCCCTGCAAATAGACGCCGCGAATCTTGCCCGTTCCATTATCGACGTTATAGTAGGCGTCGAGCTTAGCATGCTCCGGGAAGGGCTTCATTACTTCCGGATCGGCGAAATGCTGCTTTACATAGGCGCGCGAACCGAGTAAGCCCTGCTCCTCACCGGTCCATAAGCCGATTCGCACGGTGCGACGCATCTTTAGGCCAGTCGTCTTGAGAATCCGGATGGCCTCCAGCATCACAGCGGAACCCGCGCCATTGTCGGTCGCACCTGTTCCGCCGTGCCAGGAATCGAAGTGCGCGCCGAGCATTACGACCTCGTCGGCTTTGGCTTTGTCCGTGCCCGGTATTTCGCCGATGATGTTGAAGGAATTCAGATCATCGTCGTAGAACTTGTTCTCGATATCCACTTGCAGCGTGACGGGCACCTTCTTATCGAGCATTCGAAAAATGCGGCCGTAGTTTTCGCTGGCTACGGCGACGCGCGGAGGAGCCGGCGGATCTTTCTCCTTGTCGCGACCGCCTCCCTGCTGGACGAATACGGTTCCGTCATCGCTGCGGGAAGGCTCAATCCAAGCGGCGACACCTTCTTCGACAAGAAACTTCTGTACCTTGAGATTCAATTCGCGTTGAGCGCGGAATTGGGCGGCGCGATCTTCAGCGTTGGCCACAGGCACCGGCTGAGTCGCGAGATCCGCTAACTCATCATTGGTGTAGCGGTGGGCTTGCGGCTCGAAGCGTTCGGGATTCTCGGGGATGGCCGCGGTCAGGACAAACTTTCCTTTGAGCTGGCCGCGATACTTTTGAATATCTTCCTCTTTGAGGATTGGCGCGAGGACTGCAGCCGCGGTTACCGGACCGTTGGTCCCGGGTGTCCAAGCCTTCGCGTAGGCAATCAGAGGAAATGGCCGCGGCGAGATCACCTGAGCGGAAAAACGTTCGTTGGACCAGCCGCGGCCGAACGGTCCCCAAGGCTCGAGACGGACGTTGGCGCACTGCCATTCCTTCATCTTGGCGGTGGTCCAGGCAGCGGCCTCCTTGATGTTCGGCGAATTCGTCAGACGCGGGCCGTAGACGTCAGTCAGGTAACTCATGATTTCCATTACTTTGGAATCGTTGAAGCCCTCGTCCTTGATTTGATGGATCGCGGATAAGTCCGTCTGGCTGGGCGTCTGTGCAGCCAAAGGCAAAACCACTGTCAACGCCAGGAATACGGCTAACGCACTCGCATGCTTTCGCACTATCGTCCTCCACCCGTCGTATTTACGTTTCTCGCTTGCCAGGAAATCGCCGCGGAGAAGCACCCGCTTGGCATGGGACGCCGTTGGCACTGAATCGGTTTCATTGGCGATGAGGCTGCAGGCCGACGGGCGGGCAAACCCCGCCCGCTCCTTGCCGCGAACTATTTAGAGTCACTTCACACATGGCCCGTCAGTAAAGCAGGCGACTCAAAGACACCCGAATCTTGCACTACTCGCCAGATTTCGGCGTCGGCACGGGGCGAGCGGGAGTCGAGTCGCCCTTTACGAAGTGGGCATACCAGGCGAGGTAACGCTCTAAGCGGTCCTTGATGTGAGATGGCTTCTTGAATTCGTGGTACTCGCCCGGGTAGACGACCAGCTCGGTCGGGTACATCTGCTCGCCTCCGAGGATGGGAACGTTCCAGTCGGTCGCGCCGCCCATGAAGAGAGTGGGGGTGCTTACATTGGCGACCTTGTAGAAGGGCGAGACTCTTTCCCAGACAGCTTTGTTCTCCCACGGGTGGCCTAGCTCGGCTTCGTAATCTCTTTGGTAGTGGTCATGGCCATAAAAACTGCTGAACAGGGCGCTTCCTGCGCCAGAAATGGCAGCTTTGAAACGGTTGGTCTGCGCGATGATGAAGTCCGTGGAAATGCCCCCGTACGACCAGCCGCCAACAGCGAGCTTAGCCGGGTCGGCGATTCCCTGCTCGATGGCGTAATCGACCATGGCCATGTCGTCCTGAAAATCCTTGTTGCCCCAGTCGGCCCAGATGGCTTTGGCGAAGTCCTGACCATATCCCGTTGAGCCGCGCGGATTCGGGAAGAGCACGGCATAGCCGTTGGCGGCGAAGAGCTGCGGCAGGTGATCGAACTCCGCGTAATACGCCCAAACGGGTCCACCGTGCGGACGAAGGATGGTGGGGTATTTCTTGCCCGGGACATAGTCCACGGGTTTGTAGAGGTAGCCGGAAATGATCGTGCCATCCTTGCTTTTGAAGTGGACGTACTCGCCGTAGGAGAGCTTGAGCTGGCTCATCAGGGCGTCGTTGGTGTGTGTAATCCGGGTCAGTTTGCCGTCGGGAATCGTGTAGAGCTCATCAGCGTGGTCGAGAGTGGCGATCTGTGCGACGATGTCGCCGGTCTTGGCAAGCGAGTAGTCGTTGACCATCAGGCGGCCCCCGACAGGGCGAGCGATCTCGCCTCCGGTCGCGGGGACGCGGCAGAGATTTTGCGTGCCATCGTCATCGGCGATGAAATAGATGAACTTCCCGTCCGGGGAAAAACGTGGAACGGTCACCATGCGATCGAGAGCAAGGGTGATGAGCTTGGCCTCGCCGCCGGTGGCGGGAGCGACGGCCAGATGTCTGGTGGCGTAGTCGAACAGGTGGGGATCCATCTGCGTCACGTAGGCGATCCACTCTCCGTCTGGGGACCAGGCGGGTGAGCCATCCGCGCCGGGATTTGTAGTGACTTGCGTCGGATGCGCACCCTTATCGGAGTTACTCGCCGGGACGACCCAGATGTTCTGGTCGTAAGTAGCGTCGGGGTCTGGCACCGAGCGATTGCTGCTGAATGCCAACCACTTGCCATCCGGAGACCACGCGGGCTCGGAGTCGTCGTAATCGCCGGAAGTGATCTGCCTTAGGGACTTCGCGGCTAAGTCGAACACATAGAGGTGCGTACGGCGGCGATCAAGGTAACCCACCTCGTCGAGTTTGAATTGCAAGCGGTCGATCACCCAGGGCTTTGGCGCTTTCTTCTTGTCCTTGGCTTCGCTTTCAGCAGCCCTCGCGCGGTCAGCAACCGTCTCGTCTTTGTTTTCCTTGGCGGCTTCCAGTTCCTCAGAACTGGCGTCGCGAAGAACGAGAACGAGCTGGCTGCTGTCTGGCGACCACGCAAAGTCCTGGACATCTTGCGGGGTGTCTGTAAGGCGCTCCGCGTCCCCGCCGAGCCGGTTGAGGAGCCAGACCTGGGTCTTGCCTTCATCGCGAGCAGAAAGAAAAGCAAGGAACTTGCCATCGGGGCGCCATCGCGCGTGAGCGGAAGAAACGCCTTCGGCGGTTAACGCGAGTGGGTCACCACCGGCGGTTGGAGCCATCCAGATGCGCTCTTCCTCCTTGTCTTCTTTGAGAAGGACGGTCTTGATGCTGTAGGCGACCCACTTCGCGTCGGGACTCAGTTGGGGGTCACGAACCTCGCGGATCTGAAAATAATCGTCGATGGTGATGGCGCGAGGAGCGGGTTGCTGAGCAAGAGCGAGAGGTGCGAGTACCAGAACTGCAGAAAGAGATGAAAGACGAAAAGCGAGCTTCATTCGCAATGACCCCTTGAGCGGTTATGAGCGTAAGAAAACAAACGGCGAAGTGTAACACAGGCCCTCCGGTACACAGCGTAGGGCAAGAATCGGGAAGTAGCCCTGAGGGGCTCGCACGACAGGCGCTCGCGTTGTCCCGAAAGTACGGCAGGGAGACAGAAAATATTTTCGCTCAGGTGCATTTTCTTCTTGCATGCAGTGACGAGTCTTGTATCCTTCGAATGCGAACTCGCTTCATTTTCAGGGATAACCGCAGGACGGTCACGGCAGCGGCGCGAGCGAGTTTCGATTAGGAGGACGAGAGTAAAAATTGAGTTCTTTATCGCTTCCCGCCCAGCTACCTTCCCGCGCAATCCCAAGAGCGAAAAAAAGAGTCGCCAAACTTACGCTCTGGCCGCTTGTGGCAGCCACCTTCTTCATGGTGTCTGGCGGCACGTACGGCACGGAAGAGATCATTCATGGCGCGGGTTACGGTCAAGGGATATTGATCCTGCTGCTGCTGCCGGTGCTGTGGTGCCTGCCGACGGCGTTCATGATTGGCGAGCTGTCGAGTGCGCTGCCGCAAGAGGGTGGCTACTACGCGTGGGTGCGCCGCGGCTTGGGAAATTTCTGGGGCTTCCAGGAAGCGTGGCTCTCGCTGGCTGCCAGCATCTTTGACATGGCGATCTACCCCACGCTGTTTGTGTTTTACTTGAAGCAGATGTCGCCTTGGTTTGGACTCGGGAATCATGGAATCTACGCCGGCCTTTTCGTGGTGGTTACCTGCGCGCTGCTAAATCTTGCAGGAATTCGCGTCGTGGGAATCACGTCGCTGTGGCTCTTCTTTCTGCTGTCGGCGCCGTTCGCGTTGATCGTGGTGATGGCGCCCCTCAAAATAGGAGCGTTGGCGCAGGTCCATAACGCGCCAGGGGCTACGGGGTTGGGATTGCTCGGCGGCGTGCTCGTAGCGATGTGGAATTACATGGGCTGGGATAACGCCTCGACGATTGCACAGGAAGTCGAGCGGCCACAAAGGACTTATCCGAAGGCTATGATTGCTGCGGTGGTTCTGGTGGCGTTGACCTACGTGCTCCCGTTCGTGGCGGTGTACCTTGCTGGTATTCCGGCTTCCACGTTCGGGAGTGATGGCGCCTGGGCTGGAGTAGCGGGTCTCGTGGGCGGAAAGTTCAAGGGATTCGAATGGCTGAGGTTTCTGATCGTCCTCGGGGGAATGATGAGCGCGTTTGGCATGTTCAACGCGTTGGTGTTGAGCTATTCGCGCCTCCCACTGGCCATGGCGCGAGACGGCATGCTGCCGAAGTTTTTTGGCAAGACGAGCGCCAGGAGTCAGGCGCCCTGGGTTGCCATCATTTTCTGCGCGACTTGCTGGGCGCTGTGCTTGGGACTGGGGTTCAAGCGGCTGGTAACGCTGGACATTATGCTTTACGGCATAAGCCTCATGCTGGAGTTCGTAACGCTGGTGGCGCTGCGGATCCGCGAGCCCGAGTTGAAGCGCGAATTCCGCGTTCCTGGTGGGCTAACCGGTACGATTCTCGCCGGCGTGTTGCCTTTGCTGCTCCTCAGCCTGGCGATGGTGGAGAGCGAGCACGAGAGCGTGCTCGGGATGAATGGGCTGGCTTTCGGAACGTTGATCATTGTCACCGGCTTCGCAGTGTACGGGGCCACTGGCAAACTGCGCAAGCGCCTGCCACAACCTGCACTGACCGAGAACGCGGAAGCCACCTAACTCTTATTATTTGGCTGATTTCGGATGTAGCCGAATGCTGTAATCCTTGTCGCCAGGGAGACGGCTGTCGACGTGAACGATCTTCACAGATTCATCCGCTTCTGCCCCGCGCACGTACCCGATGGCCCCCGGCACGTTAAACACGAACTTGAGCACTTCCGTGGAAGTCGCCAGTGTCTTCGGTGCCGCGTGGATTTCTCCAGTGAACATCCCCTGCAGAAAGTGTTTGTTGAAGTCTTTGTCATCCATGCGGTAAATTTGAGTGAGTACGGCTTGGCGTTCCTGCTTGCCCGGCTCGAGCATTACCACGGTGATGCGACGGCCATTTGTCCAATGGGTTTGCTCCCCCATAAATATTTTACGCAGCTCCGCGAGCGATAAGTTCTCGACTGGGTTCGAGCGATTCACCACAATCCCCAGCGCATCGTCGGTTGCCGGGTGGCTTTGCGGTGCGAATCCAGCGGATTCGCTGGTCCCAAGCGGCAGCACACGGGACAGCAAGATGGCCACGCCCAACATCAATAAACCAAAGGTCACACGAGGCATCGTTGCACACCTTTAGAAGGTGAAGCCTGCCTGGAGGGCCAGTGCGTGGATCGCCTGATCGCGCCCTCGTGCAGTGTAGTCGTATTGCAACTTCAAAGCCACAAACTCACTCAAGTCATAGCGCAAGCCCACCGAAGGGCCATGGCGCAGGCCGACGTCGGGAAACACGGGCTCGCTCCGGGAGGCATTGACATACTGGTAGCGCACATAAGGGCGGTAAGAGCCGAATCGTTTGGAAAACTGCGTGTAGAAGCCCGGCGTATCGAACACGCGAGAAGTTCCTTGGGCTGCATGGCGAAGGACCAAGGCCTCATTCAGCCACTCGAGGTTCAGCCCCACGTAAACGGCATGCGCAGCAAATATGGTCTCGCCGATTCTTGGCGAATTCTGAGGCGCCAAAAGATCCCGGTAGATTGACAAGCCCGCCTGCAATCCGCGGACTGCGTCCGGCCGAGCAAAGACCGCAAAATTGACGGACTTGCGGTTGTTCTCATCAAGGACGTTTTGCACCGGCTCGTTCAGGGGTGAGCGCGAAGAACGCCCGTTGCCAACCTCGGCGACGTAGTGCAAACCGAGGGCTCCTGAAGGAATTCGCCCGGATGCCGTCGCACCGACATTGTGGATGGGCAGAATTCCGCCCTGGTCCTCAAATTGAAACAGGAAAGGGCGGCCGGTAGTCGTTTGAAGCCAGGTGCTGTGATGATAAGCAGTATTGTAATAACCGATCGCCGAATGAAAACGGCCGACCCCCACATTCAGGAAATCACCGAATGAATAAGTGAGCAGCAAGCGCTCGACATCCACGCCAAACGAATTGTCCCGCCCCGCTTCGAAAACAATCTCACTGAGAAACTTGAGCTTTTCCGAGACGTCTGAAGTGACAAAGAGGTCGACCTGCCCGAGGCTGAAGGAGGTTGTGTCGCCTTTCAGGTTGCTCCCGTGAAGGGTGACGTCACTGAATCCTCTTATGCGCAAGAGCGTCTTGTTGAGGTCCATTCCTTCCGAGGCGGCACGTTCCACTTGCGGCTCAGGTTCAGGCTGGCTGAGCGGAGCGGCCTCCGCGGGGGTTGACCTGGGGATTGCAGCGGTGGCTTGCGCCAAAGCCGCCCGTAATTCTCTTACTGTTGCTTCCAGCTGATCCATGCGCTGCAAGAGCATCTGCGCCGTCTGCTGATTCATTTCGGGAGGAGTATTGGTCTGCTGAGCGCAAAGAATGGGACAAATCAGAAACATTCCTAGGAGTAATTTCAACATACCGGGTATCCGACCCGCGAAAATCAGAGCGAGCATGGCTTTGATTCGCGGGAGAGTGGAGTACTTCATGTCTGCCTCCTTAAAGTTCACGCAGTCGCAATACTCAGCAGGTACTCAGCATCGAGAAACGATGGAATTGCATCGCGACTTGTCCCTTGCCTGTCGGGTGTTGAAGAGAGACCCCTCGCTTAAGTCCCAACCTCAGAGATTGTTGGGCTTGCCTGGACTTGCGAGAGCAACACAGGCCGCAACGCTACAATATGTTCCAAAGACCTTCAACCGAAATTCAGTCTTGAAGGGGAGTGACTTCACACAAGGTCACTCCTTACGCATCTGATCTTTCGCAGTTGGGCCAGGTTAAGTGCTTTGGAATCAAGCGAGGCTGTTGACCGTTGATCGACGGCACCAATCCAAACGTCGATCATTTTGATTTCCGCCAACTTTCCGAGTACCGCCGCGCGTGTCAACGCCGGGGCGATACTGAAGTAGCGATGATCTTGGCCGCCTTTTTCGATTATTGCGGAGTCGGGCGATCGAAGCGCGCGACTTAACCGCCAAAATTATGGCAAAAACGCCAAAAATTACTTCAACCGTAAAAGTCGGGTTAAAATGGGGTTAAGATGTCAGTCCGATGATCGGTCAGACCATCTCCCACTATAGAATCACCGACAAACTCGGTGGCGGTGGCATGGGTGTGGTCTACAAAGCCGAAGACACACGCCTGCACCGCTAATATCTGCACCATTCACGACATCGGACAACAGGAGGGAAGGGCGTTCATCGCCATGGAGTATCTGGACGGCCTGACACTGAAACACGTCATCACCGGCAGTCCGTTGGAAAATGAAAAGCTGCTCTTGCTGGCCATCGAAATCGCGGATGCGCTCGATGCTGCGCATAGCGAAGGCATTGTGCACCGCGACATCAAGCCCGCCAATATCTTTGTCACCAAAAGAGGGCACGCCAAGATTTTGGATTTCGGCCTCGCCAAACTGGCGCCCATCAGCAGTAAGATCGCGCAAGGTGCGGGGGTGCGGTTCGAGGCGACGGCCGGCTCCAGCGCCGAGCAGCTGACCGGTCCGGGCACGGCGTTGGGTACGGTGGCGTACATGTCGCCGGAGCAGGCTAAAGGAAAGCAATTGGATGTGCGCACCGACCTCTTCTCGTTCGGTGCGGTGTTGTACGAGATGGCCACGGGGGCAATGCCATTTCGCGGGGATACTTCTGCGATTATTTTTGATGCGATTCTCAACCGGCCACCTTTGCGCCCACTGAGGCTCAATCCCGATTTACCGCTTAAGTTAGAAGAGATCATCAGCAAGGCGCTGGAGAAGGACCGCGATCTGCGTTACCAGGTGGCCGCGGAAATGCGAGCGGACCTGAAGCGGTTGAAGCGCGAAACCGAATCAAGTCAGACTCCGCAGCCGGCCTCGACGTCTTCGGCGGCTGCTGTCTCCTCGCCGGCGCCTTCCGCAGCTCAACAGCACGGAAGTTCCGCAGTTGTTGCCGCGGTGAAGCAGCACAAATGGGGAGCTACTGGGATTGCCATGGCCGTACTGACCGTTTTGGCTGCCGCAGTATTTGGAGTCTACTCGCTGCTGCATCGTACCAGTGGGGCTCATTTCCAGAATTTCGCCATCACCCAGGTGACCAACTCGGGCAAGGCTGCACTCACGGCGATTTCACCAGATGGCAGATACGTGCTGACCGTAATCAACAACAAGGGACTCCAGAGCTTGTGGCTGCACAACCTTCCGACTAGCAGCGACACGCAAGTGATCCCGCCCGCGCCAGCCTCTTACAAGAGCCTCATGTTTTCACCGGACGGAAATTATCTTTATTTTATCAAAGCGGCAGATGCCACAGATACGAACTTCGACCTCTTCCGAGCGCCGGTGCTGGGGGGCACTCCCCAAACAATCGCCCGGGGCATTGACAGCGACATCGCATTCTCTCCCGATGGGCGGCGCATCGCCTTCGCTCGGGCGAATGATCCGGAGCCAGGCAAGTACAGGTTGATGGCATGCAATCTGAATGGCGGCGACGAGCAAGTTCTGAATGCCGTGGAGCCAGCTTCTGATGCCCCGGCGTTCGTCGCCTGGTCCCCGCGAGACGGCCAGCTGGCATACAGATTGTTCAGGCCGGACAAGGCTCTCGGAGGAATCGCCCTGTTCGATATCGAAACCAAGAAAATAGTCAAATTCGCTACCTTTGATGACAAGCTCACTAAGGACTTCAAATGGCTCCCAGATGGACGTGGAGTCCTGTCGTTATATTCGCGAAAGGGACCAGATTACTATCAGCGGTCACAGATCGGATTCGTCGCTGAGGGGGCCAATCAGCTCCAGCCGATCACTCGGGATACCAATAGTTATGCGACTCTGACTCTCTCTGCCGACGGAAAAACTCTGGCGACGGTCCAGACCAAGAGCACGCAAAATCTATACGTGCTTCCAGCCACAGGTAGCCAATCGTCGACGGCGAACCCAGTGCTTCCCCAGGGACAGAATGTTTACGGGTTCGATTGGTCCGCCGACGGCAATCTGGTTTTCAGCGACTATATTCACGTGCAGAGGATCGGCACCGAGCGGAGCATCCCAACACAGTTGCTGGGTGATTCAACTGCAGCGATTGTTGAATTGGCGGGCTGCGGGTCTCGTTATATGGTGTTTTCCTGGGCTTTTCATGGCGGCACAAACTCAGCGAACGTCTGGCGTACTAACGTCGACGGCACAAATCCCGTGAAATTGACCGACGGAAAGGACGATCGGGCTCCCGTGTGTTCGGCAGATGGAAAATGGGTATATTACTGGGACCTTTCTTTGCAACAGGTTTGGCGGGTGCCGACAGCCGGCTCAGGAAAACCCGAAATATTCCCGGGGAGCGCTGTTCCCCGAACCTTTCCCACAGGGACTGGGCTGAGTCCTTCTCCCGAAGGGAAGTTTCTCGCTTATGTACTGGCTACCATGCCAACACCGGAGGATCCGTATCCTCAATATAAGATCGCGCTACTGGAGTCCACTTCGACACCTTCGCCACCACATCTGATTGACGCGGACGAGCGGATTTCGAGCGGAGGCCTGAACTTCACGCCGGATGGCAAGGCGGTGGCCTACCCGATCCGCGAAAATGGGGTGGACAATATCTGGGTGCAACCGCTCGACGGTTCGCAGGGCCGGCAGATCACCTACTTTGATTCGGAGCAAATTCTCAACTTCCGTTGGTCAGCGGAAGGCAGAAGCCTCTGCATACTCCGCGGCCATACGGACTCCGACGTTGTCCTCATCCGAGAATCGTCACAATAGCTCTCGGCCTGACATTAAAGTTGATACCATCCTCGGAGACAGACCATCCCTTTTTCCGTCGGGAGACTCTTAACGTGAAACTGCGACATCTCGCTGCCTTGTCGTTATTTCTGCTCTTAGCCCTAGATGGTACCTCGCGGCTGGCTGCCTCGCCGCCGACGTCGCAGCACTTCGACGCTAAACTCTTTCAGGAGCTAGGGTGGCGGATGATCGGGCCATCTCGCGGGGGGCGCACACTTGCAGTGGTGGGCGTGCGCGGGCAGCCGGAAGTTTACTATTTCGGAAGCGTGGGCGGCGGAATTTGGAAGACTGACGACGCGGGGCGAACGTGGAATCCGGTCTTCGATTCGCAGCCGATTGCATCGATTGGAGCGATCGCGGTTGCGCCGTCGGATTCGAACGTAATTTACGCCGGCTCGGGAGAAGCCGACATGCGCTCCTCGATTTCTTACGGAAATGGAATGTACAAGTCGACGGACGGCGGCAAGACCTGGGCGCATATCGGGCTGGATGATTCGCGGCAGATCGGGCGGATCCTCGTGGACCCGCGGGACCCCAACAGAGTTTTCGTCGCTGCGCTTGGTCATGCCTACGGGTCGAACCAGGAGCGAGGCGTCTTCCGTTCGAAAGACGGCGGAAAGAGCTGGCAAAAAATTCTCTTTCACGACGAAAACACCGGAGCAATCGATCTGGCGTTCGAACCGGGAAATTCCAAAAGGATTCTTGCCGCTCTGTGGCAGACCCGCAGGACGCCGTGGAGTATTTACGCTCCTTCCAGCGGACCGGGCAGCGGCTTCTATGGCTCAACTGACGGGGGCGACCATTGGGAACATCTGACCGGTCAGGGATTGCCATCGGAAGGTCTCGGACGGATCGGGATTGCTTTTGCGCCAAGCAATCCGCGGCGGATTTATCTGATCGTGGACGCCAAGGAGGGCGGGCTCTATCGTTCTGACAACGGTGGGCAGGGTTGGCAGCGCGTTTCGAATGACCGCCGCATCTGGCAGCGCGGATGGTATTTCGGGGAGGTCAGCGTTGATCCCAAAGACCCTGACATCGTGTACGTCCCGAACACGTCGACCTACCAATCACGGGACGGAGGAAAGACATTTACAGCGTTCAAGGGGGCGCCCGGTGGCGACGACTACCACGAACTGTGGATTGATCCCGATGAGCCCCGGCGTATGGTTCTCAGCAGCGACCAAGGGGCGATTGTGACGCGCAACGGCGGTGTGACATGGAGTTCTTGGTACAACCAGCCAACGGCACAGTTCTATCACGTCGTGACGGATAACCAGTTTCCGTATTGGGTGTACGGTGCGCAGCAGGACAGCGGTTCGGCGTCCACTCCAAGCCGAAGCAGATACCGTTCGTTAAATTTCCACGATTGGCGGCCGATGGACGCTGGGGATGAAAATGGCTACGTCGCCCCAGACCCACTAAATCCTGGCGTGGTGTTCGGCGGCTTTGTGGCACGCCAGGATTTCGGCGACGAGCAGCTACAGCAACTGCCGCCTACACTTGCGCATTCCGGCGATTACCGGCGCACGTGGACGCTGCCGCTTGTTTTTTCGCCGATCGATCCACACGTGCTGTACTTCGGCTCACAAGTTTTGTTCCGCACGGCGGACGGCGGCAGCTCCTGGCAAGTGCTCAGCCCTGATCTCACACGCGAAGATCCCGGTGTGCCGCCAAATCTGGACGCGGCAACGGCTGCGCACGCTCCTAAGGGCAAACGCCGCGGTGTGATCTACACGATTGGACCGTCGTTTGTGCGGGCTGGAGAAATCTGGGCTGGCACGGACGATGGCCTGATTCAACTGACGCAAGACGAAGGGAAAACCTGGGAGAACGTTACCCCACCGGATTTGACGCCCTGGAGCAAAGTGGCGCACATCGAAGCGTCGCATTCCGATGCGGGGACGGCGTACGCAGCAGTCGACAGGCACCGGCTGGAGGACTATCAGGCCTACCTCTATCGCACGCGGGATTTCGGCAAGACCTGGCAACACGCCTCGAATGGGATTCCCGAAGGGAGCTTTCTGAACTGCGTGCGGGAAGATCCTGCTCGAAAAGGGCTCCTGTACGCCTGCACGGAAAAGGGCGTCTACACTTCTTTCAATGACGGTGACGATTGGCAGCCCTTGCAATTCAATCTGCCGGTAACGTCGGTGCGCGATCTAGTAGTGCATGAAAACGATTTGGTGATTGCCACGTTTGGCCGCTCGTTTTGGATACTGGACGATGTGACGCCGCTGCGGCAGATCGACTCGCATGTCGCCGCTTCCGATACATGGCTCTTTCGTCCGCAGACCGCCACTCGCATGCGGCCGGCATCAGATCAAGGCACGCCAGTGCCGATGGATGAGGCTTTGGCTCCGAACCCGCCGGAAGGATCGGTGCTGGATTATTACCTGAAGGAAAGAGCCGCGTCCTCCATCCAATTGGAGGTCTTCGACTCGGAAGGAAAGCTGGTGCGACGATTTGCGAGCAACGACGAATTGCACAAGACCAACCCAAATGACGTGCAGTTTCAATTCGACTGGCTGCGCGACCCGAAACCTCTTTTGGCCGAGGCAGGAATGCACCGATTCGTATGGGATCTTCGTTACGCGCTGCCGAAAGGTATTCGCAGATCTTTCTGGGGACCGGCCGGACCTTTGGCACCGCCGGGCAACTACACCGTGAAGCTCACGGCGAACGGCAAGAGTAGCACGCAACCGCTGACGATCAAGCTGGACCCGCGTGTGAAAGCTCCGCAAGACGCAATGGTGCGTCAGTTTGGCCTGGCCTCCAAGCTTGCTGCGAGATTGGGGGAAGTCTCGTTGGCGTTGCAGCAGGTCGGCGACCTGCGAAAGCAAATCGAGGGATGCAGGAAGGATGCGGGTGCCAACACTGAACTTCTGGCGGCCTTGCAGGGGCTGGTAGAGAAGGTTGAAGCGGCGGTCGAGCCCGATAGCGACGCCGATTTCATGCTGTTTGGGCTTGCCGCTCCGAGTAAGGAGCATGAGCCGCTTCCCAAGGTTGCGGCGGCGCTCACCGGACTCTTGATCATCGTGGACAGCGCCGATATGGGGCCCGCTGCTGATGCCGTGATCGCCAGCGAAAGGTGGGAAGAAGCTGCGCAAGAGACTCTGGCGCGCTGGGCTGCGTTCCAAAAGGACGACCTGGCGGCGGTCAATGCTTTGCTCGAAAAAGCCAAACTGAAGCCGCTGGTTATTTCTCTGACGATTCCCGGAGAGGTGCCGACAGCTCGCTAGTTCCCGGGCGGAGACGATTCGAGATCGAAGAAGCGGCTTTGGGGCCGACTCTTTCTAGCTGCGTTTGCACTTTTCGGGCGGCCCGAATTGAGGGGCGGATTTGATATGCTGCTCTAGGTGGGAACCATTCTCCGAATCAGGTCTCTCTCTCTGACGAGGCTGCTCTCCGTGGCTCTTTTTAGTGCGGTGATGGTCTTCCCATCCCCAGCTCCCTCGCCGGCCCAGCAACCCGCGCCCACGCCGCCCCTGGCAAGTCCCTCTGCGCCATCGCGACCGGAAGGAGTATCGGGATCGGCTTCCCCGTTTGGCGCACAAACTCAGCAAGCCGGGCTCAACGTCGTCGTGCTGGATCCGGCCCATGGTGGGACGGACCCGGGCGCGAGAGGCACAGGCGGCATCCGCGAGAGTGAGATCGTTCTGGATTTCGTGATTCAGGTTCGCCGCGCGCTGGAGCTGCAAGGCTTTCAAGTAGTGCAGACGCGGCAAGGGAATGAAAATCCCTCCTTTGATGATCGCTCCGCAACTGCAAATGCGCAGCGAGGAGCGGTGTTCGTAACCTTGCACATTTCATCGACAGGATTGCCGGGTACTGTGCGTGTCTACGTGAACTCGGATTTGCCGCCGCTTGCAGATTCCAATGGCTTGATTCCCTGGGACCGCGCGCAGGCGCCGTTTCTTGGACTGAGCCGGACATTTGGCGATCTTGTGCAGGGATTTCTCGCCCAGCGTTTCAAGGGCTCGCCAGAAACCGTGCAAACCGCCAGCGTGCGCCAGCTTCGAACTACGGCAGCACCGGCAATCGCAGTAGAAATCTCCAGTGTAACGGTCGAGGACCGCGCCGACTTGGACCGCATGGCGCCCGGTGTGGCGGATGCCATTGCGCGCGGGGCCACGACGTTCAAACCTTCCTACGTCATTCCAAGCTCGCCGGGGGCGCTGCCGTGACGCCACGCTGGAAATCTTGGCTGATCGGTGGATTGGTGATCGCCGTGCTTGGAGCAGCGGTCTATTTCCCAGTTCTCCGCAGACGCGTGAAACGCGCCGCGAGGCTCCAGCAGCAGAGCGAAGAGCAGGCGCGGCGCGAATTGACACAACCGATGGTGATCAATCCGGGCGATCCCCGTGTCAAGACCAAACTCTTCTGGGCTTCGGATACGATCGATTCCACGTTGGTACCAGTAACCGCGGAAATGCCGCTTTCGAATGACCCGGTTGTGCGATCGAAACAGGTCCTGAACACGCTGCTGGCTGGCCCTGTGGATGCAGAGTTGCGGACACTGCCACCGGACGCTTTGCTGCTTGCGTTTTATCTGTTGCCGGACGGAACGGCGATTGCGGATTTCTCGGAGGCGCTGGCAACTTCCATTCCCTCGGGGATTGTGAGTGAGCAGTTGGCGGTGAACTCCATCACGCGGACATTGGAAGCCAATGTGCCGCAAGTGCAACGGCTGAAAATCCTGATTCATGGGCAGGAAGTGGAAACGCTCGCGGGGCATCTGGACTTGACAGGGACATTTGTCGTCAACACCCAGCCCGCTCAACCCCCGGCAGCCGACAAAGTGCCCGCTCCGGCTCCCGGAACGTTGACACCAGATAAAGTCCCCGGCAAACTGGCGCAACCTGACCGCAAACCGTAGAATTCTTGAACACGGCAATGCTGACCGCAGGAGGAATAGTGAGAGTCGACGGCCGAACCGCGGACCAGATGCGTCCCTTGAAAATCACACCAGATTTTATCTCCACGGCCGAAGGCAGCGTGCTCATCGAGTTGGGAAACACTCGCGTGATCTGCACGGCCACCGTCGATGACGGCGTGCCTGGATTTCTGAAGGGCAGCGGCAAAGGCTGGGTCACTAGTGAATATGGAATGCTGCCGCGAGCCACCGAGGAGCGCACACCGCGCGAAGCTGCGCGGGGGAAACAGTCGGGGCGCACGCTGGAAATTCAACGCTTGATCGGCCGCTCCTTGCGCGCGGTCACGGATCAGGAAGCGCTGGGCGAGCGCACGGTATGGCTCGATTGCGATGTGATTCAGGCAGATGGCGGAACGCGCACGGCGTCCATTACTGGAGCGTTCGTCGCGCTGGCACTGGCCTTCGAACGTCTGACGGCGGCGGGAATATTGAAGAGTTCGCCCCTGATCGATACCGTGGCGGCAACGAGCGTCGGCATTGTGGACGACCGCGCGTTGCTGGATCTCGTTTATGAAGAGGATGCGCGCGCCGAAGTGGATATGAACGTGGTCATGACCGGCAACGGGCATTTTGTAGAAATCCAAGCGACGGCGGAGGGACGCGCCTTTTCCGGTAGCGAGATGCAAGACTTGCTGGCGCTCGCCGCCGCGGGAATTCGGCGCCTGACGGAAGAACAACGCGCCCTTCTGCCTTTAAAATTCAGTGCGCGCGCACGCTAAGCTTTTTCTCGCCTCATCCAATGCGGGGAAGCTCGCCGAATATCGCATGCTCGCGGCGGCGTCCGCACCTTCCGTTGTGATTGATCTGGCATTGGTGCCGGGTTTCGATGCGCTTCCCGCGTTCGAAGAAAACGCTCCAACATTCGCAGAAAACGCGGCAGGCAAGGCGCTGCATTACTCGCGGCACAGAGACGGGCTGGTCTTCGCCGATGACTCGGGTTTGGTCGTGCCTGCTCTTGGGGGTGCGCCCGGAGTGCATTCCGCAAGGTATGCCGGGCTGCAGGCGACAAATTCGCAAAGGATTGAAAAACTGCTGGGCGAGATGCGCGGTAAGACGGGATCCGAGCGTGCTGCATATTTCGTTTGCGCGATTGCACTGGCGGAACGCGGACGAGCCATGGCCATCGTCACGGGTCGCGTGGACGGAGAAATCCTGGAGGGGCCACGTGGATCGGGCGGATTTGGCTATGATCCGGTGTTCTACTTCCCAGCCCTCGAGAAAACATTTGCGGAGCTTCCCGCCGAAGAGAAAAATCAACGCAGCCATCGGGGGAAGGCAGTCCGGAAATTGCTCGCGGCTCTTTCCTCCATGCTATAGTTCTGGCTCTTATGGCGACGAAGTCGAAGAAAAAACCATCGAAGAAGAAGAAGAAACCTGCTCCGCACAGATCGAAAACCGCGAGGATCACCAAATCTGCCAAACCGGCGCATGCGACGGGAACGGATCCCAAGCGAGTAGCCGCTATCCTCGCGAAACTGGATGAGGCGTACGGGAATGCGACGTGCGAGCTGAGGCATGAGAATGCCTTTCAACTGCTGATCTCTACGATTCTTTCCGCACAGTGCACGGACGTGCGCGTAAACCTGGTCGCCGAAACGCTTTACAGGAAATATCCAGATCCGAAGGCGTTCGCTTACGCCACGCCAGTGGAGTTGGAACAGGACATCCGACCTACAGGATTTTTCAGGAACAAGACGAGATCGGTGATGGGCGCGAGCAAGGCAATCATTGAACAGTTTGGCGGGCAAGTGCCGAGCACGATGGAAGAGATACTCACGCTGCCGGGCGTCGCGCGAAAAACGGCCAACGTTGTACTCGGTACGGCTTATGGTATCGCCAGCGGGGTGGTCGTGGATACGCATGTGCTGCGTCTCTCAAACCGCTTGGATTTGTCGCGAAACGAAGACCCCAAGAAGGTCGAGCAGGATTTGATGAAGATCATCCCGCAGGAGAAGTGGATCCGGTTTTCCCACCAACTGATCTGGCACGGACGCCGGATCTGCCACGCGCGCAATCCAAAATGCATCGAGTGCAACATGGAATCACTGTGCTACGCGAAGGACAAAACGATCTGAACTTCAAAGATCGGCGCTCCGCGCCTTGTTGGTAGGTTCACGCGAAGAACATCTAGCATGGTTATCGGTCTTACGCGGACCGAAGGCCGTTTGGAACCATCGGCAGATTATTCAGACGAATGCCGGTCGCGTCAAAGATGGCGTTGCCGATTGCCGGCGCCACGGCCATGATGGGAGTCTCGCCCGCTCCGGCAGAGGGAATATCCTTGCGATCCAGCAGGATCGTCTCGATTTCCGGCACGTCACGGAATCGCGGTACGCGATAGCTTGCGAAATGCGGATTTTTTATCCGGCCATTTTCGAATTCGACGGCCTCGAAAAGGGCGCCGCCCAGCCCCTGAATCATCGCGCCAACAACCTGGTTACGGAGACCGTCAGGATTGACGATGGCGCCGCATTCGAACGCTTCGACCATGCGCGCGATGCGCACCGCATCCGAACTCTTATCCACCACTACTTCGGCGAAGGTTGCCACGTAACTGCCTTTCTCATATCCGCACGCAAGTCCGAATCCTTGCCTCTCTTGCGTCTTCTTGTGCGGCCAGCCGAAGGACTTCGCTGCTGCCTCCAGCACCGCGCGCAGACGCGGCTCGGAAAGATTCTTCAAGCGAAAATCGAGCGGGTCCATGCTCGCCGCGCGCGTCAACGCATCCATGTGCGTTTCTCGCGCGAAATGATTGGCCGTCGCGGCAAGCCCGCGATAGGAGCCGCTCCTCAGGATCAACGGCACTGGATGATATTCCGTGCGCTGATTCACAACCACGTACGGTGTGTCGATTCCCGACGCTCCGGAATGATAGTTGTGGAAATCCCACGCGGTCAGCGTCCCGTCGCTAGCGATGCCGCTTTTGACTTCGATGACGCCCGCGGGCCGGAAATACGCCCAGGTGAATTCTTCCTCGCGAGTCCACACCACTTTGACGGGGCGCCGCGCCGCACGCGCCAGTCGGGCAGCTTCGATGGCCGCATCACTGGTGTGTTTCCCTCCGTACGCCGAGCCCGTATCCGGCACAATTACTCGCACGTCGCTCTCGGACAAATGGAAAATATCCGCAAGCTCGTCGCGGTTGGCAAACGGCCGCTGCGTGCCGGTCCACACCGTTAGTTTTCCATCGGCCCACTGAGCCACTGCTGCACGCGGCTCCAGTGGAGCATGCGCGATGTACGCAACAGTGTAGGTCGCGTCCACCCGGTGCGCTGCGCTTGCCAGTCCCTCTTCCACAGAACCTCGCTGCTTCCGGAAACGATCATCGGTCTTCGCAGCAGCATTCTGCTTGAGATATGAAAAGATCTCCTTGTTCGCGATCTGTGGCACTTCCTTCCATTGAGCGTGAATCGCATCGAGAGCACTCTGCGCCTCATCGGCGCTTGGCGCCCGGTCACGAACGCGCGGCCGTCCACTTTGGGAATTGCCCTTCCCGCAATCGTCCATTGCGAGGCCGGTGCGACGGGATCTTCCGCCGGGAGATTCTGCGCAAGTGTCTTGCCACGGGCGAGTTCTGCATACTTAAGCGAACGGCCCGACGCCGGATCGGAGACTCTGGCGTCCGCCGCTACCAATCCCTCCGGCGCGACGTTCCAGTTCTTGGCCGCCGCTTCGACAAGAATGTCGCGCGCCGCGGCCGACACACGCCGCAACTGGGGCGTAATCGTCGGCGTCGTTCTGCTGCCAAACGTCCCTGCGTCAAACGGCGTCAGCGCCGTATCCGCCATCACCATGCGAACGCTCTCAAACGGCACGCGCAATTCGTCCGCAATCGTCTGCGCCAGCTCCGTTCGAGCGTTCTGCCCGATCTCCGCCTTGCCCGTGAATCCGGTAACAGTGCCGTCTTCGCCGATATGCAGCCACGCGTTAATGTCCTTTGGCCATTCTTCATTGTGGAAACTCCGGTGCCCCTGCGCCGTCTCCTGTTCAGC
>WNGI01001481.1_pt1 | contig 19611 bp, 20 predicted proteins | sample 5400621 | NCBI WGS metagenome assembly WNGI01 (sample SAMN13153374, study PRJNA577476) | soil metagenome | isolation source: 20 cm soil or saprolite under Garry oak tree replicate 1 | place: USA:California | collected 2016-06-15
TACAAAAAGAGCCACCACTGCCAGAATCGCGACGGGAATATAAAACCACGGCCTGAAATACCATGGCCGCCGAAAGCGATAGCCCGGCGGCGGTCTGAGGTATGTGCTGGTCGGTCTCAAGCAGGCAAACGACTCTGTAGCGAAGGTAGGCGCCAAACGCCCAACGCTCAACGTTCAGTTTCCAAGTGGGAGCGCAAGTTGAATATTGGAGATTGAGGCATTGGACGTTGGTCGTTGCGCGTTCGACGTTCTCCAATTGAACACGCCGCTCGTTGAATCGATCCGTGAAACGATCCGTGCAAAAGGTCCGCAATCGTTCGCCTGGTTCATGCAGCAGGCCCTCTATCATCCCGAGCATGGTTACTATTCGTCAGGCCGCTGCGCGATAGGCCGCAATGGGGATTATTTCACTAACGTCAGCGTCGGGCCGCTTTTCGGGCACCTGGTGGTTGCACAATTCGCTGAGATCTGGGAGGAACTGGGCAAAATCAACGACTTTGTCATCGTTGAGCAGGGCGCACATGATGGCCAGTTCGCGCGCGACGTTCTCCAATCTGCCCAATCACGCGCGCCGGAATTCTTCGAAGCTTTGGACTATCGAATAATCGAGTCGTTCCCGATTTTGCGAGAGCGCCAATCGCAGATGCTGGAACCCTTTCGAAACAAAGTTGAATGGCGCGATTCACTTCAACCATTCGTCGGCGTCCATTTTTCGAATGAACTGCTCGACGCCTTGCCAGTCCGCTTGATCAGTGGCGGCGTCGAAAAGCTTGTCGACCTTCAAGGCGACAAGTTTCTGTTCATCGAACGTCCACTCTCAAGCACGGAGTTTAATCAAGCTGCGCTCGATTGGGTGGACAGTGTCGCCGCAAATTTGCAGCGAGGTTATGTGATCACAATTGATTACGGGCATTCGGGCAATGAATTTCAAGGAGTTCAAGTCCGCGCGCAACATCGGCATCTCGATTCGCCCTTCGAGCAAATTGGTCACGCGGACATCACGATGCAGGTCGATTGGACAAGCATTATCCGTCGCGCAGAGGCAAATGGATTGCGCGTCGCAGGACTCACTGATCAACATCATTTCCTGACCGGAGTCGTTTCCGAACTTGGTAGGGGCGGTTCACCCGAACCGCCCGCCGGCGACTGGGGTCAGTCGCCCCTACCTGATTCGCCCAAAACCAAACGCGAATTGCAAACGCTGCTTCATCCCGAAATGCTGGGCCGTGCTTTTCAGGTGCTCGCGCTTGCGAAAAACGTCGGTCCCGAGACGAATCCGCTGGCGGGTTTCAAATTCGCGCGCCAGCCGGGTCAAAGCGGCTGAAGATACCGGACCATTTTCTTGAGACTAGGATTGTCTGCTGCGCCAAAATGCAGTGAGATGCTCAGTATGTTCGCCTGGCTCTCGAAATGGCCGGTTGGTGCGGTTCGGCGAACTCGTCCTACGTAAAAAGCGCCGGCAATTTCAGGAGCGTGGTCCAGATTCCCCACACCAGTGGAATGCCGACGACGAGCCAGTAAATGAAAAGTTTGAGCCCGTTATCGGTCGATTGATTTCGCTCAGCCATGGAAAATGTTCCGCTTATGGTTATCGATCATGTCTGTGAAAGTAATAGCGCTCATTCACCGGACGGACAGAAAGGTTGCAAATCAATCCGATTAAGAGCAATCCCGCCATTAGATACATCGTCGGCGCATACAGGCCGACCCCCGTTGTGCCACGACCTTTCAAATATTCTCGAATATAATTAACCAGAACTGGACCAAGGACACCGGCAACCGACCATGCAGTCAGCAGACGGCCGTGAATTGCGCCGACCTGCATGGATCCAAACAGATCTTTCAAGTAAGCCGGGATAGTAGAGAACCCTCCGCCGTACATGCTCAAAATGATCACGCACACCGCCACGAAGAATAATGTGTTGCCCGTATAACCGGAAAAGGGAATCAGGCAATAAAGCACGGCTCCCAACAGCAGGTAGACGACGTAAATGAACTTCCGGCCGGTAAAATCGCTGGTGGATGCCCAGACAAACCGTCCCGCCATGTTGAAGAGGCTCAGCAAGGCAACGAACCCACCAGCTGCCGCCGCAGTAATTTTTCCCGGAAACATCTCCTGAATCATGGGCGAGGCTTGCTCCAGAATTCCGATGCCGGCAGTGACATTGAAACAGAGCACTACCCACAGCAGCCAGAATTGTGGTGTGCACCACGCTTTGTCGACCGAAACGTTCTCCGTGGTGATCAAGCTCTGCGAGTGCGTCGGCGGCTCGTATCCGGGCGGTTTCCAATCGTCCGCCGGGACCCGCGCGATAATCGAACCAAAAACCATGAAGCTAAAATAGATCAGGCCCATCGTTAGGAAACTCTCGCCTACACCCTCGCTGGTCGCTGATTTGAAATGGTCCATGAGCAGCAAACTGAGGTTCGAACCGATGAAGGCGCCGCCGCCAAATCCCATGATGGCCATGCCGGTCGCCATGCCCGGACGATCGGGAAACCATTTCACCAGAGTCGAGACCGGCGAAATGTAACCCAGACCAAGGCCGCAACCGCCAATCACTCCGTAACCAAGATAGATGATCCAAAGTTGGTGCCACCAAACGCCAAAAGCGGAAATGACAAAACCGCCGCCAAAACAAAGAGCCGCGGTGAACATCGTCTTGCGCGGGCCGACGCGTTCAACCCAGCGCCCAAACACTGCCGCCGAAAGTCCGAGGAAAAAAATGGCGAGACTGAAAATCCACGCGAGCGACGGCTGCGACCAATCATCAGGCGCGGACTTGGTAACACCAATGAGTTTGGTGAGCGGTAATTTGAAAACGCTGAACGCGTAAACTTGTCCAATGGAAAGATGGACGGCGAGCGCTGCGGGAGGAAAAAGCCAGCGATTATAGCCAGGATCTGCGACGGTTTGTTGTCGATCAAAAAAACCCATCCAAAGTAAAATCACCAATCGAAACGATTTCGGACGTGACGATCAAGATATTTGTTGTCAGTTTCTGTTACGTTTCTGTGAACTGATGGCTTCGTTGATCGAGCTTCTTTCAAAATGGCCTCTCGTTAGGCAAATTCGCGAGCGCAAGGATGGCACCGGCCTCGAATCGATGTCGGACAAGACGCGCGCGATGCACGCGCGTATCGATGACGCAAAAGTGGCGCGTTCGATTTGCCCTTATTGCGGGGTCGGTTGCGGACAGTTGATTTTCCACAAGGACGGCAAACTCGTTTCAATCGAAGGCGACCCGGAATCGCCAATTAGCCAGGGGAACCTTTGCCCCAAGGGTGCCGCGTCATATCAATTGCTAACGCATTCGCGGCGCGAAACTAAAATGAAATACCGCGCGCCGCGGTCGAAGGAGTGGACGGAGATTCCACTCGAGCGGGCGATGGACATGGTTGCCGAGCGTGTTTGGGAATCGCGCAAGCGCACGTTTGTACACGAGCAAGACGGCGTTTCTATTAATCACACAACGGCGATATGTCACCTCGGCGGCGCGACACTGGATAACGAGGAAAATTATCTCATCAAAAAGCTTTTCACCGGAGGCCTGGGCATGGTCTGTGTGTCCAACCAGGCCCGCATATGACATAGCAGCACGGTGCCCGGTCTGGGCACCTCCTTCGGGCGGGGCGGAGCTACAACCGCGCAACAAGATCTCGCTAACGCAGATTGCATTCTGATCGAAGGTTCTTCGATGGCCGAAGCGCACCCGGTCGGTTTTCGCTGGGTGATGAAAGCGAAGGAGCAGGGCGCTACGATCATCCATGTCGATCCACGTTTCTCGCGCACAAGCGCGCTGGCCGACATTTGGGTGCCGATCCGCGCCGGCACAGACATTGTCTTTCTCGGCGGACTCATCAATCACTTGATTGAGTACGAGCTGTACTTTCGCGAGTACGTCGTTCATTACACGAATGCCTCCTGCATTCTCAGCGATGAGTATCGCGATCCTGAGGATAGCGGGGACGGCTACTTCTCAGGGTGGAACGAAGAGAAGCGCGCCTATGAAGGCGACAGTTGGCTTTACAAAGGCGGGGACCTGAGTCGGCCACAGCGCGATCTTACGTTGCAAGATCCGCAATGCGTTTTTCAAAAACTAAAACGTCATTTCTCTCGCTACACGCCGGAGATGGTGGAGAAGGTCTGTGGTATTCCGCCTGACCTTTTTCACAAGGTCGCGCATGCGCTCGCTGCCGCCTCAGGGCCGGAGCGAACCGCCGCGGTTTGTTATGCCGTAGGTTGGACGCAGCATTCGAAGGGTGTGCAGATCATTCGCGCCGCGGCGATTTTGCAATTGCTGCTGGGTAACATCGGCCGGCCTGGTGGGGGAATTCTTGCATTGCGCGGTCACGCTTCAATTCAAGGCTCAACGGATATTCCAACTCTTTACGACATTCTCCCCGGTTATCTGTCTATGCCGCGTAAAGGTGATGAGACGCTTCAGCAGTATTTCGACAACTACACCAAGAAGACCGGACTGTGGGCGCATTATCCCGAATACATGGTGAGCACGCTCAAGGCTTACTACGGGAAACGTGCAACCCCGCAAAACGACTTTGGCTACGGTTGGCTTCCCAAGCTCACCGGTAATCATTCGTTCTTTGAGTACCTCTACGAGATGCTCAACGGGAAAATGGAGGGCATGTTTTTGATGGGCCAAAATCCCGCAGTCGGCGCGCCGAATGCGCGGCTGCAGCGCACAGCACTGGCAAAACTAAAATGGTTAGTGGTGCGCGAAATGGTCGAAACTGAATCGGCGAATTTCTGGCGTGAATCACCCGAGATCGAGCGCGGTGAGCTGAAGACCGAGGAGATCGAGACTGAAGTTTTCTTCTTCCCCGCGGCCGGTCATGCCGAAAAGGAGGGCGCATTTACGAACACACAGCGACTTTTACAATGGCGCCAAAAGGCAGTTGATCCGCCGGGCGATTGTCGGTCGGATGCGTGGTTCATGCATCAACTCGCCTTGCGTTTGATCGCGAAGGCGAGGGCTTCCAACAATCCGCTCGATGAGCCATTACGCGCGTTGGATTGGTGGTATCCGGAAGATCACCTGGGCGATCCGCAAATGGAAGCCGTGCTCGCGGAAATCAACGGCTGGCACACCGATCCTCAATCCCACGCTGACGGCATCGTTTTTGGTCTCGATCGCGATGGAAGGCCTCATCATGGTCCTCAGATAAATGGTTTTGCTGAATTGAAAACCGACGGTTCGACCGCGTGCGGTTGCTGGATATACTCCGGTGTTCTTGGCCGCGATGGCGTAAACAGGGCCAACTCGCGCAAATCTAAAGATTACCTTGGTCACGGCTGGGGCTTTGCGTGGCCCAGCGATCGCCGCATCATCTATAACCGCGCCAGTGCGCGGCCGGACGGCCATCCCTGGAGCGAACGGAAAAAATTGATCTGGTGGGACTCTGAAAAATGGACCGGCATCGATGTTGCCGGATTTGTACAAGGGAAAGCTCCCGATTACGAGCCCGAGGTAAGCGCCGAAGGTCTTGATGCGATTCCAGGTGATGCGCCGTTTATTCTGCACGAGGATGGCCTGGGCTGGATCTACGTGCCCAAAGGTTTGAAGGACGGCCCGTTCCCGACTCATTACGAGCCGCTCGAGTCGCCCGTATCAAACGAACTTTATTCGCGCGATACCAATCCGCCGGAGCATTGGTTTCCGCGCAGCGAAAATCGGTTCGCGCCTCCCGGCGATTCCAGATTTCCATTCGTGCTGACCACATATCGCCTGACCGAACATCATACGGCAGGCGGCATGTCACGCTTTCTCAGTCATCTCGCGGAATTACAGCCGGAGATGTTCGCCGAAATTTCGCCGGAGCTGGCACGCGAGCTCAAGATCAACAACGCCGACTACATTTGTCTTGTCACTTTGCGAGCGGCGATTGAAGCGCGGGCGCTCGTTAGCCGCCGGATTCGCCCATTGCGTTTAAGTGGGCGGACGGTGCACCAGGTCGCAGTGCCATATCATTTCGGAACAGCCGGTTTGGTGCGCGGTGGCGCAGCGAACGATCTTCTCACAATTTCCGGCGAACCGAACGTGACGATCATGGAAGCCAAGGCCTGCACTTGCAACATCGTGCCTGGCCGTCTGCCCCGTGGAACCGCGTTCGCAGAGTTCCTTAACAAATATGCGCCGCAGACCGGGCCAACGACTTTGCATCCAGAAGAACCGCCAGCCGGGAAAGGACAGAGCGGCGGCGGACACGCCAGTGAGGGAAAACAATAAGAATTATGAATGAGGAACCGAGGAAAACAGGAAGAGATTGGCATGGTTATTTTGCGCGAATAAATCGGCGCTCTTGTGCCGTATTTTCCTGCGTTCCTGCTTTCCTTATTTGATTTTTGCATGATTGGCGAAGGCACACACAGTACGAATCAGCGCCGACACACCTACGTGCATGATCGCGTCGAGGTCGGGTTCTTCACCGATCCGACTGTCTGCATCGGTTGCAAAGCCTGCGAAGTCGCGTGCAAAGAATGGAATCAGGTGCCCGATGACGGCTTTGTTTGGTCGGGCAATTCCTACGACAACACCGGTCACCTCGGCGCATCAACATGGCGTCACGTGATGTTTGTCGAGCAAGACCGGCAAAAAGGAGGCCAGATCGTCGGCTCGCATTTGTTAGGTATTGCTAACGGAGAAGACCCGTTCCGCTGGATCTTTCTTTCTGATGTTTGCAAGCATTGCGAAGAAGCTGGTTGCCTCGAAGCTTGTCCCACCGGAGCGATTGTTCGCACCGAAGTCGGCTCGGTGCTTGTGCAGAACGACGTTTGCAATGGCTGCGGGTATTGCGTCGTCTCGTGCCCTTTTGGCGTGATTGACCGGCGCCCGCAACCATTGCCAGACGCCGGCGGCGCGTTTAAGTGCACGTTCTGCTACGACCGGCAAAAGAGCGGACTCGTTCCGGCGTGCGCAAAAGTTTGTCCGACCGAATCAATCGTGTTCGGGCGGCTCGATGATTTGCGCGCGCGCGCGACGCAACGTGTGCAGCAACTGCGAGAACACGGTTACGCCGACGCGCAACTTTACGATCCTACCGAAACGTCTGTGCGCGGCACTCACGCGTTTTTTCTGATTCTCGGCGAGCCCGAAGCATACGGCCTTCCGCCAAAGCCACAGATTCCCACAATTCATCTTAGGGCCGCGTGGACGGCTGCGTTTGCTACCGCCATCGGTGCAATCGTCGTCACTCTCTGCGCATTTGCATTTTCATGAGCCGGCAAACAGATGAAATGGGGAGCGCGAGCATTCTGCTCGCGGCCGCCGGCATGTTGCCGGCGCATCTGTCTGCGCGCCGAATCACGCCGACCACTTGTTGCTCGGGCCATAGTAAACCTGAAGCTGTCCGGCATAATGCCAGACAGGGCGGGCAACATGCCCGCGCTCCCCATTTCTTATGAAGGAACAGCGTTTGGATGAGTTGCGGGATGAAGCTTGGCAAAAAGGCGTGGTCAGTAGCCCCGGAGTGGACGTGGCCGGCGGCCCCATCCCGCGGAAGCCGGGTTACTATAGTGAGCCAGTTGTTAGGCCGCCGGTGTGGACGTGGGAAATTCCAATCTACTTCTTCGTAGGTGGCCTTGGCGGAATGTCAGCGGTGATCGCGCTTGGCGCGCTGCTGTTTCATCACTTCGATGTTGCGCGCACGGCAATGTGGGTCGCCGCGATTGCATCGGTGCTCTCACCGATTCTGCTGATTTTGGATTTAGGCCGGCCTCGTCTCTTCATCAACATGCTGCGAGTCTTCAAACCGCAATCGGCCATGTCGATGGGTGCGTGGATCCTGGCGGCTTTCGGAACGTGCGTTGTTCCAGGTTTGATAGCGCTGGAGCTTCAGACATTCCACCTGTTCGTTGGTGCAATTGATCAAATTCTCGGCGTCGCCGCAGGAATTTTGGTGTTTGGATCGGCGATCTTTGGAACGTTGTTGGCGACGTATACAGGTGTGCTGATCGGCGCGACGACGATACCGGCCTGGTTCTTGCATCGCAGGCTGCTGCCGATTCATTTCGGAACGGCGGGATTGGGATCCGCTGCTGCGCTGCTGGAATTGCTCGGCTACCGAATCGCGCCGCTCAACGCGATCGGCTTATTTGCGGCCGCGGTCGAAACCGTGCTCTTAATTTGGTTGAGCATCGACAAACATGGAGTCGCCGATCGGGCCATCCACGAGCATGGTTCAGGCTGGCTCATTCGGATCGGCGAAGTATTTACCGGGCCGATCCCGCTTGTGCTGCGATTCTTCGGCGCGATCCCCTTGGCGGCGATTTCATTTTTACTGGGCGCGCTCGTTAGCCGCTTCGGTTGGATTGCGGTGGGAAAAATTTCCGGTCGGGATCCGGAATCGGTTTTTGCCTCGCAGCGATGATTTTGTAGCCGCGGGCGCTGACCGCGGTGGTCATGTGCGTGGCAGCTTCTTGTGCTGCCCACACTTGAGCATCCTCAGCTATAAACACCTGAGTGCATAAACATCTACGACGGCTCGAACGCGTTTGGATCGATTTTCCGATCTATTACATCACTACGTGCGTCCGTAACCGAAAGTCTGTTCTTGCTCAAGACGAAGCAGCTCAAATTCTCGTGGAAGAATGGCGCGCGGCTCGCTGCCGTCATGGATGGGCTGTTGGGCGATATGTCGTCATGCCTGATCATGTTCACTTCTTTTGCAGAGCTGAACTAGGCGCAAAGAGTTTGTCCGACTTTGTCGGGAATTGGAAAAGCTGGACCAGCCGTGCGATCAACGCGCTGGGCCGACCGCGGTCAGCGCCCGCGGCTACAACTCTGTGGCAACGCGAATTTTTTGATCACGTCGTTCGTTCGAATGAAAGCTATGCGGAAAAGTGGAACTATGTTCGGGAGAATCCGGTTAGGGCTGGCCTCGTGGAGTCAGCAGATCACTGGTCTTATTCTGGTGAGATTGAAATGCTGATGCTGTAGTCGCCGCTTTGACCGCGGACGCGAATGTGTGGACAGCGTTGTTGAGCTGCCGAGGTCAGCGTCATCAGCTACGGCAGTCCAAAGTCACGCGCTCGATATGCGTGTAAATATTGAACGACGGCGGGCGCAAAAAACCTATGAGTGTCTGGTTGCTGTCGCGCGCGAGCTCGACCGCAAGACTTGAAGGCGCTGACACAGCGGCCACGATCGGAATTCCGGCGGCGAGTGCCTTTTGTATGATCTCAAATGACGCGCGGCCACTGACTAGAAGGAGATGCCTCTCCAATGGTAACAGCTGGTCGAGAAAAGCGCGTCCGACTGCCTTATCCACTGCGTTGTGGCGCCCGATATCCTCGCGCGCAATTTTCAATTTGCCGTCCACGCCGAAAATTCCCGCGGCATGAATACCGCCTGTGCGCGCGAAATCGCTCTGCGCGTTGCGCAATGTCTCGGGAAGCGACAGCAGCGTTTCGATATCAATCCGGATATCAGTCGATGGTATCGCAGGGAAATTTTGCCGGATCGTGTCAATGCTTGTTTTGCCGCACAGACCACAACTACTGGAGATCGTTCCAAAACGCTTCGTCGAATTCAGTTTTAATTTCACGCCGTCTGCAAACTTCACAACGACTCTGTTGTCGCCGCCTACTAAAACGCTTGCGATTTGATCGCGATCGCGCACGATTCCTTCCGAAAGTAAGAACCCGGCGGCGAGTTCTTCATCGTGACCAGGTGTGCGCATCGTAGTGGCGATGGGCTTGCGTCCGACGCGGATTTCCAGTGGCTCCTCGATCGTTAGCTCGTCGGGCAAGTACTCAAGCTCACCATCTCGTTTTCGCCGGATGATCTTCTGTGATCCGATGCCGCTTTCTTTCATGTGAATTGAGGCGCCTCAATGGTAGCATGGGTGCGATGGAAATTTGCCACTTGTTCATTTCCTCGGGACACAATTTTGTTGGCCATCATGGGCGCGAACCGGACACGCATCCGATGATTGAAATCTCCGAAATAGAATGCGTGGCGGGGGGTGGTATTCGCGGTGATCGTTATTTTGATTTCAAGGATGATTACAAAGGTCAGATCACTTTCTTTTCGGTGGAAGTTTTCGATGAACTTTGCAGCGTGCTGCAAATTCACGACTACTCACCTGCTCTGGCACGACGCAACGTGATCACACGCGGCGTTGATCTGAACGAGTTGATTGGACAGGAGTTCGAGCTGCAAGGCGTTCGTTTTCTCGGAACGGAAGAGTGCCGGCCATGCTATTGGATGGACAGCGCATTCGCTCCGGGTGCACATGAATTCCTGAAAGGTCGCGGTGGTCTGCGAGCAAGAATTCTAAATGACGGATTGTTGCGCTCGACCGCCCGCGTACTCGCAGCGACACAATGACCTTTAGTGCGGTGCTGCTTGCGGGCGGCGAATCGCGCCGTATGGGCACGGATAAGGCGACGTTTCTTTTTCGCGGAAAACCGCTCTGGCAAGTTCAACTCGAAACACTGCGCAAACTGCGACCGGCAGAAATTTTTCTTTCGGCAAGAACGGATCTATCATGGCGGCCTGACGACGTGCAGTTCATCGCGGACATTCCGCCATCATGCGGACCGCTCAGCGGGATTGCCGCTTCGCTGGTGAAGATTCACACCGCCCATCTTCTTGCGCTCGCGATCGATATGCCCTTCATGACCGAAGATTATCTTCGCTCGATTTGCGATGCGATCGAGCCCGGCCGTGGTGTTGTCGCGAAGATCGACAATCGTGCCGAGCCGCTGGCGGCCGTATATCCGCGCGAAGCAGAGATTGATTTTCGCACTGCGCTCGCAGGCTCCGATTTTTCATTGCAAAACGTCGTTGGTCACCTGGTAACGTCTGGAAAACTGCTGGAGATATCTGTGACGGAACAGGAGAGTCGACTTTTCCGAAACGTGAATAACGTGTCCGACGTGGACGCTACGATAGTGGGCGGTTGAGTTCGGGCGTTTGCGCAAAATTTGGTGCAAATGCAAGCTGCACTTGAAAATCAATTACATCTGTTCGATATGTTCGCAGCGGTTTGGGCTCTGATGAAATCGTCGATGTTCCGCAGCGTTGCTTTACTGTTCTTGATTCCGGCGGGCGCCTTCTCAGCGACGAACGTAGTGAATCTTTCTCACTACGACATGATGCGGCCCGATTTTGCCACAATGAAACGGCAGGGCATTGTGGGTGTCATTCACGAAGCGACGTACCCGCCCTCCGTTCGCGACCCAAAGTATTTGGACAGGCAAATGGGGGCGCTGCAAGCGGGACTGCTCTGGGGAGCGTATCACTACGCTAACGGAAGTGATCCAATTCGGCAGGCTGATCATTTCCTAAGTGTTGTCTCCAGTTCCTGGGTACAAGCCAATCCCGCGGTGCGACCGAGCGCAGGTGTCCTGCTCGTACTCGATTTTGAAAAGAATGGTCACTATCCCGGGGGAACGATGCGCGCCGACCAAGCCGTCGCGTTTGTCGAACGCATTCGCTCTCGCACCGGTGTATATCCCGGTATTTATTCGGGCGAATACCATCTCGCGCAGGTTTTGAATAGCGCGCGAGTAACTCCTGCACAGAGAAAAACTCTTACCAATTGTTGGCTATGGGTCGCAAATTACTCCAAGGAACCACGTGCAACGGCGCCGTGGAGTTACTGGGCTCTGTGGCAATACTGCGGTGACGGTAAATGCCGACTGCCGCGTTCTGCTTACCCCATAAGTATTGCCAATATTAGAAAAGCAGAACTCAACGTTTTTCGAGGCAGCCGAAGCGACTTGGAGGACTTCTGGCAGCGACGCGCCTGGAACCCCTCGGGAGGAGCGCCTCGCCGGGAATCAAAACTGACGGCCGAGCTGTAATAAACGCGTGGTCGTCGCGGGAAGCGGCCGCTCGTCATTTCTCGATCCCGCGCTGCGTCGTGAGATAAACTGCGAAGCTGCCGAGCCAATGGCCGCCTTCGTAATGTTCGCCAGTCACTGCTGCGAGCCCGGCGCGCCGATGCGCTTCTGCTGCGCTCGCCAGCGCTGGACGGCGCGGATCATCAGCAGGAAGGGAAGAGAGGATGCCTTCCAGCATCCACGCTCGACTCAAATTTAATCCATCGAGATGCGCCAGCTTTGGATCGCTCGGATCGGGTGAAATCGCCACCGGCAACCAATCCGCCGTCGCCGTTCTTGGAATTTGAGGCAGAAATTGCGTGAGCCATTTCGCGAATTCAGTTTGCGTCAAGACGCGACGCATCACGTCGGCTTCGCCGAGGCAAGGCGAAAGAAAATCTTCGCCCGACGGCTCGTACGCGAGCGGACAATTCTTATCCGCCAGAAAAAACTTCCGCGCCGAATCGGTTTCGAGTTTAGCGAGCCCTTCATCATTTTTACCACGCGCATAATCGATAATTAGTCCAAGCGCGAAGGCGGTTTGATTGTGCTCACCAATGCGTATCGGGTGCGAAAGTTTTGGCAACCACGTGTTGAGTCGTTCGAGCACGGCATCTTCGAGTGGCTTCAGGTTTGCCAACATTTCTCGCGCCTGCGGATCGTCCCATTCGCGTAGTTCGGCGCGGAGTTGCAACAGCCATGCTAATCCGTACGGGCGTTCGAAACTCGCGCGGCCGTCTCCCCGTAGATATGCCGCTTCAGCCTTCAGATTTTCAGCGGTGAGGCTTTCCTTCAAAGCGTCGCGCGCGGCTTTTGCGAATGACGCGTCTGGAAACGTACGCAATAGCCGCACCAGCAGCCAATGTCCGTGCACTGACGAGTGCCAATCGTAACAGCCGCAAAACGCAGGTGTCAGTTTCCGTGGCGGCGCGACATCTGCGTCGCTGTTCAGAACGTGACTGATCTTGTTCGGGTATTCCTTACGCACACACTCCAGCGCCAACTTTGCGAAACGTTCGGCAGCATGCGCATCAAATCCTCCGCCAGACGGCTTCGCCTCTGGGCTTGTCTGATGAGCAGCGTCTTCAGCCGCAACGCAGAGCAGGGGCGCCGCCACAAGCGCGCAAACCGATTTCTGTAAAAGTGAACGATGAAATTTGAAGACCACAGTCGGCCACAATCACGCTACCGTTTGGCTTCGTAAAGGTAGTTGAACGGATTTTCCAACGGGTCGCGCGGCCGTTGTATTCGCGTTTCGCAACCGCTAGACTGGCGCGCATTAGCCAGGGCGCACGATATGAACTCGCTCGATTACTACAAAATCGAAGAACTTCTGACCGATGAGGAGCGAGCGATACGAGACCGGGCGGCGCAGTTTGTGCAGGAGGAAGTCTCGTCCGAGGTCGTGCCTTGCCATCGTGCCGGCAAATTTCCGGACCATCTGATTCCGCGCATGGGCGCGCTGCGCTTTTACGCGCCATACCTCAAAGAGCACGGCTGCGCAGGTGTGAGCTATACGGCGTACGGCCTGATCATGCAGGAACTGGAACGCGCCGACTCGGGTGTCCGCTCGCTGGCGTCGGTGCAGGGTGCGCTCGCGATTCAGGCGATCCAATCATTCGGTTCGCCGGAGCAACACGCGCGATGGTTGCCGGGATTGGTGTCAGGCGAGCGCGTTGGTTGCTTCGCGCTAACGGAACACGGACACGGCTCAGATCCGGGTGGGATGGAGACTCACGCCACACGCGAGGGTGATCATTACATTTTGAACGGCAGCAAATGCTGGATCGGCAATGCATCTACAGCGGACGTCAAAGTTGTCTGGGCGAAGGATGACGACGGGCATGTCGGCGGATTCGTGGTTGAGAAGGACGCGTCCGGATTTCGCGCGCGCGACATCGAGGGAAAGTTCAGTCTGCGGATGTCACGCACGTCGGAGTGCTGGTTCGAGAATTGCCGGATACTCGCGGAGAACCGCCTGCCGAACGCGTCCGGGCTTCGAGCGCCGTTGTCGTGCCTTTCCTATGCGCGTGTCGGAATTGCGTGGGGCGTCATCGGCGCGGCGATTGATTGCTACGAAACAGCGCTGGCGTACGCCAAAGCGCGCGAACAATTCGGGCGCCCAATTGGCAGCTTCCAACTCGTGCAACAAAAACTTGTCTGGATGGCCCAGGAAATCACCAAGGCGCAGTTATTGGCGCTCCGTCTTACGCGCCTGATGGAGGCAGGCACATCGCGTCCTGCACAGATCTCAATGGCGAAACGCAACAATGTCTGGATGGCGCTACAATGTGCGCGCAAGGCGCGGGACGTTCTTGGCGCCGCAGGCATCACCGATCAGCATTCCCCCATTCGGCATCTTATGAATCTCGAAAGCGTCTTCACCTACGAAGGCACGCACGATATCCACACGTTGACTATCGGGCGTGATATTACGGGGTTAGATGCCTTTGGCGGCTAGCCTGTCATCCTGAGCGAAGCGAAGGATCTCAGATTTGGCGATTCGTCACTCAGATTTGTTTGCGTGGCCCAGCGTGTTTCGGGAGGTCCCTCGCTTCGCTCGGGATGACAGCGCGAGGAGATTGGTTAATTTAACGAACGGTTATGAACGAAGTTTACATTCTCGGCGGCGGGCGGACGGATTTTAAGCGCAACCTGAAGAAGGAAGGAAAAACGATCCGGCACATCATTATAGAGGCCGGTAAAAAAGCCATTGATGATGCGAAGATCGATCCCGGCGAAATTCAGGCGGGCGCGGTCGGTAATTTCAACGCGGGCCAGTTCACGAAACAATTGCAACTCGGCGCGTTTATTCCGGAGATCGATCCGAAATTGCGCGGGATTCCCACAATGCACACCGAAGCAGCCTGCGCGTCTGGCGCGCTGTCGGTATTGTTAGGCGCACAATGGATCATCGGCGGGTTTCATGACGTAGTGCTGGTCGTCGGCGCGGAACAGCAGAAAACGATGTCGGCGCTCGATGGTTCTGACGTGCTAGGTGCGGCTGCCGACTATCACAATGAAAAGCCGGAGTACGGCGATTTTATGTTTCCGAAGTTATTCGGGCGCATCGCGCAGATTTACATCGAGAAATACGGCGCGACCGAAGCGGATCTGGCACTTGTGGCGTGGAAAAACTATGCGCACGCGAAACTGAATCCACTCGCGCAAATGCGCGATGCAGATCTCACTCTCGATTCCGCATCGCAAGTTTCCGATAAAAACCCCCACGTGGCGCCGCCGCTTAAGGTTTCCGACTGTTCGCAAATCACCGATGGCGCGGCGTCAGTTGTCCTCGTTTCCGGGAGATATCTGGACAAAATCGGCCGCGACAAAAACAAAGCTGTCCGGCTGTTTGGCTACGGTCACACGACTGATTATCTACCGCTCGATAAGAAGGATGCGCCAATGTTTTCGACGGCGCGCAAAGCTGCGGAGAAAGCTTTCCGAATGGCGAACCTGACGCCGCGCGATCTCAACGGCGCCGACGTTCACGATTGTTTTTCCATCACAGAAATTGTCGCCTACGAAATTCTCAGCCTCGCCGAGCCGGGGAAAGGCGTCGAGCTTGTGAAGAGCGGCGCGACGACGCTTCCGCAGGTGCGTCCAGAAAAATCCAAAGCGCCGTTCCAAATTCCAGTGAACGCAGGCGGCGGTCTGATCGGTGACGGTCATCCTGTCGGCGCGACCGGCGTTCGCCAGGTGTTCGAAGCCTACCAACAGCTGACCGAACAAGCCGGCGCGCGCCAGATCGAAAACGCGAAACGGTTCCTTACGTTCAACATGGGTGGCAGCCTAACGACTTCGGTCGCCATGCTCTGGGGCCGCGGCTAATCCTTCGGTGATATGGGTAGGGACGGAGCGCAGCGTCCTACCTCGTGCGATGCGTAATTGCATCGCTTTCACTTATCCTCAGCCAAGTCCAAAATAGAAGCGGCGCACGTTTCTTGAGTGTGACCTCGCTTGCAATCGAAGAACTACCGGCTGTTGTAAAGGAGGATGTAGAGGAATTCCTCGAAAACCATCCGCGAAGTCCGGCAGCACGCCTGCGGCCGCGGATGGGAATGGTGGGCGATACCTGGCTGGCCTTTATTGGACCCGAGTTGCAATTAGGCACGAGCGGTTTGGGACCGACGCCCTGCGATGCACTTGAAGATTTCAACCGGCGTTTCATGGAACCGCTTATTTCTCGAAACGGCTCCGACCGGGATTAGGCCACGACATCTACCGATTCAGATGAAAGTTCCGTTCACGCTTGGAGAAGTCGGCCACTTTGGCCTGGCTGTGCGAGATCCGAAGAAGAGCGCGAAGTGGTTCGAACGCGCTTTGGGCTTGCGAAACGAATTCGAATTCGAAAACGGCGTGGCGGTTGGAAACAAGAGTGTCACGATCGCGTTGTTTAAAGGGCAGCCGTCGCCGGAAACGATTGATCACATGTCATTTCATCTACCGGATATGGCGACGCTGCGAAAGGCGCTCGCTCATTTGAAGAAGGTCGGCGTCGATATTGAAGATCCCGGCCACGAAATCGGTCCGGAAGCCCCGGGCTCGAAAAACATGGGCCTGTGGTTCCATGATCCCGATGGTTATCGCTGGGAGCTAAGCGTGCTTGGCGGAAAATAAGTGCGCCAAAGAGTGACGGCTTCTCAGCCGTCATGTTCTTTTTCCGACGGCTTGTAAGTCGTCATTGCTTGAAGAGTGATCGCGGATTGGTCACGTTGCGGCAACGTCAGCGAATGAACAGCTCCAAGATCACTGTTGCTCAGAGTAACGCCTTCGTAACGACTTGCGATCTGTCGGCGACCGATAGCGGTCCACTGGATGGACTGCGCTTTGCTGTTAAGGACACAATCGATGTGGCCGGTTTCAAAACCGGTTGTGGTAATCCGACGTGGCGCGATTCCCATCCCGCCGCAGTAGTCCACGCTGTGTGTCTAGAGCAACTTTTGCACGCCGGTGCCCGCTGCGTTGGCAAAACTATTTCGGACGAACTGGCTCTCAGCCTTCTCGGTGAGAATTACTTTTACGGAACGCCTCTCAACCCACGGGCGCCCGAGCGCGTGCCGGGTGGATCCTCGAGCGGATCGGCTTCCGCGGTTGCATGCGGTCTGGTGGATTTTGCCTTGGGAACGGATACCGGCGGCTCTACCCGCGTTCCCGCGAGCAATTGCGGAATCTGGGGCTTCCGTCCGTCGCACGGATTTGTATCGGTTGCTGGCGTGAATCCGCTAGCGCCCTCTTTCGATACCGTCGGCGTCCTCGCGCAGAGCGCCGATGTGTTGGCAAAGGTGGGACTTATTCTGTTGTCCGGCGCACCGTTGTCCGCGAGCAAACCCGCAACGATCCATTTGATCCGCGAAGCTTTTGCGCTTGCCGATGCCGACGTTCAGGAAGCTTTATCAGAGCCGGTGCGGCGGCTATGCGAAACATTCGGAGGCGCCGTACGGGAGTCATCGCTGCAAGAGCTGGTTGCTGACGACGCTGGAGGTAGCTTCGCGACATGGGCCGACACCTTCTGCGTCATTCAATGGACGGAGATCAAGAGTTGCCTGGGCGCGTGGATCGCTAACGCCAGGCCGGAATTTGGGCCCGAAATAGCTGCCAGTTTTCAACTGGTGAACGAAGTCGACCGGCGACGCGTCGCCGAGGCATTGCAACGGCTCGAACACTATTTTCGAAGTTTCCTCGAATTTCTCGGACCGGACGATCTGCTATGCATCCCAACAACACCGGTGCTTGCGCCGCGCAAAGGCGATCCACCCAAACGCAGTTCGAGTGGAAGCGGCTATTATCCTCGCACATTGGGTCTCACGAGCATTGCAGGCATCGGCCGCCTGCCGCAAGTGTCGCTCCCAATAGCCGACGCCGACGGCGTACCAGTGGGCTTGTCGTTACTCGCGAGGCATGGACAGGACTTATTCTTGTTGCAGGTGGCGAAGAATATTGATCGAGAAACAAGTCTGCACTGAACGACTTGTAGCGGCCCGTCATAGCCGCTTTCTGCAGCGTTCATGCACGTGCGTAGCGCACGGCCAGGTGCCTGCATTGACACGATATTTAAGGGTCTTAACTTTTTCGTCCTCTACGAAAATGAACACTTTTGCCTCTGAGAATGGGGACGGAAAAGACTTCGTCTCGCACGCGCCCGGATATTGGTCAGACGCGGCGCCGGAACTCTGGAACGATTGGAAATGGCAGCTCAAAAACAGGGTTACTACGCTGGCGCAACTCGAGAAATATCTGGAACTGAGTGACGAAGAGCGGAGCGGCGTTTTGCTGTCCGGCGACAAACTCGCGCTTGCCGTGACTCCACACTTTTTTAATCTGCTGCCCGCAAACAATCCGGATGACCCGATCAGACGTCAGGTCGTTCCGCGAATCGAGGAAACGTGGACGTCGCCTTACGACATGGCCGACCCTTGCGGCGAAGATTCACACATGCCCGTGCCCGGTTTAGTGCATCGGTATCCGGATCGTGTCCTGTTCCTGGTGACGGATCGTTGTGCTAGTTACTGCCGCTATTGCACCCGGAGTCGGGTGGTTAGCGGAGTTGGCGAACAGGAATTGCACACCAATTTCGAGGAGGCGTTCCGTTATCTTGAAGAACACACTGAAGTGAGGGACGTGCTTTTGAGCGGTGGGGACGCTTTGATTTTCAGCGATGACAGGCTCGAGAAGGTGTTGTCGCGGTTGCGGGCGATAAGGCATATCGAATTTGTCCGGATCGGTACGCGGGTGCCGATTTTCCTGCCGCAACGAATTACGCCTGAGCTGTGTGCAATGCTCGCGAAATATCATCCGCTCTGGATGAGCGTGCACGTGAATCATCCACGCGAGCTCACCATCGAGGTAAAACACGCCCTGGAGCGTCTCGCCAACGCCGGCATTCCGCTGGGCAACCAGAGTGTGTTACTTGCGGGCGTCAATGATAACGTTGAGACCATGAAGACTCTCGTGCATAAGCTGCTGATGTGCCGCGTCCGCCCCTATTACATTTACCAGTGCGACCTGATCAACGGCTCGTCACACCTGCGCACGTCGGTTGCCAAAGGCATCGAGATTATTGAGGGGCTGCGCGGTCACACCACGGGTTACGCTGTTCCGCAATTCGTCATCGACGCTCCCGGCGGCGGCGGCAAGGTGCCGATCAATCCCGGTTACATTCTCTATCACGACAACGAAAAAATCGTGATCCGGAATTACGAAGGGAAAATCTTCGAGTACCCCGAGACCGGGAACGAGGACACGCAGTTTGCGCCGCAGCGCGAGTACCACGACGAGTATCTCTACTCGTAGGTGGGTGTCATTCCGAGCGAAAGTCGCGCCACGCCGTCAAAGGGCGCGTGTTTTGTAATTTCTTTTGCGCTCGACCGTTGTCTAAATTTTACACTTGCGTATTAAAGATCGCGGCGTGTAAAGTCCCGCACTTTCGTTCCACTCCAATCCTTTCAGCCGTATGAACCAACGTTTAATTTCGGAAATTGGCCGCACCCAACGGCTTGACATTATCAACTCCCTCAAGCGCACCAAGGGCATGTCTGTCAACGAGCTCGTGGAAAAAATGGGTATGAGCTACATGGGGATCAAACAGCATTGCATTACCCTGCATCGCGACGGCTATCTTGATACCTGGCGGCGTCCGCAAAAAATGGGCAGACCGGAGATGGTCTATCGCCTTACGCGCCGCACGCACGATCTTTTTCATGCCGACAGCCACCAGTTCACGCTGGACTTATTGAAAGCAGCCGAGGACATCTACGGAC
>WNGI01006842.1_pt1 | contig 19611 bp, 21 predicted proteins | sample 5400621 | NCBI WGS metagenome assembly WNGI01 (sample SAMN13153374, study PRJNA577476) | soil metagenome | isolation source: 20 cm soil or saprolite under Garry oak tree replicate 1 | place: USA:California | collected 2016-06-15
CCGCGTGGGCGGATGCACTGCTGTTGATTGGCGACGCCGGACGCAACTCGGAAACAGCTATCACGCTCGAGGCCTTGCTGGCGCAAACCACCAAGCCAACCATTATTACCCGCGACGCGGTCGATTTGCTCAAGGCCAATACGCCACAGCTGTTGCAGCGCCCCAACACCGCCTTTGTACTCAGCTTGGCGCAGCTACAAAAAATGTTTCAGGCCGTGTATTATCCCAAAACAATTTTATTTAGTATGCAACTAACCACCTTGGTCGAAACACTCCACAAATTCACCATATCTTACCCTGTTATCATAGCTGTCTTTCACCAAAACCAAATCGTCGTCGCGTATGATGGTATAGTGACGACTACTCCGTGGCAAGAAGCCATGCTTATCTGGCGGGGCAGTGTCGCCACCAAAGCAGCGGTATACTGGGTTCAAAACCCCAAAAAACCACTGCCAGCTATAACCGCCAGCCTGGCAACAGGGTAGGGGCTATTGCAAAAAATACTATCTTATTCCATAATGTTAAAATCCATGACAGAGGTAATCGGAAGACCATCAGATACCAATGAAACCAGTCAGGAGGACATCATCGCTGACTTAGCTTTGTTGCGAGCCGCCGACGAAGCTAACGGAATGACGGCCTATATTGGCAATGTATATGCCGACCCGGAAAAAACTCCAAACCTATACTACCTGGCAGCTATTCGAAGCGTTGGCGACTACTACCTAAAAGCGCCCCTTCTCGACCATAACCATCTTCCTGACCCAGCGGCAGCCAGCGAGGCGCGCGACGCTTACATACATCTGCTTGGACAGCTCCGGTATGAGCTACAGAGCGAAGATGTAACCGGGTTGGCTATACGAAGGCTAGTAGGCACCCGTGAAGAATTATGGCTCCTCACTATGCTTGCTCATGCTCGTGCAGCTGGACAAAACTTTGTTGGTCTACCCACATCAACAGCCGAGGATTTTAATGGCGGCCGAGTTGCTGCCGACATCGCACTGTTTGAGCAAATAGGAAAGCGTCTTGTAACTCAAAAGCTCCAGGCCACGACTAGATCCCGATAAGGTAAGCCGGTATGACTTACGCAAGGTGGTTTTAGTAAGTAGTAAAGCTATCTATTCTCCTCGGCAACGCCAAGACATGCGTGCTATGTTTTTGCGTTTGACGGCTCGTGAGACATTTGACCCCCAGTCGCCTGAGGCTGCGCAATTACTCGATTTTGCCGATGAGCTAGTACACTACGTGCGGCATCGTCGCGACAGGTTACTAGCAGCGGAGATGAAACCGACCGGCTCGTAGCCGGAGCTACATCCGAATTATCGAACCAAAATAAGTGCATGGTGGGCGAGGAGGGAGTCGAACCCTCACTCTGTGTAACCAGAACTGGATTTTGAGTCCAGCGCGTCTACCGGTTCCGCCACTCGCCCGCAGAGTGAAATTGTATCTACGACTGCATAATTATATACTAAATCAAGATGGGAATCATCCTCTTTAGCTAGTAATAACCATGCATCCTACATCTGACCACGATCAACCAAACGACAATGCCGCAAGCCAACATGACTTGCAGGCTCCTGATCGTAATACCCAAGCCATGCCTTCTCACCAGCGACAACACATGGCCAACGTAGCACGGGCTCAAACCGAGCACATTTACCAACACAATCCGCCAAACCAACTGCGTGACAGCGCCAGTCCATACCAGCGCACCCACCAACCCACCCAGGACTGGCAAAATTATCACACTGCGTGGCAACAGTATTATCAGCAATATTATCACCGCTATTACGAACAACAACTGCACACCCAACGCCAACAGCAAGCCAGCGACAAAGCCGCTCAAGCCAGCCAAACGCCACAACTGGCCTGGCAAACCGTGACCGGCGCCGACGCAGTGCCCGAACCCAAAACCCAAGCCCGGCAGCTCCGTGACGACCTATTAACCAAAGTTCGCGACCGTGCCAACGGCTTGCGCAAAAGCCACCACTTTATGCCACTGGTCAGCGCTGGCATAGTGGGATTGGTGTTTTTGTTTTTACAATTCAACCGCTTATTTCTGGCGCAGGTTGAGGCATACGTAAGCCCCGGCAGCACCGTTGACGTCAGCGATTCAGTGATTGTTGACCCCAGCGCCAACGCCAGTGTCGGTCCCGAGCCGAAAGTTATCATCCCCAAAATCAACGTTAACGTACCGTTCGTCTACGATGTCAATTCAACCGACGACAAGCCCGTTCAAGCCGCCCTGGAGCGGGGAGTGGTGCGCTACAATCTACCTGGCGCTAGCAGTTTGCCTGGCCAGGTCGGCAATACGGTCATTTTGGGACACTCCAGCAACGATGTGTTTGACTCAGGCGGCTACAAATTTGCCTTTGTGCTTATCAATAGGCTAGAGCCAGGCGATTTGTTTTACCTGAACTACTTGGGCAAGCGCTACGTCTACCGCGTCAGTGAAAAAAAGATCATCAACCCCAACGAATACAGCGTACTGCAACAAACCAACGGTAAAGCTATGGTAACGCTAGTAACTTGCACGCCCGCCGGCACCGCCTTGCACCGGCTACTGGTCTTTGGCGAGCAAATCAGCCCCGACCCCAGCGCCGTCGCCGCTCAACCAGCAGCTCCTGCCCAAAGCACAACTACACCTGCTACGCTGCCAGGCAACTCGCCAACCTTCCTCGAGCGAATTCGCGATTTCTTCTTTTAGTGGCCGGCGCTCCTACTTCGCGGTACGCAGCAAGCAGTAAGCGATACGCATACCGCATACCGCTTACTGCGTACCGCCCAGAAACCGACCCCCGAACTAATCTAGTGTCATCTTAGAAGCCTGCAACAGCGAAGTTTTGGTGGCATCGTTTTTGCCAATGCTCAGCAATTGGCGGCCGTTGGCACTTAGCATCACACCGTAGCCCGCGCTGAGGGTGGTGATCTCGCTTTGATTGGTGCCGTCGAACTCGAAAATGCGCAGCGTATTGCCGGCATCGGTCCACAAATAATAATCGTCCAGCCACTTCAGCTGATGGTCGACATTGGCGGCAATATCGAGCTTGCTGTTGTACGCTTTGGCTGTCTCGATGTCGTAAGTGGCAAATGTTTTGCCGTTTTGGGCCACCAGCATTCGGCCGTTGTTGCTAAAGCTGAGCCACTGCAGGGGTTGACCCAGGTCAAACTGAGTGAATACACTGGCTTCTTTAGCTGCTCCGGTTACGCTGGCGTTGCGGATGACGTCAACTTTAGAACTATCGCTGGCGCCAATAGCAAAGTAGTCATGGTTGTCGTATTCGTTATAGGCAAAAATGACCTGCTGGTTCACCCTAGCAGTGCGCACCGGCACAATCTTGCCATGCTGATACACGCCAATGACTTGTTGTTGGGTTGTTGGATCGCCGGTGGTCTGTTCCTGCACGCTCGTAAAAGCGACTGTGTCCTCGCCATAAATAGTGAAGGTGCGCAGGCCAGTCACCAGCGCACCCGAGGCCGTCGGCCCGCCCACATCCAGCCGCCTGAGCACATCATCGGTTTTAGTGAATATGACGTTAGCGTTGTTGCCAGAAAAGTGCGCTTCCAGAATATTCAGGCTGAATTGCCGCGATAAGTTAATGGCGTCGGCCGGCTTGGAGCGATCAAAGCGCGCAAATTCGGTTGCGTCGCCGTTTTGGTGCTTTATAAGCACAAATTTCGACTGCAAATCCCACTCCATAATCTGAAACGTGCCGAATTTGTTGTCTTTTTTAGTAAACAGCCCATCAGGCAGTTGGATAGGCGTATATTTGGGATTTTTGTCATCGCTAAAATCCACTAGCACAAAGTTTGGAGAATCGGTGGCCATCTGTAACAAAAACCAATGATGATCGGGCGACGCCATGGAATTAACCACCACCGGATATTCCTTTATGGTGGTAGTAGTGATGCTGTTGGGGATAAACCGCGCATAATTAAGCCACAGCAGCTGTCCGGCGGCTAGGTCAGCCGTTTTGCTCCAGGGGCGGTAGCCGTCGAGCGTCATCTCTACGGTGTGTTGGCCCGCTTGGACATTAGCTTTGTTTGGGGTACGGTAGCCCTGTTTTTTGCCATCCAGCGACACCTCGGCATTTTGCGGAAACGAACGGAACTGCACCAGTCCGCCCTGGCTAAAGCTAAAATTACGATCCAGCCGATACCCCAGCGCCACAAACACCAGCAAAGCCGTCAACACCACCGAGGCCACGGTCATAACCCCATAGGTGAAAAAACGAATGGCGAGTTTAGCGCGCTTAGAAGAAAAATCAATATCGATCATCCTGCAACCCCTTCCGTTATCCGAGGGTGCGCGTCAGCTGTAAAATGCTGGCTTTCTTGTCTCGTGTCGTAGCTAACTACGATGCGAAGCAAAAAGCCAACAGTTTGCGCTGACGCGCGACCACAGGACGGAAGGGGTTGCAGGATGATTGATCTGATCATGGAAACTATCCATTAGTGTATACTGGCGCTATGCAAAAATCTATTGCACTCTTCGACATCGATAACACGCTTTACCAGGGCTTCTCGTATTTTGCACTGTTGGCAAAAAATATCGAAGATCAGTTACTTGAGGCGCCTGTTTTGCATAGCGCCCAGGCCTCAATGGAAAAATACAAAACAAAATCCCAAGATTACGAAACAACTATCGTAGAGCTGTTGGATATATACGCGCAAGGGTTACTGGGCAAAGACTACCGTGCACTCGAGGAGTCGGCGCAAGCATTTTACGCCTCCAGCGACAAGTTTTTCGCCTATGCCAAGCCAGTCATCGCTTTGCTCCGGCAAACACACGACATCGCCCTAGTTACCGGCGAACCGCAATTTGTTGCTGAGGCCGTTGGCCAGGTGCTGGGCGTCACTAACTTCTTTTCGACCGAATATGAAGTTAAAAATGGACGCTTTACGGGTAAGGTTAAAAGCTACCTGGCTTCGCGTCATGAAAAGCACGACGCTATTAAACACTTAATGCAGGGTCACAGCCAAAAAGGCTCGCTGGCCTTTGGCGATTCGGAAGGGGACATAGAAATGCTGCGAGCAGCCGACCACGCGATTTGCCTCAACGCGACCGATGGTTTGCGGGCTATAGCACATGAGCACGGCTGGCACACCCCAGCGCTCGATCAAGTCGAGAGCCTTGTGAGCCAGATAGTCGCATCGTAAATCAACAAACAGCATACTCGAGTGCGGCACCTGTGCCGCATCCTTCCCACTCGAGTGCAGCGCAAGGCACCAGTGAAGCACGGACCGAGGCGTACTAAAAGTACGTCTCGGGAGTACTGGAGCTGGCAACGCGGCGATGTGCCGAGAACACCAGCAGGGCAGCCGGCTGTGCCGGATGGCAGGGTGGTGTGGTGGGAAGGATGCGCGAAAAGGCTTGCGCCCAAATACGTTTATCCTTACTATTAAATAAGATCAACGCACAGGCGTCGCCAAGCAGCATACAACTCCGAGGGAACTAAAACAACTTATGTCAGGCAAAAGCATTATCACTATCAACGGTCGCGCGTACGATGCGATTAGTGGTATGCCGGTAGCTAGCGCAAAGCCTGCGCCAGCTACCCATAAGCCCCATCAATCCGTGCCGAAGAGCCACAAGTCCAACATCACTCCTCCTCATACATCCGTAGACAACGTGGCGACAGGCCACCCCAACGCGCACATTGTGCACAAACAACTCCAAAAATCGCAAACATTGTACCGGGCGGCTCTGCGCAAACCAGCACCAATTCGGCAATTAACGCCTTCGCCGGTGACGGTCGAGGTTGATTCACCGCCAGATGAAAAACCGGTCGACTACAGCCACAGCCCGGCAATTAGCCGCTTTCACAACGCGCCGAAACACTCCAGCGTTGCACCAAGCCCGCAGCCTTCGCAGCAACAGCCTCCACGGCTCGACACGCCACCACGCCAGCACCCGGTCGTGGCCCGCGCCTTGCAAAACCGTCCGGTCAATACTCCGACCGACGCCGCCCAAACTTCCAAAGAGCTCAAAGAAGCTCTCATTCGCGAACGCCTGGCCGAAGCCGAACCCAACACCGAAGCACCCACCAAGCGCCGCCGCTTCACCCAACCGCGGCTGGCCACCATTTTGACTAGCTCGCTAGCCCTGTTACTACTGGCTGGTTATTTAACGTACCTAAACTTGCCCAATATTTCCATGCGCGTGGCCGCCACCCGCGCTGGTATAGCCGCCAATTATCCCAACTATCATCCTGACGGCTATCATTTTTCTGGGCCAATCACGTACCAGCCGGGCGAAGTGACCATCAACTTTAAGTCCAACACCAACGACCAAGGCTTTAACGTCCAACAAAAATCTTCCAACTGGGACAGCCAAGCCGTGCTTGACAATCTTGTCAGCAAACAAAGCGACACGTACTTGACCTACCAAGAGCGCGGCCTAACCATCTACTCGTACGGCAACCACGCCGCGTGGGTTAACGGCGGCCTGCTCTACACCATCGATGGCAACGCGCCGCTTAGCAGCGAGCAGGTGTTGCATGTTGCCACTAGTATGTAGGCATAGAAAAGCAGTGCCAGTATTTTTTAGAGACCGTTTCACCGTGCTAAGGATTTTAGCACGGCTGCACTTCGCTTTGAGTCTCTAAAAATTACTGACACTGCTTTTTTCAAGATCTGTTTGGGTATAATTAAATACGTCCGAGCGAGACCATTTCCGAAAAGGAGAGCCATGAGGATCTTCCCGGGTGCTGGCACCCGCATAGTAGGCGAGTGGGCAATGACGATCGAGCCGACCACTCGGCAGGAAGCACGCCGCCTGCGCAGGTCAGCAGCAAAAGCAGCCGGGCGCATGGCGGAGAAGCCGACCGTGATCATGCCGCACCGCAGCGAGGAGGTTATATTGAGCTTCCGCGAGCCGATCACACCTCGAAGCGCACTTTCCAAGTTCAGGCAACAGCTTGACTCCTGCGACGAGTGACTCGTTTGAACAACCCTTCTGTGCCGCCCTGTTCCTGCGGCACAGAAGGGAGCAAATCTTGGTTGCATTTACTATCGACAGTCCATACACTAGATGCATGGCGAAAACCCAGTCTGTAATTGTACCTTTTTACAGTAATACAGTTGACGATACTCATTGCTTTCAGGCAGCCATGCGAATGGTTTTGAAATACTTCTTGCCAGGACAAGACTTTTCATGGCGTGAACTGGATAGAATGTCCGCAAAGCTCGATGGCAAGCCGACCTGGCCTGCTCGAATGCTTATCAACCTGCACAACATGGGATTTGATATTGCCATAGCTCAAGGAGAGGATGTTAAAGCTTTTATTAAAGAGGGAGGTGACTACTTAAAACGAGTTGTGGGCGAAGAAAAAGCCGCCTGGGAAATTGCCAATAGCGATATCCCTCGCGAACAAAAAATCTGCCAGGAGCTACTCGACAGTGGCGTACTAGTAGAAAACCGACTGCCGAACGTGGAAGATATACGACATTTTCTCGATAAGGGTTACTTGGTTAAATGTACTATTAACTCTAGAGTATTACGCGGGCGGGAAGGTTATGTGGGACATGCAGTGGTTATCTACAATGTAGACAGTATAAACATCACTATGCACGACCCAGGATTGCCAGCATCTAAGGCTTGCACGCTGAGCCACCGAGACTTCCTGGCCGCCTGGGCAAGTCCAGACGCTACTTCAAAAAATTTGACGGCCATAAAATATCTAGGGGCGCATCATGGCTAAATCGGTTCGAATGCGAGTTTCTTGTATAAGTTTAATTTATATGACATAATATACATGCTCAACCACAACCATGGTCTGGAGGCGGAGAAGCATGGCAAAAATCTGCTACGTGAGAGAGGATCGTAGCCAGAGAGTCGACACGGAGTACGGCTATCCGTACAACAGGTGTGTCGTCGAGCGAATCGTGGTGGCCATCAGTCTCACCGATGAAGAGATGGAGCTTCTGGAGCGCGAGCGGAGATCTCGCTACCTTGAGAAGATCTTCGGCCTCGCCACGGAGCGCGCCGTAGTACGCGACGACCCTAGAGAACCCTACATCCGTCTGGTGTATTACCTGAACAGTAAGCCGTACAATACCTCGAACCCGCGTGAAATTGCGGAAGAGACGCTTCGCACCACCCAGGAGTGGCTCATCCAGCGAAAGCCTGGGTAGGTCTGAGCCGACACACCGCGCGCGCAAGTCTACCTTGTCGCGCGTGGTGTGTCCTGACCCTTGCGATTTTCTCAGTTACTAGACATACTTATTAATGCTATGACAGTCCGAACCCGTTTTGCCCCCAGCCCGACCGGAGTGCTGCACAGTGGTGTGGTGCGCACCGCTTTGTTTGCCTGGCTGCTGGCGCGGCATAACGACGGGCAGTTTTTGTTGCGCATTGAAGACACCGACCAAAAGCGCGAGGTGCCCGGCGGCATCGACAATATTAAAGAGAGCTTGCGCTGGCTGGGGCTGAACTGGGACGAAGGTCCGGACGTAGGCGGGGACTATGGCCCCTACGTGCAGTCGCAGCGGCTAGACATCTACAAAAAATACGCTCAAGAATTAGTGAATAAGGGGTTAGCATATGCCGACCCATACTCGCCCCAAGAGCTCCAGGCCCTGCGCGAAAAAGCCCAGGCCGAAAAACGCCCATTTTTATACCGCGACCACCGACCCGAGAATCCGCCGGTTTGGGACGGCAGCCAAGCCCTGCGCATAAAACTCGAGCCCAAACCCTACAGCTGGGACGACGCGGTCATGGGCGAGGTAAAGATGGGGCCGGAGATGATCGACGACTACATCATCATCAAAGCCGACGGCTTCCCGACCTACAACTTCTGCCACATCATAGACGACCACCTTATGCACATCACACACGTTATGCGCAGCCAGGAATTTATTAGCAGCGTGCCCAAGTTTTTGGCCACACACCAGGCACTTGGCTGGGAATCACCCATCAACGCTATTTTGCCCCAGGTCATGGACGACACTGGCAAGCGCAAGCTCAGCAAACGCTCCGGCGCCAAACCAATTTTGGAGTACCGCGATATAGGCATTCTGCCCGAGGCCATGCTAAATTTTTTGGCCACCATCGGCTGGAACGACGGTACCGACCAAGAAATCTATAGCGTGGACGAGCTGATCGCCAAGTTCGATTTAAGCCGCGTGCAGCGCAGTGGGGGAGTATTCGACGAGCAGCGCCTGCTATGGCTGAACGGCCATCACATTCGCCGCCTGAGCCTTGATGCGCTCTACACAGCAGTCGAAAGCTTTTGGCCGGCCGAGGCCGAACAGGCGAGTGAGGCGTACAAAAAAGACGTCCTGGGCCTAGTGCACGAGCGCCTAAAATATTTTGCCGAGCTGCCCGAACTAACGCGCTTTTTCTTTGCCGACCCAAGAGTAAGTGAGGAAGCCTTCACCAGCAACAGACAGCTCAAAAACCTCTCGCCCGGCGAGCGCCAGGCCATACTGAAGGCTGTGCTTGACGCCTTGCAAGGCAGCGACTTTACCGAAGCCGACCTCGAAACCCGCCTGCGCGCCCTAGTTGACCAGCTAGCCGCCAAACCCGGCATACTATTCGGACTCATCCGCGTAGCCATCACCGGCAGCAATGTCGCGCCTGGCCTGTTCGAGACCATGCGCGTGCTAGGTAAAGACACTACCTTGCGCCGTTTGCAATCTATTTAGAACTCATCTTAAATTAAACTGCTCGTTCCGAAAAATATATTATAATCAATTCTTGACTTTTAAGTCTTCTCCTCTTAAAGTTCTACTCGAGCTCCACGCAACCGCGAGGAGTAGTCGATATAAAGGATCACGGTCGTGACCGTGACTATCCCCGAGACTCCGGTCAGCATAACGCTGACCAACAAGGGCCTCGTCAGCGACCAGTTCTGGATTCGGCTGACGAACCGCATCGTCAAGGACGAGGACGGCATGGACCTGACGCTCGCCGAGCGCATCATGGACCAGGCCCTCGGGTTCCTGCGGCTGTGCGCCGAGAAGACCGGGCCCGAGTCGTACTCGCCCTCGCCGCTGGTAGACATCGGCTGGCACACCTTCATCCTCTACACCCGCGAGTACGCGGCGTTCTGCCGCCGCCTGATCACTCCGCTGCCGCTCTGGCAGCGCTGGATGCTGGCCATCGAACGGCTCAGGCAGGCACAGTTCAAGGCTGCACTGCGCACACTGGGTCCTGGTGGCGAAAGCCGCTTCATCCACCACGCGCCGTCCGACGAGGAGGGCGTGGACTACGGCATCGGCAACATCGCCCGGACCATCGCGGCGCTCAAGGAGCACGGCATCGTCGTCGACGACATGCTGTGGGCCAACACCGGCCAATTCTGCTCCGACTGCAGCAGCAAGGGCGGCTGCGACAGTGCGTGCGAGAACGTCATGGTGACATCGACAAAGGCGGGTGGCCACAAGGTGACGGCGCAAGGAAGTTCCGGCAAGTGCACCGACAAGGCCTGCGCTGGAGAAGGCTGCTCCACAACGAACGCCCTGGTGGGTGCGGCGGCGGCCACAAGCTACTGCACCGGCGACTCGTGCAGCGGAGGCTGCAGCGGCAGCGGTGACGCCTGCAGCACCGCTGGCTAAGCAGCGCCGAACACCCTGTCTGGCCCGTTCCTTCGGGAGCGGGCCAGACAGGCGACAACATCTTTAGGGTATACTTAGACTCATATGCTAAACACTATAGACCAGCGCTGGAGCAGCTACTACGATCAAGGTAAAGATTTTGGACTTGCGACTTCGAAAGCGATTACACAGTTTTTAAACTACACCGATCACAGCATGCCGAAAATTTGTTTGGACATCGGCTGCGGCACAGGACAGCTTACTCGTGAGCTATACCACCGTGGCTATACCTGCACGGGCATTGATGCTTCCGTCACTGTTATCGGAATTGCCTCGTCTTTAACAGTGCGCGAAGAGTTAGGCTACCTGCATTTCAACATCGAAACTGACAATCCCGGCCAGCTTCCCAATCAGCCATATTCGCTCATCACTTGCAAACTAGTGTACGCGTTTATTAAGGACAAGCCCAAATTCTTGAATAAAGTCGCCCACCTACTGGCGCCAAACGGCACGTTTGTCATTATTACACCCGTGATCGAGGATGTTCCACCCGAAAAACAAAGTATTGCGGTGAGCTACGATCAAACATTGGCGCACCTCCATGTCGTCTTTAAAAACATTCAGTCGTATCGAGAGCAAAGTATGACGTACTTTATATGCCGCAACCCAGCACAACGCTAACGCTTTTTGCTATACTGATCGGTAATGAGTTTATTTAACGCAAAAAGTCGTCCTCCTTCGAACCCAACGAATTCACACAGCGATCAGCTGCCGCCCGTTAACCAGCTTCCAACGCCAGCAGAGCAAAAGTCGCTGCCAAATCCGTACAGCCGCTGGCAGCGACTAAAATACTGGGTAAAAACTCATAAAAAACTGAGTATTATTATTGCAGTTGTAGCAGGGCTCTTGCTAATTAGTGGTATTGCCGCGGCCTGGGTAGCCTTGCACCCTAAACCACAGCCTGTTGCCCAGGCCCAGCCGGTTAAAAAAGCCGCACCGCCACCGGAAGCACCTAAGTTTTACTCGCCACTGACCGGTAAACAAGTAGGCGACGAGGCCGCCACCAAGCGCCAAGTGACGGCTATTATGATAGAAAACAGCCCCGACGCTCGCCCACAATCCGGCCTGCTAACCGCTGGCGTGGTGTACGAAGCCATTGCCGAAGGCGGCATCACGCGCTTTGCCACGCTGTTCCAAGAAGATCGCCCGGGGCTCGTCGGCCCTGTCCGCAGTCTGCGCCCGTACTACTTAACCTGGATCGCGCCATATGACGCCGCCATTGCCCACGTGGGCGGCAGCTACAACGCCCTTAACGAAGTCCGCGTGCCAGGCAAATACAAAGACATCGACCAGTTCTTCAGCGGCAATTATTACTACCGCGCCACTGACCGCTACGCGCCGCATAATGTGTACACAACCTTTGATAAGCTGGACGAGCTGAACAAATCCAAAGGCTTCACCGGCAGCAGCTTCACCGGCTTCCCGCGCAAAACCGAAACACCGTCGAAGGCGCCAAACGCTACTAGCATTACCATCAACATCAGCTCAGCCACCTTCAATGTGCATTACGATTACGACAAAGCCAGCAACAGCTACGCGCGCAGCGAGGGCGGAGCCGCCCACAACGACCGCGAGGGCGGCCAGATCAAACCCAAAGTAGTTATCGCCATGAAGGTCAACACGAGCATTGGTATCGACGATGGTCCGCGAGAAATGATGGACGTCACCAACGCCAGCGGCGACGCCTCTATTTTTCAGGATGGCATTGTTGAGCAAGCCACCTGGACCAAAGCCGGCCAAAAAGATCAACTGCACTTTAAAAACGCCGAGGGTAAAGACATTAAAATCAACCCCGGTCAAACCTGGATCACCGCTACGCCGACCGAGCAGAGCGTGACATGGCAGTAAAAGTTTCGGAGTTCTTTGCTCGCTACCGTGGTGACACTATCGCCTTTGTCATGCTCATAGAGGTCTTTGCCGCCAGTGTGGCCGGCTCCGTTGCCTGGGTGTTGTGGCAATACGCGCACCTGGACCCGCTGAGCGCCTTTACCTATAGCCTGGTAGCGTTAATAGTGCTGCAGCTGGTAACCGCACCATTGTTGGTCGATTTTGCCAGCAAACCACTGAAGGTCCTGTCGCAAGCTATCGCCCACGTGTCCAACGACGCCGTCCAAACCCCGCCGCCCAACGTCAACAATCCACAGTTCGAAAAAAGCGGGCTGAAAGCTATGGTGCAAACCGTCTACGACCTGACGGTATCGTCGCACAAAGAACAATCGGCTACCGATAAAAGTGCTCTTGCCGGTAATGTTTACCACACAATTGCCGATACCGCGCCCATCGGCATTATCGCCCTTAACGCCGAAGGCGATGTTGTCTACACCAACACCCTCGCGCCCAGCCACGAAAACTCCGCGCAAAAACAAGACATCGACCTGTTATTCGAACAAACCGACAACCTCAACGACTGGCTCAAAGCCTGCCAAGACAAACTGCGCGATACCAAGTTGTGGCAGCGCATTGGCAACAAGGTCCCCGGCGAGGAAGACCGCAAAATTTTTGACGTAATAGGCTACTACCACAAAAATGGCGAGCAGGGGATAGAAACCATATTGGTCACCATAGACCGCACCGCCGACTACGCGCCAGCCGAAGAGGACATGGACTTTATAGCCCTGGCCGCCCACGAGCTGCGCGGACCTATCACCGTTATTCGCGGCTATTTGGATTTGCTGGGACAGGAGTTCCCAGAGCTCAGCGCCGACCAACAACAGTTAGTTGACCGCTTGCAGGTCTCGGCTGAGCGCCTGAGCGGTTATATCAATAACATCCTCAATGTGTCGCGCTATGATCGTAACCATCTTAAGCTGCATCTGCACGAGGACCGCTTGATCGACATTGTCACCAACCTGGTGCCCGACCTGGCTCTGCGGGCCAAAACCCAAAACCGCAAACTAACCTTCCATGTACCAGATAGCCTACCGACCATCGCCGCCGACCGCAGCAGCCTCAGCGAGGTTATAAGCAACCTGATAGACAACGCCATTAAATACAGCCGCGATGGCGGGGAAATCATAGTCAAAGCCGAAGCAAAAGGCAACTTTGTGGAAGTGACGGTGCAAGACTTTGGCATTGGCATGCCCGGCTCGGTAGTGGGGAACTTGTTTAGCAAATTTTACCGCTCGCATCGTTCGCGCCAGACCGTAAGCGGCACTGGCCTGGGCTTATACATTTGCAAAGCCATTGTCCAGTCGCACGGCGGCAGCGTCTTTGTGCGGTCGGTGGAGGGCGAGGGCAGCACCTTTGGTTTTACCGTACCTACCTATAGCAGCGTTGCAGACAAGCTTAGCAAAGACGATAATGGTAACGAAAACATAATTGAACGCGCCGACGGCTGGATAAAAAACCACGCCATGTTTAGAAGGTAATGCTCAGGAGATAGCGTATGCCTAGTATCAAAAGTATCAAAACCATCCTCCTTATCGAAGACGACCTGTTCATCGGCGAAATGTACAGCCGCAGCTTAACGCGCGAAGGCTACCAGGTAGAGCTGATTGCCAACGGCAACGACGGCCTTAAAGCTGCCCTGGCTAAGCCATATGACGTTATTTTGCTGGACGTAATGTTGCCCGAAAAAAAAGGAACCGAAGTTTTGCAGGCCCTGCGGGGTGACGGTAAAGACAAAGTGCCAAACTCGCGTATTCTGGTGCTGACCAACTTCGACCAAGACGACGAATCTAAACTGGCCATGCAAAGCAAAGCCGACGGCTACCTTATAAAGGCCGATATAACTCCGCGACGGTTGTTAGAAATCATAAAGTCGTTCGAAAAATAAGGGCTCATTGTAGAGTTGGGAGGGCGCCGGCGGAGTCTTCTCCTGGCGCCCTCCCTTGTTCTCTGCGGTTACTGCTTTCGCCGCGATCGGCTTGTGGTGTCGACGGTGATTGAATCCACCCTGTCAGGTGGAACCCGAACGACCAGCGGCGGCAAGGCGCCGTCCTGCAGCTGACGCTGTGGCGGGCCACTGAGATCCGAGAAAATGACCGGGCAGAGAACGCCGCCTCTGAGAAGCACCAGATGCCAGCGCTCACCCACATAGCGCTGCGGCGCCATGATTCTCAGCCCAGGCTCGCCGTCGGTGCGAGCCTCTACCCGACACTCACCCGACCACCCTGGAATCCTCACTGTAGTGACGCCGGTCAGATCGTTCCAGTCTACTTCGATCATTTCCACTGCACGTCTCCTCTCCTGGGAACAGAACCGCCATAACTGTACCACATCAGCAAAAAAACACCAGCCGTAATCTGGTATAATAAGGTAGTGAGTTCTCCCGCGCCAGAGGCCCATTATCACTTACCACCCGAAGTTATAGAATCTGCCCAAGACTACGTTGATGGGCTAGACAGCCTTGCTAGTATTGTTCCTGTTCCCACCCCCGAAGTAGGGGATGTAACCAAAGCTGCTTTTAAGGTAGTTTCGTCGCCCGAGACCAGCGGGTACGAAGCAATCGAGGACCTTCCCCCCGACGAAAGGCCCATTGCCTCACTCTTAGCGAAAACCGCTCTGTTTTACGGCGGCGTAGAAAACCTAAGCCAGGCCGCGCACAACACCGAACTGCCAGCCGACGCCCGCCGTATCGCCTTGCTGGCCGCCCGAGGCTTAATTGCCAAAAGAGGCCATCGTCGCAAGCAGCCTATTACGCGATTTGCTTACGGCGGCTAGACGCGTCGCCCCTGTTATGATAGTATATAAAACGTCTTTCATTGCCAGGCAATTTCCACTTTTGCCCTCGTTCGAGCTAAAGCTCTCCACTCAGGGCCAAGCATGGAAAACTAAAATTGCCACCGGCAATTTTAGGGCCCCATCGTCTAGTGGCCTAGGACACCAGGTTCTCATCCTGGCAACCGGGGTTCAACTCCCCGTGGGGTCACCATAGAAAATCCAAGCCACCCCTTGCGGGTGGTTTTGATTTTCTATGGGTGATTTTCCTCCTGGGAAATCGCGAACACCGGAGGGGTTCGGGCGCCAAGAAGCCGCGCGCAGCTGCTCGCAGCGAGCACGACTTCTGCGCGTTGCTTTAGCAACCCTCCCTGTGGGGTCACCACAAGCAAATAACAGAGGTGAATGCATGTCACCTCTTTTTGTTTGTCTTATTTTCACCTCTGTTATTTGAGTTCGATTCCCTTTGAGTAGCTATTATCCTCTATTGACATGAACGATCTACGTATATACAATTGTATATATGAATAAATACACGGCAACGGTTATCAAAACGGGAAATTCCTATGCACTGCGAGTACCCAAACGATACGTTGAGGACGCCCAACTTAAATCTGGGCAAAAAACTGTGATCACATTGCCTATACCTGAGCCAAAGCAAAATCGCGAGAGAATTCAGGAAGCCCTCCGGCAATTACAGGAAATTGGTGCTTACCAAGACATCAAAGACCCCATAGCTTGGCAACGTGAGATTCGCAAGGATCGTCCATTGCCCGGTAGAGGGTAGAACAAAGTTCATGATCATCCTTGATTCAAATGTTTTTATTTATCTCGCAAACGGAACACTTGACCGAAAGATAATTAGCGATGAAGATATTTCTCACGCCAGTATTACAAAAATTGAAAGTCTAGGTTTTCCGCGCATTCATGCTAACGAATTACTGCTACTTGAGATACTCTTTGGTGAGTCATACAATCTGCCACTCATTGACGATATAGTGGAGCGGGCCGTAAAGCTTCGTCAAGTAAAAAATATGAGCCTTGGTGATGCAATCATAGCTGCGAGCGCGCTTGAGCACGGCTACGAACTTTGGACGGCAAACGACGAAGACTTTGCGCGCATTGACGGCCTGCATATTCACAACCCTCTCAAGTCCTAATATCCCAAGATGCCCAAGGCCTTCAATTTAGGGTCGAGTTTCTCGCAAGCTTCAAATAAGATTTCGACCCGTTTCACGCTATGGTTCACCAAGCTAAATATTTCATCATTTCCAAAGCTACTGCCTCTACAAAAATCATCCCGCGAAAATCGTAGGATAATTTTTATTTTAAGCCACCCCTGTGTTGATAGCAGCTACGCAACGCATGTTACACTAACACGACTTACGCACCTTCCCCTTCAGGCACAAGACGGCCGTCAGGGGAAGGTGCGTAAGTCGTGGAATAATGATGAATACTATGCTGGGTTCGACTCCTCGTAGGTAGGCACCCATACTACCTTCCGACGTGGGCTACACTACCCGTTGTCGTGGCTGCGTCCTCCAGTAGAAGTAAGAATATTGCGTCTGCCACCTCTTGTGGCTGATTAACAATCGATTCTCTTCGGAGCTTTTCTTTGAGTGCTTCACTCATCCAACCCGTATCAGTCGGGCCTGGGTCTACGGCGTTAATAGTTACCCCAAGATCACTAATGCCCGGCGCAAGTTGTTTAGCAAGCATTTCAAGACCTGCTTTTGTGATTGTATAAGGAATTTGGTCGACATTCATGGGGCCAAGTGATTGTCCTGAGGTCAGGTTTATGATCCTTCCTCCATTCTGTTTTTTCCATGCTTTTATGAATTCAACGCACAACAATGTTGTAGAGCGAATATTAACGGCGTAGTGAGCGTCTAAGACGTCACTCGTGAGTTCCTCAAAAGGGATGCCTCTGTCGTAGCAGGCGTTATTGATGAGTATGTCGGGTGTGCCGATTTGTTCTTCCGCAATTTTAAATAGCTTACGTGGGGTATCGGGTTTAGAAAGGTCAATTTCGATGCTCTCGACACGTACATTGTTAGCTCGTAGCTCTTCCATAAATTTTTCTGGGTTCTTCGTGGCGGGAAATTGTTGGATATCATAACTGTGCCAGTAGGTATAAAAAATGTCGACGCCCTCATTCGCAAGTTTCCGGCACAATGCCGCACCGATTCCTTCAGAACGGCCCACGCCGGTAACTAGGGCAATTTTTCCTTTTAGCTCTTTCATACGTCACTGATTATAGCATCGGCCGCAGAGCTTTTAGCTTTCTGAAGAGTCGACCGACACTATGCTACACTCCAAAGGATGAGCAAATACCCCAATACGTTTTATCGAGTATCGGTGAAAGCAATCATTAGAAACGACGAAGGTCATGTGCTGCTTTGCAAGGAAAACTCCAAGTCGAGTTCGATTCGTTGTGGGCTGGGTTTTTAGGGAACTTAGCATTGAGTATTGTAATGTTAAGTAAAATAAATTATACTTAACATTGGATAAAAGGATGTTAAGTTCATGATTGGCAAATTTATAACACAACCAGAGGGTTTTAAGGCGTTTATCCCCGATGCGTTCCCACCGGCGACGCTTATGCATTTTAGGCCACAGACACAACTCCTAGCAGCCAACGCAACGCTCGCGCTAGGTAAGTTGGACGGTATTGCCCAGCTCATTCCTGACATCGACTTTTTTATCTTCATGTACGTCCGTAAAGAAGCGACCCTCTCGAGTAACATCGAAGGCACAAAGGCTACGATGCACGACTCGCTAAAGGCGGACATCAATATTACTAAGGGTGTGCCTCGTGATGTTGAAAACATCCTGCATTACGTGCAGGCCATTAATTACGGTCTTAAACGGCTCGAGAGTATGCCGTTGATACTACGCATAATTCGTGAGCTACATGAGCAACTAATGACCGACACTGCTGAGGGTACTGGTAAAACTCCGGGCGAGTTTCGTAAGACACAGAACTGGATTGGTGGCACGCGACCCGGCAACGCCGACTTCGTACCACCACCAGTGCACGAGCTGGGCAGATCGCTCGCCGATTTCGAAGGCTTCCTAAATAAAAAACAACCTTACCCACCGCTTATTAATGCCGCACTCATGCATGCACAGTTCGAAACCCTTCACCCATTCCTAGATGGCAACGGACGCACTGGTCGTCTGCTCATTACGATGTACCTCTGCCAACAGAAGGTGCTTGAGTACCCAATATTGTATCTGTCAGAATACTTTAAACGTCACCGTGACGCCTATTTCGCCAAGCTCTCCGGCTATCACGATAAGGGTGAGATTAACGAGTGGGTGGAGTTCTTTCTCGAGGGTGTGGCCGACGTTGCTCGCGAAGCAACGGATGTTTCAAAACACATTATTGCTATACGCGAAAAAGACATGACAATTGTCCATGCACTCGGTGGTAAGCAAGCACCAACGGCCATCAAACTCCTGAAGGGTCTCTATAGTCAGCCAATCATAGATGTAGCAACTGCCGAAAAGGTAACCGGGCTGTCCCGCCCGGCAGCCAACCAACTAGCTAAAAAGTTTATGGAGTTAGGTATTCTTAAACAAACTGATGAAACTGCGACTTATGGCAGGCAGTTTGCCTACCAAAGCTATATCAATCTATTCACCACCTCGTAGGAAATGTTTTCGATCTACGCTTTCTTCCCCGCGATATTCACCAACCACTGAACCCCAAACTTGTCATTGACCATACCGAAGGTGTCGCCCCAGACTTGCTTCTCGAGTGGCATTGTCTGCGTGCCGCCGACTAATAATTTTTCCCAGTAACCCCGTAGCTCCTCTTCATTGTCACCGCTGAGCGACATGCTCATGGTATTGCCGGGTTTGTATTCCATGCTTTTTGGCGTATCAGAAGCCATAAAAGTGATGCCGTTGTCGGCTTCGAGCATGGAATGCATAACCTTGTTATCCTCGCTAGGATCCTGCGAAGCATTAAAGTCTTTAAAGGTGTTTATGTCCAACTTGCCACCGAAGACCGTTTTATAAAATTCCATAGCTTCGCGAGCATTGTCTTTAAAGCTGAGGTATGGGTTGAGTCTTGATTGCATAGTTCCTCCTGGGATTAGTGGTTAGTAGAAGCTACTTTATATTATACATTAAGTAAATGGTAAATGACCCCGCACCCGCCCAACTAGGGCGAGGGTGCGGGGCCGTCGGTGGTCTATCGCCCTGCCCGCAGAATAACGGGGGCGTGATGGGTAATGACGTACCGGGTGACGAAGGTAAGCTCACGCCTCAGAGCTTGCTCGAAGGTAAGCTCACGCCTCAGAGCTTGCTCGAGGCTAAGCCATACTGGGCGGATGCCCTCTCTTG
>WNGI01001542.1_pt1 | contig 19609 bp, 22 predicted proteins | sample 5400621 | NCBI WGS metagenome assembly WNGI01 (sample SAMN13153374, study PRJNA577476) | soil metagenome | isolation source: 20 cm soil or saprolite under Garry oak tree replicate 1 | place: USA:California | collected 2016-06-15
ACGAGGGGAAACACGGCCGCCTTGAGGGGCGCAATGGCCGGATGAATCCGCAACACGACGCGCTTATCCCCTTCCACTTCCTCCTCGTGATAGGCGTCTATCAGCACCACGAGCGTGGTGCGGTCGGCACCCGCCGAGGTCTCGACGACATACGGGATGTACCGCTCGTTGGTGGCGGCATCCACGTACTCGAGCTTCTTGCCCGAGAACTCCTGGTGGCGCGACAGGTCGAAGTTCGTGCGGTTATGGATCCCTTCGAACTCCTGCCACCCGAAGGGGAACTCATACTGGATGTCGTAGGCATCCTTCGCGTAATGCGCCAACTCTTCTTTGGTATGCTGGTGAAAGCGCAGCTTCTCGGCATGAATCCCCAGGCCGACGAGCCATTTCATCCGCTCCTGGCGCCAGAACTCGAACCACTCCGCGTCCGTCCCGGGCTTGACGAAGAACTGCATCTCCATCTGCTCGAACTCCCGCGTCCGGAAGATGAAGTTCCCCGGCGTGATCTCGTTGCGGAACGCCTTGCCGACCTGGGCGATGCCGAACGGAATCTTCTGGCGGGACGACTGCAGCACGTTGAGATAGTTCACGTAGATCCCCTGCGCCGTCTCGGGACGCAGGTACACCACCGCCGCCGCCTCCTCCACCGGGCCCATGAACGTCTTGAACATCAAGTTGAACATGCGCGGCGCCGTGAGCGTGCCCTGGTTGCCGCACACCGGGCACCGCGTGGTGGGCTCGCCGGGCGTGCCCTTGATGCGGGGGTCGTCGGCGCGGAACCGGTTCTTGCACTGCTTGCAGTCCACCAGGGGATCGGTGAACCCGGCCAGGTGCCCCGATGCCTCCCAGACTTTGGGATGCATCAGGATGGCTGCGTCGAGCCCCTCGATGTCTTCCCGCTCGTGCACCAGCGAACGCCACCAACGCTCCTTGATGTTCTTCTTCAGCTCGACACCGAGCGGCCCGTAGTCCCACACGGACCCGAGGCCGCCGTAGATCTCGGACGACTGGAACACGAAACCGCGTCGCTTCGCGAGCGACACCAGTTTCTCCATCACGTTGTCGTGTGAGGGCATGAGAGGTCGGAAGATAGACGGCCCTCTACGGCAGGGGCAACCCGAGTGCCTGCCGCGTGGCGCGCTCCGCCAGCTCGGCGATGCCCGCCGCGTCGAGCACCCGCCCCTCGCCGTCGAGCGCATGGATCCCGATCAGGCCCTCGACTTTTCCGGCCACCACGGCGACGCGCTTCTTGGCCGCCTGCGCCCGCCGCACCACAACGCCCGCCGCCTTGCCCACGAGCGACGTCCGATCGAAGGATCCTTCCCCGGTCACGACGAAGTCCGACTTGGCGAGGGCCGCGTCAAAGCCCACGCGCTCGAGGACCCACTCGGCACCCGGCACCAGGCGGGCCTTGGCGAAGAACGCGAGACCCGCCCCGAGTCCGCCCGCCGCCCCGCCGCCCGGCAGCGTCGCCAGCTCCGGCCGACCATGACGTGCCATCAGATCGGCGAGCCGTTCGAGGCCGCGGGACAAGAGTTTGACCGCCTGGGGGCCCGCCCCCTTCTGCGGCGCGAACACCGGCGCGGCCCCGTCACTCCCGATCAGCGGTGTCGTCACATCGCTCAGCGCCAAGACCTGCGCGGCGAGGCCCCAACCGCCCCCCAGGTCCGCCAGTTGCGCCAGCGAGCCGCCGCCTTCGGGCAGCGCCTCCCCGCGCGCATCGAGAAACGTCCAGCCGAGCCCCCGCCCCGCCCCCGTGCCGCCATCCACCGTCGCCGTGCCGCCCAAGCCGACGACCACCACCTTGGCCCCGCGCTCGGTCGCCTCCCAGATGAGCTCGCCCACGCCCCGCGTCGTCGCGCGCAGCGGGTCCAGCTCGTCGGGACGGAGTAGCGCGAGACCGCTTGCCGTCGCGCTTTCGAAGATCGCCGTCTCGGCATCCACCCAGCCGAGCACCCCGCGCACCGGGGCGCCCAACGGACCCGTGACCGCGAGCTGCTCGCGGAGGGCACCGGGCGCGAGCACGGCGTCCAGCAACCCGTCGCCTCCATCGGCGATCGGGACCAGGAGCAGTGAAGCCTCCGGAACAGCCCGGCGGACCCCCGCTGACAACGCCTCAGCCACCTGGCGTGGGCCTAGAGTGCCCTTGAAGGCCGCAGGAGCGACGAGGATCTGGATAGTCATGACGCGTTATGCATTAAATATGGCGTTCTGCAATGCAATGGGAGGCCCCAGTGTGGGCTAAGTGACGCCTTGGTGGCATTTGTTCTTAGGGCACCGTTTTTGCCCTTGGTACATGTCGGCACATCTCTGTTCAGGGCAAACCGTCGGCGACGGCGGGGCGCAAAGCCAAGGGGTCTCAAGCTGCGAGACAGCCCGGCTGCCGGAGGATGGCACCGGCCCCACGTCCTGGTAACGGAGCGCGGGGTTTTTCATTGGCCCCTCGAGCACGAGTTTCGTCTCGCTCGCATCGGGTTCTAGGGCGCACGATGTCGAGCAGGCGATCACCCCCCAAGGGCAACCTTGGGGGGTTTTGCTTTGATATGCTCGCAGATGCGGGCGCCGTGGGCGCGGCCGTTTTCGATGAAGATCTTGTTCGCGTCGAGGCCGGACGCCAGGACGCCGGCGATGTAGACGCCCCGGACGTTCGTTTCCATCGTGGTCGGGTCGTGGTGCGGCACGCCGGTCGTTTCGTCGACGTCCACGCCGCTCAGGCGCAGCAGCCGCAGGTCCGCGCGATACCCCGTGAGCGCGAACACGAAATCGGTCGCGAGCGTCTCGACCCGGCCGTCCACTTCGGAGCGGATCACCACCTCCGAGCGCCGGATCTCGATGACCCGGCTGCACCAGCGAACGGCGATGCTGCCATCTTTGACGCGGTTGGTCACGTCCGGCAGGATCCACGGCTTCACGCCGCGATCGAACTCGCCCTGGAAGTGGACCAGCGTCACGCGCGCGCCGACGCGGTGCACTTCGAGCGCCGCCTCGACGGCGCTGTTGCCTCCCCCGATCACGACCACGCGCTGCTGCCAGTAGGGGTGGGCCTCCGCGAAGAAGTGCGAGACGTGGGGCAGGTCCTCGCCGGCCACGCCGATGGGGTTGGGCGACTCGAAATACCCGGTGGCGTGCACGACATGGCGCGCCTGCACCGTCTCGGGCTCGGTCTTCCCCGGATGCCGGGCGGTCAGCTCGAACCCGTCGCGCGCGCGTCGCACGCCCTGCACCTCGTGGTACTGCCGCACGTCCAGCTCGAAGTACTCAGCCACCTTGCGATAGTAGCTCAACGCCTCCCGCCGCGCCGGCTTGTCGGCGGCCGTGACGAACGGCAGGCCCCCGATCTCGAGCTTGTCGGGCGTCGAGAAGAAGGTCATGTACAAGGGATACCGCATCAGGCTTGCGACCACCGGTCCCTTGTCGAACAGCGAGCAGGTGAGGCCCAGGCGCTTGGCGGCCACGCCCACCGCGAGGCCGCACGGCCCCGCGCCGATCACGGCGACGTCGAGCGTCACCTCAGGTCACCTCGATGATCTGGTCGCGCCGGGTGCCGACGCTCACGTACTGGATGGGCGCGTGGGCCAGGTCCTGGAGCCGGTCGAGATAGGCCCGCGCCGGCGGCGGCAGGTCCGCGAGGCGCCGCACGTGGCTGAGCGACTTCTGCCAGCCCGGGAGGGTCTCGTAGGTCGGCTCCACTCGCGTGAGCCGTTCGACCTCGGCGGGCATGCTGTCGCACGCCTCCCCGTCCAGGCGATACCCCACGCACACGGGGATGTGGGAAAACGAGTCGAGCACGTCGAGCTTGGTGACGGCGAGGCCTGTGAGACCGTTCACGCGCACGGCGTAGCGCACCACGACGGCGTCGAACCAGCCGCAGCGCCGCGGCCGTCCGGTGGTGGCCCCGAATTCGCCGCCCAGCGTGCGGATGCGCTCGGCGAGCTCCGCGTCGGCCTCCGTCGGGAGCGGCCCGTTCCCCACGCGCGTCGTATAGGCCTTCACCACGCCGAGCACGGCATCGATCGCGGTCGGGCCGATTCCCGCCCCGACGGCGGCTCCGCCCGCGGTGGTGTTGGACGAGGTCACGTAGGGGTAGGTGCCGTGATCGACGTCGAGCAGAGCGCCCTGGGCCCCCTCGAGCAGCACCGACTCGCCGCGCTGCAGCGCCTCGTACACCACCCGGCCGGCGTCGACGGCGATCGGGAGGAGGCGGGGGGCGAGACGGTCGAGCAGGCCCACGTGCTCGCCCGAGTCGGCGCGCTCGTGCGAGCCGAGCAGCTCGAGGAATTCGTTCGCCGCCCGGACCCGGGTGCAGACGAACTCCTTGGCGCGGTCCAGGTTCCGCAGATCGCCGACCCGCACCCCGCGCCGCCCGTATTTGTCCTCGTAGGTGGGACCGATGCCGCGCCCGGTGGTGCCGATCTTCTCACGCTGCTCGCGCGCGCGGTCGAGCAGCTTGTGGTAGGGGAGGGTGAGATGGGCGCGGTCCGAGACGTAGAGCTTGTGCTCGGTGCGAACGCCGCGCGACGTCAACGCGTCGAGCTCGGTGAAAAACGTCTCCGGATCGAGCACCACGCCGTTCCCGACGACGCACACGGCGCCCTGAATGATCCCCGACGGAATCTGGTGCAGCACGAACTCGCCGGCCCCGGTGTCGACGGTGTGACCGGCATTGGCGCCGCCCTGGTAACGCACCACGAGGTCGGCGCGCTCGGCGAGCACGTCGACGATCTTGCCCTTGCCCTCGTCGCCCCATTGGGCGCCGACGACCACGACGCAGTGTGTCTTCGGTCCGAACATGGCGCTCCCAGCGCTCCAACAAAAACGCCCCGGGGGACGGGGCGCCGCGGTATCCTCTGGCCGAAGTATCCTCTGGGGGAAGCTAGACCGAGCGCCGGGTCACGTCAACGCTACTCTGAAGCGCAGCGGCGACCGCTTGAGCGACCGCTGCGACGCCCTCAAGCGTCAGTCGCTGTGCCGCATCCCCCGGCGTGTGCACCACCCGCGCCGTCCCCCAACACCCTCGCATGACGGTCACGCACTCGCGCACGCTGCGCGCCAGCACCAGCCCGTCCTCGAGCACCGGCAGCAGGCGGGCGCGCCGCGCCGCGAGCGCGTGCACGACTGCGTCCACCAGCGGCCCGCCGCGATGCACGAGGGCGAGGGTGCGCCCGAGGTCGTCGATGCCGTCGAAGTTGACGAGCGCGGTGTGCTCGAACAGGTTGGCGCGCTCGCGCACCAGCGCCCGCGCGCCGACCAGCCCATGCTCCTCCGCGTCGGGAAACACGACGCCCACGGCGGCATCGGCGGGCAGCGCGTCCACCGTCGCCAGCACCGTCAGCAGGCCGGAGCAGTTGTCCACGGCCCCGGGGGAACCATCGGAGATGCGGCTCAGCGCCACGAACGCCGCCACGAGCACCACAGGGACCGCGAGCACGAGCGCCGGGCCGCCCGCCAGCCTCACGACGAGGGCGCCGAGGCTGCCGGCGACGACCACGCCGGCGAGCACGAGCCGCGCGGCCATCGAGACCGCCTGCCCCTTGGAGTCGTAATGTGCGGTGAGCCACGTCGTGACGCGGGCGCGCGGCCGGACGGCGATCAGGTTGACGGCGTCGGTCGTGGCGCGACCCCACAGCGGCAGACGGGGCCGCGTGCGGAAGCGCTGCTCCAGCACCACGAACCCCCGGGCTTGGAGCTCGCGCTTCAGGATCTCGCGGACGCGCGCATGGTTCGACGTGCCGACGAGCCGCGCAATGGAGATCTCCTCGAGCAGGGCACGCGAATCCGTCACGCGCACACGAGCTGCGCTACGCGCTCCCGGTCGGCCGGGGCGAGCGGCGCGAGCGGCGCCCGCACCGGCCCGCCGTACAGGCCCACCGCATCCATCGCGGCCTTCACACCGGCGGGCCCGAGCTTCCCGACGATCTCTTTGTCGAGCGGCCGGAGCTGCTCCTGCAGCACCCCGGCACGGGCCCGGTCCCCCGCCTGGAACGCCGCGAAGATGTCGGCGCAGCGGCGCGCGGCGTAGCACGCCACCGCGAGGACCCCGCCGTCGCACCCGAGCTCGAGGCCCGCGAGCAACAACGAGCCCGAGCCTGCGAGCACGGTCCACTGCGGCACCGCGGCGCGATAGGCCGCCAGGCTGTTCACATCGCCCGAGGAGTCCTTCACGCCCCGGATGTTGGGGTGCGTCGCGAGCTCCTCGAGCAGACCCGCGGCGAGCGCCAGGTGCGTGTACTTGGGAATGTTGTAGACGAGCAGCGGCACGGGGCTCGCGTCCGCCACGGCGCGATAGTACGCGGCCAGCGTTGCCGGAGAGGTCGCGTTGGCGAAATACGCGGGCGGGCGCACCAGCACGGCGTCCGCGCCCTCGGCGGCGGCCGCCCGCGTGAGCGCCACCGCCTGGCGGGTGGACTCCGCCCCGGTCCCGGCCACGAGCCAGCGCCCCTCCGGCACCACGGGCCGCACCCAGCCCACGATCCGGCGCTGCTCTTCGGGATCGAGCAGGGCGGACTCGCCGGTCGAGCCCGTGACGACGACGCCGTCCAGGCCCGCTTCGAGCAGCCGCACCACGTTGTGCCGCAGGTGTTCCGGCGCCACATCTCCCGTGGCGGCGTCGAACGGGGTGGTGGCGGGGGCGAGGACCCCCGCAAAGCGGCGGCCGCTCACCGCTTGCGCGGCGGGCTGGCCGGGACCGCCTCCGCCGGCTCGGCGGTGCGCGCGCGGCGCCGCAGCGTCCGCATCTGGAGCTCGAAGTCCGCCGGCTTCGTGGCGGCGGCGAGCGCCGTTTCGTAGGTGATGACCTCGTCTCCCACGAGATCCATCAGGTGCTGGTCGAACGTCTGCATCCCGTACTGCTCGCCCGCTTCCCGGATGTAGTCGTACAACTCGGCGGCGCGACCGGCGTCGCGGATGATGTCGCGGACCGCCGCGGTGCAGATCAGGACTTCGACCGCCGCGGCGCGCCCGTGCCCGTCGGCCCGCGGCAACAGCCGCTGCGCCACCACAGCCTGGAGCGTCTCGGCGAGCCGGAGCCGGGCGATCTCCTGCTCTTCGGGCGGGAACATCGCCAGCACGCGGCTCACCGTCGACACGGCGTCCGGGGTCGGCAACGTCGAAATCACGAGGTGCCCCGTCTCGGCGGCCTTCATCGCGGTGTCGAGCGTCTCGATGTCCCGCATCTCCCCGATCACGATCACATCCGGATCCTGTCGCAACGCCGCCCGCAGGCCGGCGCGGAAGTCGTCCGTATCCACCCCGATCTCGCGCTGGGTGATCGAGGAGTTGATGTCGCGATGCAGGAACTCGATCGGGTTCTCGAGCGTGACGACGTGCTTCTGGTGGGTCTGATTGATGTGATTCAAGATCGCGGCCATGGTCGAGCTCTTCCCCGACCCGGTGATCCCGGTGACCAGGACCATGCCCCGCTCGGCCGCCGCGATGGTCGTGAGGACGGACGGCAGCTTGAGCGACTCGAAGGTGGGAATGTCGAACGGGATCACGCGCATCACGATCATGAACGACGAGCGCTGCCGCAGGATGTTGACGCGGAAGCGCCCGACCCCCGGCACGCCCCACGAGCAATCGTATTCGTGCAGCTTGTCGAGCCGGCCCCGGTCGTCCTCGTTCGGCATGAGCCGCAGCGCGATCGCGCGAGTGTGCTCGGGCGTGAGCCGCTGCTTGGTGAGGGGCACGAGCTTGCCGTCGATGCGGGCCCGGAACACGTCCCCGGCCTTGATGTGCAGATCGGAGGCGCCGCGATCGATCGCCGCCTTGATGATCTGCTCGACGCCACGCGGCTGCGCGTCGGCCGCGCTGCCACGACCGCTGCGGGATTTCTCCTCCACTAGTAGCCGGCCTCCAGATCGACGACGTTGGCGAGGGGCGCCCCTGCAAGATAGCGTCGCACGTTCTCCACGATCAGCCCCGTCTCGCGCTCCCAGAACCGCGTCGTCACGGCGGCGACATGGGGGCTCACGAGCACGCGGGGGTGCCGCCACAGCGGATGCCCGGCGGGTAAGGGCTCGGTGGCGAACACATCGAGCGCCGCGCCACGAATGCGGGAAGCGTCCAGCAGCTCAAGCAGAGACCTTTCGTCCAACAGCGTCCCCCGAGAAACGTTGACCACAATGGCGTCCGCGGGGAGCCGCTCCAGCACCTCCCGGCCGACGATGCCGCGCGTCGCGTCGGTATGCGGCGCGGCGATTACCAGGCAGTCGCTCTCGGCGGCGAGCCGCCCGAGGTCGCCCGGCGCCCCGACCCACCGCACGCCCGGCGGCCCGCCGCGCTCGGGACGGCGGCGCACTCCCGCGACGCTCATCCCGAGCGCCAGCGCGCGCCGCGCCACCGCCGTGCCGATCCCCCCGAGCCCGTAGACGCCGACCCGGAGCTCGCCGAACTCCCGCACGGAGATCTCCAGCCCCGTGATTTCGGGCTGCGCCCAATGCTCTTCCGCCTGGAACTCGCGCATCCGGTCGAGGCCGCGGGCGAAGTACCCGATCGCGGCGATCGTCCAGTCGGCGATGGGGTCGGCGTGTACGCCGGCGGAGTTCGTGAGCACGACGCCGCTTCCCCGGAGGGGCGGCACACTGGTCCCGACGCCCGCCGTGCTGGTGTGGGCCCACTTGAGCGTACCGCGCGCCGCCTGCACCACGCCGGCGGAGACGCCGTACCCGAGGTAGATCTCGGCCCCGCGCACCGCGGTGAGCGCTTCGGGCGTCCCGCCGCCGCCGTCCCCATCCGATGTCGCGGGCGCCGGGACTTCCAGCACGTCCCAGCCCGGGCCCAGGGCGTCGCGGATCGCCTGCACCGCGCGTGGCGGAATCCGCCAGGCGACGCGCGGCGAGGCGAGGTCGACGACGAGACGCTGTTTCACTCTCCGGTGGAGACCGTGCGTACGCTGGGATGATGCAACAGCGCGATCATGACCTGATCGTGGAGCCGCTTCGGCCCGCGCAGCGTGAAGTCGATCACCAGGTCGATGTTCTCGCGCCGACTGGCCTGGCGCTCGATCGCGAGGCCCGTGCGCCGCACCACCGTCTCGAGGTCCTCCAGCGCCGTCGGGTCGGGCCGCGCGTGCACTGACAGGCTGCTCTGCGTGGACTGCCGCTCCACGACCAGCTCGACGCGCCCAAGGCCCTGGAGCACGAGCAACACGAGCAAGGTGGTGCCCGCCGCCTCCCAGTAGAAGGCGGCGCCGAGGGCGACGCCGATCGCCGCCACGACCCAGATCGTGGCCGCGCTGGTCAGGCCCACAACCGCCCCGCGGGCGTGCAGAATCGTGCCGGCGCCGATGAACCCGACGCCCGTGACGATCTGCGCGGCCACGCGGGTCGGGTCGGAGTTCCCGGAGGCCATCGTGACCGACAGCTTGGTGTACAACACCGAGCCGATGCAGATCAAGATGTTGGTCCGCAAGCCGGCCGGTTTTCCGCCGAGCTCCCGCTCCAGGCCGATCGCGCCACCGAACAGCGTCGCGAGCGAGAGCTGGAGAAACAGCTCCAGCCGGAACATCTGAATCATCTGCTCGATGAAATGCTGCATCAGGCCTCCGCTCCCTCGAGCAAACCCATGCACCGCCGCACCCGCGCCATCGTGGCGCGGGCGAGCGCCCGCGCCTTCACCGCACCCGCCCGCAGGGTCTCGCTCACTGTCCCCGGCTGCGCCCGCAACTCGAGGGCGCGCTCGCGGAGGGGGGTGAGCGTGGCTATCATATTGTCCGCGAGCACGCGCTTGCAATCGAGGCACCCCCAGCCTGCGGTGCGGCAGTTGTGCGCCACGAGCTGCTGGGTCGCGGCCGGTGAGAAACCCTGATGGATCGTGAAAATGTTGCAGATATCCGGGTTACCGGGGTCTTTCCGCGTCACCCGGGCGGGGTCGGTCGCCGCGGGTTTGAGCTTCTCCCAGATCGTTTCCGGGGTATCGAACAGGCCGATCGTGTTGCCGAGGCTCTTGGACATCTTGGCCTGGCCGTCGAGTCCGAGCACGCGCTTCGCCGTGGAGAGCAGCGCCTGCGGCTCGGGAAAGGTGAAGCCGCCGCCGTTCGCGAAGCGGGCGTTCCAGCGGCGCGCCAGCTCGCGCATCAGCTCGAGGTGCTGCAGCTGGTCCTCGCCGACCGGCACGAGCGTGGCGCGATACAGCAGCACGTCGGCCGCCTGGAGCACCGGGTAGTTGAGCAGCCCGGCGGGGATGCTCTCCTGGCGCTGTGCCTTGTCCTTGAATTGCGTCTGGCGCTCGAGCTCACCGAGCGGCGCCACCGTGTTGAGCAGCCAGTTTAGCTCGCTGTGCTCCGGGACGTGAGATTGCACGAACACGATCGCCCGCTCGGGGTCGAGGCCGACGGCGAACAGCCCGATCGCCATTTCGATGGTCCGCTGGGCGAGGCTCGACACCTCGTACGGCTGTGTGATGGCGTGCAGATCGACGACCGAGAACAGGCAGTCGTGCTGGTGCTGTAGCTTGACCCAGTTTTGGACCGCGCCCAAGTAATTGCCGATGTGCAGCTCGCCCGAGGGCTGGATACCGGAGAAGACGCGCGCCATGGGCTGACAACCTACGCCGGGGGAGTGCGGCGCCGCAAGGTGCGAGAACTCAAAGACTTAGTCGATGTGGCGAAGGCGGCGGCGGCGCGCGCCGCGAGCTATCTCCGCGGGCTCACGCCGGCGGCGCCGGGCGACTGGACCGAAAAGGGACAGCACGACTTCGTGACCGATGCCGACCGCACGGCGGAAGCGCTGATCGCGGCCGCGCTCACGGCCGGCGTCCCGGGGTCCACGGTCGTGGGCGAAGAGCTGTCCCCCGACGTCACGCGCTCCGGGGAGGTGGTCTGGATCGTCGATCCGCTCGATGGCACCACCAACTTCCTGCATCGCTATCCGCAGTACGCGGTGTCGATCGGATGTGCGGTGAACGGAGCGCTGTGCGTGGGGGTGGTTCACGATATTGCGCGCGACGTGGCGTATTGGGGGGCGCGCGGGGCCGGCGCCTGGGAGGGCGACCGCCCGCTCCGTGTCTCGGCGCTCACCGAGCCCCGCCAGGCGCTGGTGGGCACCGGGTTCCCATTCAAGGATCTGCGGCGTTTGCGGCGCTACCTGGACCAGTTCGCCGCCGTGATGGGGGCCACGAGCGGCATCCGCCGCGCCGGCTCGGCCGCGCTCGACCTCGCCGACGTGGCGGCCGGGCGGCTCGACGCCTTCTGGGAGCTGACCCTCGCCCCCTGGGATGTCGCCGCGGGCGCCGTGCTGATTCGCGAGGCCTCGGGCGTCGTGACGACGCTCGATGGCGAGGACGACGTTCTGAAGCACGGCTCTCTGGTGGCCGGCAGCCCGGCGATGCATCGCTGGCTGCTGCAGCTCTTGAGGAGCACGTGAGCGCCCCGCTAGTCGAATGCGTCCCCAACTTCTCCGAGGGCCGTGACGCCGCGACCCTCGACGCGCTGCGGGCGGCCATCACGAGCGTCCCCGGCGTGCGCCTGCTCGACGTGCAGGTCGATCCGTCGCACCACCGCTCGGTGTTCACGCTCGTGGGCCGCCCCGACGCGGCCGCGGAGGCCGCCTTCCGCGCGATGCGCGTCGCCACCGAGCGCATCGACTTGACGCAGCACTCGGGCGAGCACCCGCGGATGGGGGCGACCGACGTCGTGCCGTTCGTGCCCGTGCGGGACGTGACGATGGACGAGTGCGTGGCGGTGGCGCGGCGGCTCGCCGAACGCGCGGCGACCGAGCTCGGGATCCCGATCTACCTGTACGCGCGGGCGGCGACCCGCCCGGAGCGCGAGCGCCTGCCCGACATCCGGAAAGGCGAGTTCGAGGGCCTGCGAGACCGGATCGGGCAGGATCCCGCCGCGGATCCGGACTTTGGGCCGAACCGGATCCATCCGACCGCCGGGGCGACCGCGATCGGGGCGCGGCCCTTCCTGGTGGCGTTCAACATCTATCTCGACACGGGGGATGTCCGCGTCGCCAAGGAGATCGCCCAGCAGATCCGCACGTCGAGCGGCGGGCTGCCGGCGGTGCAGGCCGCCGGGTTCGAGGTGGACGGCCACGCGCAGGTCTCGATGAATCTGCTCGACATCGACACGACCTCTCCCGCCACGGTGTTCGCCGCGGTGCAGTCGCGGGCCCGCGCGCGGGGCAGCGAGATCCTGAGGAGCGAGGTCGTCGGACTCGTCCCGGAGCGGGCGATTCTGACGGCCGGCGCCGCGTACCTCAAGGTTCCGGACGCGGCCGATCATCTCCTGGAGGAGAAGATCCGCGCCTTGGACGGCCCGACGCTCGACGGCTGGCTCGAGGAGCTTGCCGGCGGCGCACCGGTCCCGGGGGGCGGGAGCGCGGCCGCCCTGGCGGGCGCGCTGGCCGCCGCCCTCGTCGCCATGGTCGCCCGGCTCACGACGGGCCGGAAGGCGTACGCGGCGGTCCAGGAGCGCGTGGCCGCCATCCTGGCCGAAGGGGACGCGCTGCGGGCGCAGCTGCGCCGTCTGGTCGATGAGGACGCCGCGGCCTACGCGCGGGTGAGCGAGGCCTACCGCATCCCCAAGGGAGATCCCACGCGAATCCGCGCGGTGGATCACGCGCTGGTGGGCGCGGCGCAGACCCCGCTCCGGATGGCGCGGGGCGCCGTGCGGCTGCTGGCGCTGGCGCGTGAGATCGGGGCGATCGGCAATCAAAACGCGCGCTCGGATAGCCGAGTGGCCGCGGCCCTCGCCCGCGCCGCGCTGGCGGGGGCCGTGGAGAACGTGCGCGTCAACGTCGCGGCGCTGTCGGAGCCGGGGTTGGGGAAGGCGCTGCTGGAAGAAGCCGAGCAGCTCGAGCGGGACGCCGGGGCATCGTAGGGGCGCAGCATGCTGCGCCCCTACCGGGGACCTCAGTCCGCCGTCGTGAGGATGCGGGGCGGACCCCCGTCCGGCTGCACGGCCACGGTGTGCTCGAAGTGGGCCGAGAGCGACCCGTCCTCGGTCACCACGGTCCAGCGGTCGTCGAGCGTCCGGATTTCGGGCCCGCCGAGGTTCAGCATCGGCTCGATGGCGATTGTCATGCCGGGCATGAGGCGCGGGCCGCGCTTCGGCTTCCCGTAGTTCGGCACCTGGGGCTCCTCGTGAAACGACGAGCCGATCCCGTGCCCCACGAGCTCCCGCACGACCGAGTACCCCGCCGCCTCCGCGACCTGCTGCACCGCATGCCCGATGTCGCCCACGTGGTTGCCGGCGCGCGCCTGGGCAACCCCCGCGGCGAGCGCGTCCTGCGTCACCTGGAGCAGTCGCTCGGCGTCGGCGCCGACTCGGCCCACGGCGAAGGTCGCGGCCGAGTCGGCGTGCAGGCCGTCGAGCCAGACGCCCACGTCCACGCTCAGCACGTCGCCGTCTCGCAGAATGCGTTTCGCCGACGGGATCCCGTGGACGACCTCGGCGTTGATCGAGGTGCACAGCGTGGCAGGGAAGTCGTACAGCCCCTTGAACGACGGGCGCGCGCCCGGGTGGGAGCGGATGAAGTCTTCCGCCAGGCGGTCCAACTCCTCGGTGGACACACCGGCGCGGATGTGGCGCCGCACGAGTGCCAGCGTCGCTGCCACGATGCGGCCGGCCGCCGCCATCGTCTCGATCTCCCGCGGCGACTTGAGTGTGATCATCGCCCGATGATGCGCTGGATCTCCGTCGCGATGCCCTCGATCGTGCCGGTGCCCGGCACGCGGTGCACGATGCCGCGCTGCGCATAGTGCGCCACGAGCGGAGCCGTGTCCCGCTGGTAGACCTGGAGGCGCGTGCGGATGGCTTCTGGAGTGTCGTCGGAGCGGTTCTCCTGGGCCGCGCGGGCCGTGAGACGCCGGATGAGCTCCTCTTCCGGGACGTCGAGCAGCAGCACTTTACTGAGGCGTTGGCCGCGCTCGCCCAGCGTGTCATCGACGAGCTCCGCCTGGGCGGCGGTACGGGGAAAGCCGTCGAACACCGCGCCTTGCTTGGCGTCGGGCTTCGCCAGCTCTTCCTTGATGAGGCTCAAGATCACGGCATCGGGCACGAGTTTGCCGTCGTCCATGTACTTCTTCGCCTGCGCGCCGAGCGGAGTCTTCTCCTTTACGGCGGCGCGCAGGATGTCTCCCGTGGTGATCTTGGGAAGGCTCAGGCGCTCGGCCAGGATCTTGCCCTGGGTGCCCTTGCCCGATCCCGGTGCGCCGAGGAGGAGGACGAACAAAGGGTCAGCGCCGGAACCGCACGCGGCTGCTGCCGCTCCCGCCTCCGCCGCCCCGCATGAAGCCGTCGTAGTGCCGCAGCAGGAGGTGCTGCTGCACTTGCTGCACCGTGTCGAGGGCCACGCCGACCACGATCAGCAGGGCCGTGCCGCCGAAGCCGAACGGCATGTTGAGGACGGTCGAGACGACGATGGGCAGCATGGCGACGACCGTGAGGAAGACGGCGCCGGGCAGGGTGATGCGCGACAGCACGTCGTCGATGTAGTCGGCCGTGGCGGCCCCGGGTTTCACGCCCGGAATGAATCCCCCCTGCTTCTTGAGATTCTCCGCCAAATCCACCGGGTTGAAGATGATGGAGGTGTAGAAGTAGGCGAAAAAGATGATCAGCACCGACATCGTGAGGAGGTAGAGGGGCGAGGTGACGTTGAAGTACTCGGCCAGGTGCTTCAAGGTCGGGCTGCCCGAGAAGGTGGCGAGGGTGCCCGGCACGATGATCAGCGATTGCGCGAAGATGATGGGCATCACGCCCGACGAGTTGATGCGCAGCGGGATGAACGTCTTCTGCCCCTCGCGGATCCGCCCTCGGCCCATCACCTTGCGGGGAATCTGGATCGGGATACGGCGCGCCGCGACGGTCACCGCGACCGTCCCCGCCACGACGAGCACCATGATGCCGACCACGATGAGGAGCACCGCGATGGTGAGCGAGCCGGCCCGCAGCGCCTCGAGGGTGCGGAGGGTTTCGGGCCAGATGCGCTCCACGATCGAGAAGAAGATGAGCAGGCTCGCGCCATTGCCGATGCCGCGCTCGGTGATCTGCTCGCCCAGCCACATGATGAAGATGCCGCCCGTGGACAGCGTCAGCACCGTGGTCATGCGGAACGCCCATCCGGGGTGCGCCACCGCGCCGGGAAGCTGCTCGGCGAACAGGGCGTAGCCGTACGACTGGAACAGGCACAGCAGCACGGTGAGGTAGCGCGTCCACTGAGTGAGTGTTTTCCGCCCCTCCTCGTCGCGCTGCATCTTTTCCACGACCGGAAACACGGGAGCCGCGAGCTGGAACACGATGCTCGCCGAGATGTAGGGCATGATCCCGAGCGCGAACACCGTGGCGCGCGAGAAGCCGCCGCCCGCGAACAGGTCGTACAGGCTGAACAGGGTGCCCTGGCCCGCGTTCTTCAGGAAGTCGGCGAGCGCCTGGACGTTCACGCCCGGCGTGGCGATGTGCGCCCCCAGCCGATAGATGAGGAGGCACAGGAGCGTGAAGAGGATCTTCTCCTTCAGCTCCGGGACTTTGAACAGGTTGGGGATCTGTGGCGCCGTCACCGGATCAGCTCGCGATCGTGCCGCCCGCCTGCTCGATTTTCGTCCGGGCGGAGGCGGACACGGTCACGCCCTTGACGGTGAAGCTGCGCCCCACGTCTCCCATGCCGAGCAGCTTGATCGGTCGATCCGGCCGGCGCACCAGCCCGGCCCCGAACAGCGTCTCCGGCGTCACCTCGACGCCGGCGGCGAGCTTGCCCAGATGGCGGACGTTCACTACCTGCGCGGGCTGCTTGAAGGGGTTCGTGAAGCCGCGCTTCGGGATGCGGCGGATGAGCGGCATCTGACCGCCCTCGAAGCCGGGTCGCGTCTGCCCGCCCGAGCGCGCGGTCTGCCCCTTGCCACCCCGGCCCGCGGTCTTGCCGATCCCGGAGCCCGGCCCGCGCCCCTTGCGAATGCGGGCCCGGTGCGACCCCGCTGGGGGTCGCAGGCCGTGCAGCATGAGACGTTCGACCGTGACGGGCTTGGCGGGGGCCTTCGCCTTGCGCCGCGCCGGCGCCTTCGCCTTGGCGCGCGTCTTCGGCTTCCGTTTCGTGGGCGCCATGCGGTTACTTGCCTTCCTTCACCGGTGTCACCTCGACGAGGTGGCGCACCTGATAGAGCATCCCGCGCAGCGAGGGGTGATCCTTCTTCACCACGGCATGCTGGTGATGCTTGAGCCCGAGCGCCTCCAGCGTGCGCCGCTCGAGCGCCGGGCGGCCGATACCGGAGTGGACCTGCTTGATGCGCAGCGCGGCCCCGCCCGGGGGAGGCAGCTGCCGGTCCGTGCCCCGCTTGCGCTTGCGGTATTTTCGGGTGGGGGGCAGTCTAGCCACGGGTCGCCCCCTGGCGGGGCCGGTAGTGGATCGCCTCCGGTTCGACGCCGCGCTCCTTGGCCACGCGCCGCTGCGTGGTCAGGTGCAGCAGCGCGTCGAGCGTGGCGCGGACCATGTTGTGGGGATTGGTCGAGCCCAGGCTCTTCGTGAGGATGTCGCGCACGCCCGCGCACTCGAGCACGGCGCGCACCGGACCTCCCGCGATCACGCCGGTTCCCGTCGCGGCGGGCTTCAACAGCACCCGGCCCGCGCCGTGGTCCCCGATGATCTCGTGCGGGATAGTGCCGCCGGTGAGCGGGACCTCCATCATCCGCCGACGCGCGGCTTCGACCGCCTTGCGCACCGCCTCGCTCACCTCGTTGGCCTTCCCGGTCGCGACGCCGACCCGTCCCTGCCCATCGCCGACGGCGACGAGCGCGTTGAACCCGAAGCGCCGGCCGCCCTTGACGACCTTGGCGACGCGGTTGATCGAGATCACGTTCTCGATGAGGCCATCCCCTTCACGCTGCCGCTCCCCGCCGTCGCGCCGCTCCCCGCCCCGCCCCGAGCCGCCCCGCCCGCGACCGCGGCCCCGCCCACCGCCACCACCCCCCCCACCACCGCGACCTCCACCACCTCCACCTCCACCTCCACCCCCGCCGCTGCGCGGCGGTTCCTGAACTACCGGTTCGCCGCCGGCGTGCGCCGTTTCGGTTTCTTCGCCCTTGCCGGGGCTGCCTGCCGCCGGGACCGCCGGCGGCGCGTCACGCTCCTGATCGGTCGCCATCAGAACTCCAATCCGCCTTTGCGGGCGCCGTCGGCCACTGCCTTGACGCGCCCGTGATACCGATACCCGCCGCGGTCGAACACGACCTTGTTGATCCCCTTCTCCTTCGCCTTGCGGGCGACGAGTTGACCTACGGCGTAGCTCCTCGCCGTCTTGCCCTTCCCTTCGACCGTCACCCCTTCGGAGCCGTCCGACGCGCCCACCAGGGTGACGCCCCGCGTGTCGTCCACCAGCTGGGCGTAAATGTGCTTCGAGGACCGGAACACCACGAGCCGCGGCCGCTCGGCCGAGCCCGATACTTTGTGCCGCACCCGCAGGTGCCGCTGGTGCCGGCGCTCGGGGCGAGTCCGTACCTTGTGGATCGATCGCATGGGCCTACTTGGCCGCCTGGGCGGTCTTGCCGGCCTTACGCCGGACCTGCTCACCCACGTAGCGGATCCCCTTCCCCTTGTACGGCTCGGGTGGTCGGATGGCGCGCAGCTCCGCGGCCACCTGTCCCACGAGCTCCTTGTCGACGCCTTCGATCTTCACGAGCACGTTGTTGTCGACCGAGATCTTGATGCCCTTGGGAGCGTGATACGGCACCGGGTGCGAGAAACCAACGACGAGCTGCACGCCGAACGGCTTGGGCTCCGCCTTGTAGCCGACGCCCTGAATCTCGAGCGACTTCGCGAACCCCTTCGTCACGCCGTCCACCATGTTGGCGACGAGCGTGCGGGTGAGCCCGTGCAGCGCTTTGTGCCGGCTCTCGTCCGAGGGGCGCCGCACCACGACGGCGTTTTCCTCGAGCGCCAGGGTGAGCTCCGGATGAAACGTGCGGCTGATCTCGCCCTTCGGGCCCTTCACGGTGACCGTGCGGCCCTCGAGCTGGGCGGTGACGCCCTTGGGCAGCGGAACCGGCTTCCTGCCGATGCGCGACATGGCGGCTACCACACCACCGCGAGCAGCTCGCCGCCCACGCGGGCGGTGCGAGCTTCGCGGTCCGACATCAAGCCCTGCGGGGTCGAGAGGATGGCCATCCCGAGCCCGTTCTTGACGCGCGGGATCTCGCGCGCCTTGACGTAGCGCCGCAGCCCGGGCGCGGAGACGCGCTGCAGCTCGCGGATCACCGGGGCGTCGTTGTGGTACTTCAAGTACAGCCGCAGCAGACCGTGACGGCCATCGTCCAGGACTTTGAAGTCCTGGATGTAATGGTTGTCCCGGAGCAACCGGGCGATCTCGACTTTCAGCTTCGATACCGGCATGTCTACCCGGCGGTGGCCCGCCTGGCAGGCGTTGCGCACGCGGGTCAGCATGTCGGCCACGGGATCTGTCACGCTCATCTCGCCTTCCGTCCTGTTACCAACTGGCTTTGCGCACGCCGGGGATCTCCCCGCGCAGCGCGAGATCGCGGAAACAAATGCGGCACAGCTTGAACTTGCGCAGCGTGCCGCGACTGCGACCGCAGCGCTGGCACCGATAGTAGCCCCGCACCTTGAACTTCGGTTTCCGCTTGACCTTCTCGATCCAGGCCTTCTTCGCCATGCAGTGGTCCTCTAGTTGACGGCGACGGGGGCTTCGCCCCGGAAGGGCATGCCCAGCTCGCGCAGCAACGCGCGCGCGGTGTCGTCGCGACCGGCGCTCGTGACGACGGTGATATCCATCCCGTGGATCTTCTCGACCTTGTCGTAGTCGATCTCGGGGAAGATCATCTGCTCCTTGATGCCGATCGTGTAGTTGCCCCGGCCGTCGAAGCTGTCCGGCGACAACCCGCGGAAGTCGCGCATGCGCGGCACCGCGATGGTGATGAAGCGATCGAGAAACTCGTACATGCGCGCGCCGCGCAGCGTCACCGCGCACCCGATCGCCATGCCCTCCCGGAGATTGAAGTTCGCGATCGCCTTCTTGGCGCGCGTCACCACCGGGTGCTGCCCGGTGATCGCCGCGAGCTCGGCCGTCGCCGCCTCCAGGCCCTTGGGGTTCTTGGGCGCGTCCCCCATCCCGACGTTGAGCACGATCTTCACGAGCTTGGGAATCTCGTGCGCGTTGCCAAGCCCAAACTGTTGGGCGAGCTTCGCCCGCACACGCTGCTCGTAGTGCTCGAGCAGCCGGGGCCGCGGCGCCGGCTCGGGCGGCGGGCCCTCCGGCTCCGCCGCGGGCCGCTCCTTCCCCTCAGGCCCCTGCTTGCCCTTCTTGTCCTTCTTCTGCTGCTTGTCCTGCTTCCCCTGCTTCGGCGGCTTCGCCGGCTCCGCCGCGGGGGCGGGCGCGGCGGCGCTCTCCGGCGGCTGACCCGCGGACGCCCTCAAGGACTTCGTCGGGCCCTCCGGGCCCTCGGTCGCCGCCCCGGGGTCAGGCCCGGGGTCAGCCCCGCCTGCCGGCGTGGGTTCGTGCTCTTTGGGTTCCGCCATGGTCTACCTCACCCGCGGGATCGGCTGGCCGGACTTGATCGCGATCCGCTCCACCGACCCATCCTTGTCGCGCCGCCGGCGCACGCGCGTGGGCTCCCCCGACTTCGGGTCGAGGAGCATCACGTTGGACGCCGCGATCGGCGCCG
>WNGI01001482.1_pt1 | contig 19606 bp, 19 predicted proteins | sample 5400621 | NCBI WGS metagenome assembly WNGI01 (sample SAMN13153374, study PRJNA577476) | soil metagenome | isolation source: 20 cm soil or saprolite under Garry oak tree replicate 1 | place: USA:California | collected 2016-06-15
CGCTTTTCGCGTTCCTGCCGCGAACGAACATCGTCCTGGATCTCGTGGCGCGTCTGCTGCTCATCGTGCCGGTCGCGTCGATCTCCTACGAGGTCCTGCGCTTCGGCGCCGCGCACGAGGCCAATCCGCTGATGCGTGTCTTCGTCGCGCCCGGTCTGCTGCTGCAGCGGATCACCACGCGGCGGCCCGATGCGGGCATGATCGAGGTCGCGGTCGCGTCGCTGCAGGAGGCGCTCGCCGGCGATGCCGAGGTCGCGGGCCGGGCGCCCGCGCCGAGCCGGCCTTGAGCGATCCGCTCACACCCGGACTCCGCCGGCGCCTCGCGAAGGTCGAGGAGCGCTACGACGAGCTCGCCCGGCTGATGGCCGATCCCGAAACGACCGCGAGCCACGAGCGCATCCGCGAGGTCGGCCAGGAGCTCGCGCAGCTGCAGCCGGTCGTCGACACCGTGCGCGCGCTGCGCGACGCCGAAGCACGTCTCGAGGAAGCGCGTCAGCTCGTCGACTCCGACGACACGGACCTGCGCGACATCGCACGCGAGGATGTCGCCACCGCATCGCGCCAGAGCGCGGAGGTGCTCGCGAGGCTGCGGGCCCTGCTCGTCCCGCGCGACCCGCTCGACGAGAAGAACGTCATCGTCGAGATCCGCGCCGGCGAGGGCGGGGAAGAGGCCGCGCTCTTCGCACTCGATCTCTACCGGATGTACGCGCGCTACGCCGAGCGCCATCGCTGGAAGGTCGAGGTGCTGTCGCAGAGCGATGCCGAGAAGGGCGGTTTCAAAGAGATCATCTTCCGCATCGCCGGCAAGGGCGCCTACAGCAAGCTCAAGTTCGAGTCGGGCGTGCACCGGGTGCAGCGCGTTCCCGTGACCGAGGCGCAGGGGCGCATCCACACCTCGACCGCGACCGTCGCCGTCCTCCCGGAGGCCGAGGAGATCGACATCCAGATCCCCGAGAGCGATCTCAAGATCGACGTGTATCGCGCCGGCGGCAAGGGCGGCCAGGGCGTCAACACGACCGACTCCGCGGTGCGGATCACCCACCTCCCGAGCGGCGAGGTCGTCACCTGTCAAGACGAGCGATCGCAGCTGAAGAACCGCGCGAAGGCCATGGCGGTACTGCGTGCGCGGCTCCTGGCGCGCGAGCAGGAGCGGCGCGAGCTGGAGACCGGGACGGCCCGCCGCGCCCAGATCGGCCGCGGCGAGCGCTCCGAGAAGATGCGCACCTATAACTTCCCGCAGGATCGCCTCACCGACAAGCGGCTCGGCTACAACCTGTCGAATCTCGAGCGGCGCATGGACGGTGACATCGACGACCTGATCGACGCGCTCGCCGAGCAGGACGAGGCCGAGCGCCTGGCGAGCCTCGAGGACGACGCGGACTGATCGACCTGGCGGTCCGCGGGGGAACGGTCGTGACGGCCGGCGGCAGCTCGCGCGCCGACGTGGGCGTGCGGGATGGACGGATCGCCACGATCGGCGACGTCCCGCGTGCGGCACGCGATATCGACGCCACGGGAGCGCTCGTGCTGCCGGGCTGCGTCGATCTGCACACGCACCTCGCGAGCACGCCGACCGTCACGCCGCTCGATGACTTCGCGCACGGCACTCGGGCCGCGATCGCTGGCGGTGTGACGACGGTGTGCTCGATGGTCTACCAGGAGGGGACGCTCCGCGCCGGCATCGAGCGCGGTCTGCGCGACGCCGCCATGTCGCTCGCGGACTACGCCTTCCACGTCGTCGTCACCGACCCGAGCGACGCGGTGATCGGCGAGCTTCCCTCGCTGGCGCGCGACGGACACACCGGGCTCAAGGTGTTCATGGTCGCGCCGCGCTTCGACGAGCGGATCACCGACTACGTCCGACTTCTCCGCGCCGCCGCGGCCGCGGGGATGCTCGTGGCTGTGCACGCCGAGGACCACGCCGTCGTCGCGCGCGCCACCGCCGCGCTGCACGCCGCCGGCCACGACGGCGTGCGCTACTTCCCGGAGAGCCGTCCACCCGAGGCCGAGGACGTCGCGATCCGCTCCGCGACGCAGCTCGCCGCGAAGACCGGCGCCTCCCTCTACCTCGTGCATCTCTCGTCGCGCGTCGCTCTCGCGGCCCTGGCCGACGCGAAAGCGCGCGGGCTGCGCGTGTTCGGCGAGACGCGACCGCTGTACCTCTATCTGACGCTCGACCGATTCGAGCGCCCTGACGCGGCGCTGTGGGTGGGACAGCCGCCGCTGCGCGAGCGCGACGACGTCGACGCGATGTGGGACGCGCTGCGAAGCGGCCTGCTCGACACCGTCGGCACCGATCACTACCCGCACTCGCGCGCCGCCAAGCTGGCCCCCGAGCTCGCGTTCGACCGCGTTCCGCCCGGTGTGGCGAATCTCGAGACGCTGCTGCCGATGTTGTATTCGGAAGGGGTCCGTCGCGCGAGGCTCACGGTGGAGCGGATGGTCGATGTGCTCGCGACGTCGCCTGCGCGGATCGCCGGCCTGCGCGGCAAGGGCGAGATCGCCGTCGGCGGCGACGCCGACATCGTGATCTTCGATCCGGAGGAGACGCGGACGATCCGCGCGAGCGAGATGCACTCCGCCTGCGACTACGACCCCTACGAAGGCTGGCTGGTCACGGGCTGGCCGAGGCTGACGCTGCTGCGCGGCGAGATCGCGTACGCGAACGGCGAGATCCTCGCGCGACCGGGTCTTGGTCGCTTGGTCGCCCGCGCCGCGCGCACCGAGTCGTCCTCCTAAACTCCCGCCGGTGACGCTTACGATGCCCGCGCCGATCACCGCGGAGCAGCTCGAGACCCGGAACCGCGAGCGGCTCGCGCGCGCCGAGACGCTGCTGCGGCAGCTCGAGAGCGCGAGCGCGCCGTTCACGAAGGGCAGCGTGATCGCGCCGCTCAACGATCTCCACGTGGAACTACACAACCTCGGCGCCGAGTGCGGGATCTACATCGCGATGCACCCCGACCAGACGGTGCAGCAGCTCGCCGAGACGCTGCAGCGGGAGGGCATCGAGCTCGGTCAGCGGCAGCTGCAGAGCCGTCGGGTGTACGACGCCCTCGGAGCGATCGATCCCGCGTCGCTCGATGCCGTGGAACGCCGCTTCGTCGACATCTCGCGGACGGACATGCGTCGCGCCGGCGCCCTCCTCGGGCCCGCCGAACGCGATCGCGCTCGCGCGCTACGCGCGGAGCTCACGCGGCTGGGTCAGGACCACGCGCGCAACATCCGCGACGACACGCGCTACATCGCGCTCGAGGGACCGCATGAGTTGGACGGTCTGCCGGCGGACTACGTCGCGACGCATCAGCCGGGCGCAGACGGCACGATCCGCATCAGCACCAATCCGCCGGACCACCAGCCGTTCATGACCTACGCGCACTCGGATCGCGCGCGCAAGGCGCTGCAGACCTTCTATCTGGATCGCGCACCGGAGAACGTCGAGGTCCTCGCGGCGCTGACGCGGACGCGGCACGAGCTCGCGCGCATCCTCGGCTATCCGAACTGGGCGCGGTACAACGTCGAGGACCGCATGGTGCTCACGCCCGAGGCGCTCGAGAGCTTCTTCACCGAGCTCGACGACGCCTCGCGCGACGCCGCGAAGGCCGAGCTCGCCGTCCTCCTCGAGGAGAAGCGCATCGATCATCCCGGCGCGACGACCGTCGGGGACTGGGAGTGGCAGTACTACCTGAACCGCGTGAAGACGAAGCGCTTCCACTTCGACGCGCAGGAAGTGCGTCCCTATCTCGAGTACGGTCGCGTGCGCCAGGCGATCCTGGACCTGAACAGCGAGCTCTTCGGCATGAGCTTCACCCCGGCGGTGCACGAGGAGCGCTGGCACCCGACGGTGGAGAGCTTTGACGTCACGATCGACGGCGACCCCGCCGGCCGCATCTCGCTCGACATGCATCCGCGCGAGCGCAAGAACAAGTGGTTCTTCAACGCTCCGCTGCGGCTCGGTGTCGGCGGCAAGCAGATCGGACACGGTGTCCTCTGCTGCAACTTCCCGGACCCGACGACGCTCTCGGGCCCGGCGCTCATGGAGCACGCGCAGGTCGTGACGTACTTCCACGAGTTCGGGCACCTCGTGCATGGTCTCGCGCGGCGCAAGGTCCCGTTCGTCCGCCTGTCCCGCACCGAGGGCGATTTCATGGAGGCGCCCTCGACGTTCCTCGAGGACTGGATCTACGACTACGGCGTGCTCACGCGCTTCGCGACGCATGTGGACACCGGGGCGCCGATCCCCGCCGACCTCGTGAAGCGACTGCGTGCCGCGCGCAACTTCGGCCGCGCGATCCGCACGCGTCAATTGCTGATGCGGTCGCGACAGTCACTCGCGCTCCACGACGGCACGCAGCCGGGCGCCGATCCGCGTGTCGTGGAACGCGAGATCAACGAGCGTTACGGGCTCTTCGAGCCGATCCCGGGCACGGCGTGGCCGGCGAGCTGGGAACATATGGACACCGATCACTACTCGGCCGCGTACTACACCTACATCTGGTCGCAGACGATCGCGAAAGATCTGCACACCGCCTTCGATGGCGATCTCATGAACACGACCGTCTCGCAGCGCTATCGCGACAAGATCCTCGCGCCCGGCGGCACCAAGCCCGCCGCGGATCTTGTCCGTGATTTCCTCGGCCGGCCGTACGACCTTCGCGCGTTCAAGGAGTGGGTCGCGGGGCGGGACTAGGCGCAAGCGGACGGAATGTCTGGAGGATCCCGAACGGATCCTCGATCCCCGGGCCATCGCGGCGGTAGAAGATCTGCATCCACAGCGCGCCCCGCTGGAAGAACTGCGTGCCGTCCGGCCGATCGCCCCCGAGGAAGACCCAGCCCTGTCGCACCGCCTCGCCGGGGATCGCGACGTTCACCTTACCCGCGCCGCACTGGACGTACCAGGTGTTGCCGAGGTCGTCGGTATGGCGATAGCTCGACACGATCGCGCAGCTTTGCGGCAGCACCAGATCGAGCGGCCGAGGGCTCGTCGGGAATGCGGCGACCCCGGTTGACGTCGGCGCAGTGACGGTCACCTGCATCGTGAGGAGCTCGAGCTTTTGACTGTTGCCATAGACGATGAGCGCACGCCGCGGCTCACCGGTGATGACCACCATCCGGTAGCCGGGCTGCGGATGGACGTTGAGCACCGCCGTCGCGCCATCGAACACCACGTAGCTGTCGGGGGCGTAGCCGAAGAGCCAGACCTGTTGTTCTTTTGTTTGGCAACCCGCGCCCCTGATGCGCGGATCCGACCACAGACCCGTCAGCGCGACGATGCCATTCCGCGAGCTGTTGCCAGATCCGTCGTAGAGGACCGCCAAGGCATGGAATTGCTGCGCTGGGAATGAATTGTCGTCGAAGCGCAGGTCGCGGTAGCGCGGATCGCTGGCCAGGCCCGCGGTCTGCTCCCGCACGCTCGGTCGCACCCAGGAGTCACTCGCGCCGCAGACGGCGAAACCCGGGCCGGTGGCCAGCGCTCGCGAGGTATCGAACGAACGCGAGATTGGGGTGACAGCCGGCGTGGCGGACCGTGGGCCGGTCGCTATCGGTGTGGGCGTGGGTGCGGTCGCCGAGTTGCCATACGTTCGGTCCCACGATGGCGCGACGGCGACGAGGATCAGCACCACGAGCGCAAACAGACCCGCGAAAAGGTCCCGCACGGCGGCGATCTTCGCAGACGGCACGGACCGCGGCGTCAGCGTCGCACCCCGGCAAGTCCTACGCCTGGCTTAGGAGTTGGGTACCGTGGAGACGTGGAGCGCCTCCGCTACGACGAGGACACCGCGTTCCTGCTCGCTGACAACGCGGCAACGATCGCGCGGATCGTGCGCACCGTCCCGGCCGAACGGCTGCGCGCCGCGCGTTTCGGCGAGTGGACGGCGGTCGAGGTGCTCGGACATCTCGCCGACTCGGCCGAGATCTTCGCCGAGCGCGTGCGACGCTGCGTCGCCGAGGACCGTCCAACGCTGCAGGCGTTCGATCAGGACGCGCTCGCGGCCGAGAGACGCAATGCCGAACGCGATCCGCTGGACCTATCGCGCCGCCTCGGCGCCGCGCACGCGGAGATCGTGCGCTTGCTGATGGACGAGAAGGCTCGCTCGCGTCCGGGCCTCCACTCCGAACACGGCGAGCTCGACGCGGGTCACTTCGGCGCCTACCAGGCGCAACACGCGCGGGACCACGTCGGCGAGCTCGCCAAGGCATTCCCGCCGACCGCATGACCGGATCGCGCGAGCAGGCGCTCGCGCCGCTCTCCCGGGTCGACGCCGAGCGCCTCCTTCCAGAGCTCTCGACGGGGCGACAGACGCTCGAACGCCGCGTGCTGCGGGCGCGCTGCCTCAAATACCTCGAGTCGTTCGATCTCGCGTGGGCCGAGCTGAACGCGGTGCTTCCTCTGGTGAAAGATCCACTTCTGGCGGCCCGCGTCGCGGTCGATCTGCTGCACCTCTCCTATTACCTCGTGCGCCGCGAGGACTCCGTCCGGTTCGCCGCGATGGCGGAGAGTCCGGCTGCCGGCGACCCGCTGTTGCTCGCGGAGCTTCGGCTCGGATCGTCGATCGTACGGACCGCGGCGAACGACGTGCGTGGGGCGCTGGTCGACGCGCGGCGTGGCTCGGACGCCCTCGCGGTGGCCCCGCGCGGACGCTCGCGGGATCTCGTGACCACGCGCGTGCAGCGCCAGCTCGCCCATCTGCTCTCGCACGCCGGGGACTACGTCGGCGCCGCCGCCGCGGCCGAGGCGACCGGACGCAATGCCGCGCGGGTGGGCGACCCGGCCGAGGTCGCGTGGGCGACGTACACGGCGGGCTTCGTCGACTGGTTCGCCGGTCGACTCGATGCGGCCGTCGACGAGTTCACGCGCGCCGAGCTCGGCCTCCGCCAGTACGGCTCGTCGGTCTGGCGCCACACGCTCCTGTGCCTCGCGCGCGCGAAGCTCGAGCGCGGCGAGCTGAGCGAAGGCGAGCGACTCGCGCGTCAGAGCGCGACCGGCGCGACCGAGGATCACGGGCACATCGCGCTCCTGCGCGGTGAGGCGGAGGTCGCCGAGCTCATCCTCAGCCGTGCCTCCAAGGGCTTTCCCGAGGACGAGCAGTTCCGCGACTTCGTGCGCGCGATCGTCCGCGGTCAGCGCGGCGATCCCCGGACCGCGGTCCGCATGCTCGACGACACGGCGCGCGAGTTCGAGTCCCGCGGCATGGATCATTGGGCGATCGGCGCAGCCGTCCACGCCGCGTACTTCCGCGAGACCGTCGTGCGCGGCGGTGGGACATCGCGGGTCGGCCATCTGGTGCGGGACATCGGCGCGCGCGGCGGCGAGGGCTTCGCCTACTACCTACCGGATGTCGCCGCCTGGCTCGGGCGGGCGGCGGCCCGCGACGGGCAGGCTTCGGCGCTGGCGCGCACGATCCGCGCCCGCGCGGAAGCGGCGCAGCGGCGCGCGAAGACCGACGCCGGCGCGGCCGTGGGTGCCTCGGCGCTCGACGAGGCGACCTTCGGGCTGCGCAGCATGGGCCTCACCTGGCGCGAGATCGGCATCCTCCGCGATATGGAGCAGCTCTCGCGCGAGGGCAAGCGACTCGATCGTGCGGCGCTCGCGGCGCGGCTCGGCGTTTCGCCGAACACGCTGCGGGTGCATCTGACTCGCATTCGCGCGAAGCTCGATGTCGCGGACAAGCGCGGCGATGAGGTCTTGCTTCAAGCCGCGCTGTCTCAGCGGCCGCTGTAATAGCAGGGCACCTTCGCGCGCGACGTCGTGAGCAGGAACTGCGACCCGTGACGGTCGTCGCGGCGCCGAGGAACTGCAGCTCCATCTTTGGCTATTCTGCGTGCCCATGTTCGGCCCCGTTCTGCGCGGTGATCACGTCACGCTGCGTCCCGCGGACGACAGCGATCCACCGCGCTTCGTTCCGTGGTTCGCCGACATGGAGGTGACGCGTTACCTCGGACGGCGCACCGCGGTCGCCCTGTACTACGAGGTCGACACGCTGAAGAAGTTCGGCGAATCCGACAACCAGGTGTTCTGGATGATCGAGGCGGACGGCGAGACGATCGGGGCGACCGGCATCCACGCGATCGACTGGATCAACGCGCACGCGACGACCGGCATCGTGATCGGAGCGAAGGAGCACTGGCGCAAGGGCTACGCCACCGAGGCGATGCGCCTTCGCACGCGTTACGCCTTCCGCGAGCTCAACCTGCACAAGCTCATGACGGAGGTCTTCGTCCCGAACGAAGCGAGCCGGCGCGCGCTCGAGAAGAACGGCTATCGCACGATCGGGATCAGCCGCGAGCATTTCTTCACCGGTGGTCGGTGGCAGGACGTGTGGCACGGCGAAGTGCTCCGCGAAGATTGGGAGCGCGCACAGACCACCTGAGACGTCAGTGACCCGTCGCCGCTGAGCTCCTCTGCTAGCCTTCCGACCGGGCGGGTGAACGACCGGTGAAGCGTCTGGGCTGTCTTCTCATCGTGCTACTGCTCGTCGGGGCCGGTGTGTATCTCTACCTGCCCCGCGGGTCGAACGCCACCGCCGACAACGCGGCAACGGTCGCGGTCCTCAACACCGCGGTCGACGCGCAGAAGGGTTCGAGCGATTTCGCTCCCGCGCTCGACGGTGATGTCGTCGCGAGCGGCGACTTCGTCCGCTCGAGCAAAGACGGCCGCGCGGTGCTCACGTTCTTCGACGGGTCGACTCTCAGCGTCGACCCCGGCTCGCTGGTGAAGGTCCTCACGCTCAACCGCCTGGGCAGCGGCGGCATCCAGCTCCTGGTCGAGCAGACCCTCGGCCGGTCGTGGGCCGCGGTGTCCAAGCTGAAGACGCCCGACTCCAAGTTCGAGATCAAGACGCCGTCCTCGATCGCGGCCGTGCGCGGCACGGCGTTCGAGACGAACGTCACGGCGAACGCTGACGGCACGAGCTCGGCCACGTACAAGGTCGACGACGGTCAGGTGCTCGTGACGGCGAACGCCGGGGGGAACGTCACGGTGAGCGCGAACCAGCAGGTCACGATCGCCACCAACCAGCCCGCGCCGGCGGCGGCGACAGCGCAGGCGCCGACGCCGCGCTTCGTACTGACCGGAACCACCGGTCTCGAGTTCGCGATCACGGCCTCGACCGGCGCGACGTGCGGCACCGAGAACGGACGGAACAAACAGGAGCTCTTCGGCTGCGTCGCGAGCGGGAACACCGTGACGCTGCGCGAGCCACCGGCAGGTCGCTACGCCGTCCTGCTCAGCAAGACCGCCGCGACACCCACGACCACGCTGACCGTCGATGCGTTCCGCGGCACGGCTCGTGAAGCAACGCGCACCCTGGCGGGCGCCGCGAGCGTCACGGACCTGGTGCGCTCCGGATTCACGTACGCGGCGACGACGCCGCAGACGATCTCCGAGTTCGAGCCCGCCGCGCCGGTGACCAGCGCGTGCAGCGCCCAGGGCACCGGTCGCGTCTTCGATGGCGGCGCGCTCGAGGATCGCTACGCGCAGCTGCGCACCTTTGCCGAGGCCAACAAGGGTCAGCCGGTGGCGTTCGTGGTGACCGACGCCGATCTCACGAAGGCGGGGAACGCGAGCGTGCCGAGCGACGTGCCGGCGACGGTGAGCGATCTCCGCGCGACGATCGACTCCGCCGGGGCGCATCTGTCGGGGCAGGCGACGGCATCGGTGCTCACCGTCAACGCCGCGAGCGACGTCAGCGTCGGCTCGGTGGACGGGAAGCTCGTGGTGCGCATCCGCAGTCTTTCAGCGACGCCACTGCCGGCCGGACTGCTCGACGGTCTCCGCGCCGCGATCGAGAAGAGCTTCGACGATCTGTCGAACGGATTCCCGTTCACCGTCCGTCAGGTCTCGTTGCGCCAGGGCTGTCTCACCGTGACGGGGACGACGCCGTGATCACGGCCTCCTCCGCGAGGCGCGCGCGCACGGCCTAGCATCGCGACTCGTGGACCCCTCGCTCGACTCCCTCGTGCGCGACGCCATGGAGCGCTACCGCGTACCCGGCGTCGCGATCGGGATGATCCGCGCGGACGAGCTCGACGTCGCGGCGTTCGGCGTGACGAGCGTCGAGCATCCGCTTCCGGTCGACGGCGACACGCTGTTCCAGATCGCGTCGGTCACCAAGACGATGACGGCCACGGTGATCATGCGGCTCATCGAGCGCGGCGCTCTCGATCTCGACGCGCCGGTGCGCCGTTACATCCCCGCGTTCCGCCTCCGCGATGCCGCCGCCCAGGAGCGCGCGACGGTCCGCCATCTGGTGACGCACACCGGTGGCTGGCTCGGGGACTGCTTCGCCGACTTCGGCAACGGAGACGATGCCCTCGAGCGCTACGTCGCCGCGATGGCCGAGCTCGAGCAGATCACGCCGCTTGGCGAGATCTGGCACTACTCGAACTCGAGCTTCGCGCTGCTCGGGCGCCTCATCGAGGTCGTCACCGGCAAGACCTACGAGGCCGCGACACGCGAGCTGCTCTTCGTGCCCCTCGGGATGACGCGCTCGTGCTTCTCCGCTGGCGAAGCGATCACGCATCGCGTCGCGATCGGGCACGTCATCGTCGACGAAAAGCCGACGGTCGCGCGGCCGTGGGCCTTCCCTCGCGCGGCCACACCGGTCGGCGGCATCGTCTCGACGGCGAACGACCTGATGCGCTACGCACGCTTCCACCTCGGCGACGGAAGGGCGCCCGACGGCGCGCGCCTACTCTCGCGCGAGTCGCTCGATCTCATGCGCACGCCACTCGCGGACGCGGACCTCGATCGCAAGGTGGGCGTCTCGTGGTTCATCCGCAGCGTCGGCGGCGTGCGACTCCAGTACCACGGCGGCGTCGCGATCGGGCAGCAGGGCGTCCTGATGCTCGCGCCGGACCGCGGCGAGGCGATCACGGTGCAGACGAACTCGGCGCGTGGCGGGCTCCTCCATCAGGATGTGACCACCTGGTGGCAGCGCCAGCGTCTCAAGCTCAACGTGCCGGAGCCCGTCTACATCGAGCTGGAGACCGCGCGGTACAAGGAGTACGCCGACCGCTATCGCGCCGAGCTCTCCGACGCCGAGCTCGAGCTCTCGGACACCGGTCTCGTCTATCGCACGTTCTCGCACAACAAGCTCAACGTGCAGCCGAAGCCGCCCGACCCGCCGCCGTCGCGCGTCGCGTTCACGAGCGACGCGCGTTTCACGCTGCTCGACGGTCCGCTCAAGGACACGCGCGGCGAGTTCCTCCGTGGACCCGACGGAATGGTGCGGTACCTGCGCGTCGGCGGCCGTGTCTACCGGCGGAAGGGGAGCTAGCGCGTGCACCAGTACCTCGACATCCTTCGCAAGACCTTGGAGAGCGGGGTCGACCGCGACGACCGGACCGGCACCGGGACGCGCGCGATCTTCGGCGAGGTCATGCGCTTCCGCATGAGCGACGGCTTTCCCGCGGTCACCACGAAACGGCTGGCGTTCCGCGCCGTCCTCGCCGAGCTCCTGTGGTTCATCGCCGGCAGCTCCGACGTGAACGAGCTGCACGCGCTCGGCACGCGTATCTGGGACGGCAACGCCTACGCGCCGTACTGGGTCGACCAGGCGCGCTTCGAAGGCGACGCCGGGCGGAACTACGGTCAGCAGTGGCGCGACTGGATCGCGCCGGACGGCCGGCACGTCGATCAGCTCGCCGACGTCATCCGCGGCATCCGCGAGCGACCTGCGAGCCGCCGCCACGTCGTGACCGCCTGGAACCCGGGAGAGCTCGACGCGACATCCTTGCCCGCGTGCCACGCGCTGTTCCAGTTCTTCGTCGCGGACGGAAAGCTCTCGCTGATGATGTATCAGCGCTCCTGCGACCTGTTCCTCGGCGTGCCGTTCAACATCGCCCAGTACGCGGTCCTCCTGCACCTCGTCGCGCAGATCACCGATCTCGTGCCCGACGAGTTCACGCACGTGCTGGCCGACGCCCACATCTACCGGGATCACATGGATGGCGCTCGGCAGCAGCTCACGCGCGAGCCATACCCGTCTCCGCGTCTCGCGCTGGACCCGGCTCTGCGGAGTCTCGACGACGTCGTCGCGCGCTATCGCGACAGCGTGGCCCGCGCGAAGGCCGGCGAGAAGCCAGGGCCGCTGCTCGAGTCCATCGCGCGTCTCGAGCAATACCAGTTCCATCCGCCGATCGAAGCGAAGATGGCGGTGTGAGGGCTACGCCGTCGACGATGAGTCCGTGACCATCTCGTTCGTCGTCGCATACGACCGGAGGCGCGCGATCGGGAAGGACAACCGCCTCCCCTGGCGGCTGCCAGACGACATGCGGCACGTGCGCGATGTGACGATGGGGAAGCCGCTCATCATGGGCCGCCGCACCTGGGAATCCATCGGGCGGCCGCTGCCGGGCCGCACGAGCATCGTCCTGACACGCGACCGGGAATTCCGCTGCGATGGCTGCCTCATCGCTCGCACCGCGGACGAGGCGCTAACGCTTGCCGGCGCGGCGCCGGAAGTGATCGTGTTCGGCGGCGCAGGTGTATTCGAGGAATACCTGCCGCTCGCCGACCGTATCTACCTCACCGAGGTCGACACCGAGGCCGACGCCGACACGTACTTCCCGCAGATCGATCCATCGCAGTGGCGCGAGGTCGAGCGGACCCGCCATCCCGCCGACGAACGCCATGCCTACGCGTTCAGCTGGGTGACGCTCGACCGCGTGCGGAAGTGACGGCGGCGGGGTTCGTGTGGGACCCGCGGGTCGCCGCGCACGTCTACCGCGAGGACCATCCGCTGAAGCCGAAACGTCTCATCGGCGTGCACGACACGCTCGAACGCCTCGGTGCGTTCGCGCGCCCGGATGCGCGCGTGCTCACCCCACGCGCGGCGACGCGGGCCGAGATCGAACGGATCCACGACAGCGACTACGTCGGGGCGGTGATGGAAGCGTCCCGCGATCCGGACGGCGACTACGCGGAGTGGGGACTCTCCGCCTGGCGGGACACGCCACCGTTCGCGGGCATGCACGAGGTCTCGCTGCTGACGACCGGCGGGACGCTCTGCGCGATGGAGGAGGTGATGTCAGGGCGACTGCGCGTGGCGTTCAACGGCTCGGGTGGACTCCATCACGCGATGCGGCGGCGCGCATCGGGCTTCTGCATCTACAACGATCCGGCCATCGTCTGCGGGCTGCTCGCCGACCGCGGGTTGAAGGTCGCGTACGTCGACATCGACGCACACCACGGAGACGGCGTGCAGGCCGCGTTCTACGACACCGACCGGGTTCTCACCATCAGCCTGCACCAGTACGGGATCATGCCCGACCTCCGGCGCCCGTTCTTCCCGGGCACGGGCGCGGCGGACGAACGTGGCCGTGGGAAGGGCGCGGGGTACAGCATCAACGTCGCGCTGCCCGCATACACCGATGGAGTCGCGTACGTGCGCGCGTTCGACGCGGTCGTGCCGCCGCTCCTCGAGCGCTACCGTCCGGACGTGCTGGTGACGCAGCAGGGCATCGACTCGCACTTCGACGATCCGCTGACGCACCTGATGGTGTCCACGCAGGCCCGCGAACACGTGGTGCGCCGCCTCGCCGCGACAGCGGTGCCGTGGGTCGCGATGGGCGGCGGCGGCTACTCGCTCGACGCGGTGCGACGGGCGTGGTCGATGGAGTTCCTCATCATGCTCGGGGCGCCGATCCCCGCGGAGCTCCACGACGCGGATCCGCCGGAGTGGAGCGGCGATCGGCGCGCGCAGGTCGACGCGGCGGTCGATGCCGCGATAGCTGGAGCAGTCGATGCGGCCTGGACCTGAGCCGCGACCCGTGATCACGGTCGGCGCGTCGTGGACCTGAGCCGGGAGCCGATCCTCGCGCTCGCGCGGTCGCCGAGCGCCGGCGCACCGGTCGTGCTCGCGCGCGGCCGGCTTCTTTCCGCGGTGCTGCTCGTATTCGCGGCCACCTGCCTGTCGGCGCTCGGGGCCGTCCGGGTCTCCAGCGAAACGTACATCGACGACCTGTTCCTCGGTGCCACGCGCCATCCCGTCGTCACGGCGATGCTCGAGACGCTGGGCACCGAGCGCACCGCGGTCGTGCTCTACCTCGTGCAGCGCTCGTTCGACGCCGTCCTCGTCGCGACCGCGGTCACGCCGATCTTCGTCTGGCTCCTCGGATCGAGCGCGGTGCAAGCGTCCGCGCGGCTCGCCGGGATCCGCCGTCCGTATCTGCCGCTGTTGGTGTTCTTCGCCTACGCAGCGGCGCTCACCCTCATCCCCGCGAACGCGGCGACGCTCGTTCTCGGAACGGGCGCCACCGTCGGCGCGCAGATCGCGCAGCTCGTGGGACTCGCGTGCCTGGTGTGGCTGGGCGTCATCGCGTACCGCGGCGTGCGCGCGTACTACGCGGTCGATCAACGTCAGGCGACGCGCATCCTCGTTGTCGCGCTGGTGCTCTTCTACCTCGTGCCGCTCATCCTGATCGTGGGCGCGGCCGTCTCGATCATCGTCGCGGCGGTCGTGCTCGGGTACTTCTGATGCGCCGTCTTGCGGCGGTCCTCACGCTCCGCTGCCCGCGCTGCCTCTCCGGTCGCGTATGGCGCGGATTCATCTCGATGAACACGGCGTGCCCGGTGTGCGGCCTCGTGTTCGACCGCGAATCCGGCTACTTCGCGGGCGCGATGGTGCTGAGCTACGCCCTCGCCGTGCCGATCCTCGCCGCGATGGTCGTCGCGCTCATCCTCGTCGGTGGCCTCGATGCCGTCGTCGCGCTGATCATCGGCAACACCGCGTACCTCGTGCTGGTGCCGTTCATCTTCCGGTACTCGCGCGTGTTGTGGCTGCACCTCGACTGGCTCATCGATCCCGGCGAACCGTCGTGAGTCCTTCCGGCGCGGCTACGATAGCCCGGCGATGAGCGTGCTCGAGACGCGAGACCTCACGAAGGACTTCGCGGGATTCCGCGCTGTCGACCGGGTGTCGCTCGCGCTCGACGATGGGAAGGTCCACGCGCTCGTGGGGCCGAACGGCGCCGGGAAGACCACGCTCTTCCACATGCTCACCGGCTTCGTGAAGCCCTCTTCCGGCAGCATCGTCGCGTTCGGGGCCGACGTCACCGGACTCCCGCCGTACCGCATCAGCCGCATGGGCATCGCGCGTTCTTTCCAGATAACGAGCCTCTTCGACCGCCGCACCGCGCTCGAGCACGTTGTCCTGGCGCTCCACGTCGCAGACCCCGTCAGCCTCCACTTCTGGACGCCGGAGCGGGCGGTGGCGCGCTATCGCGAACGAGCGATGGACATCCTTGAAGAGGTCGGCCTCGGCCTGGTCGCCGCGCGCACCGCGGACAGCCTGCCGTACGGGCAGAAGCGTGCCCTGGAGCTCGCGCTCGCGCTCGCGCTCGAGCCGCGGGTTCTGCTGCTGGACGAGCCGACGTCGGGGATGAGCCTCGAGGACGTGCAGCGCACCATCGCGCTCGTCCGTCACGTCCGTGCCGGTCGCACCGTCCTCCTCGTCGAGCACAACATGGGCGTCGTCGCGGAGCTTGCCGATCGTGTGATCGTCATGCAACAAGGCCGCGTGATCGCCGACGGCGGCTACGAGCACGTCAGGCACGATCCCGCGGTCATCGCCGCGTATCTGGGACAGATCGATGCTTGAAGCGCGGCACGTCACCGCGCACTACGGCCAGGCGCAAGCGCTCCGCGACGTGAGCTTTGAGGTGAAGGAGGGCGAGCTCATCACGCTTGTTGGGCGCAACGGCGCGGGAAAGAGCACGACGCTTCGCTGTGTCATGGGATTGCATCGGCAGATGAGCGGTACGGTCCGCCTTGGCGGTCGCGACCTGAGCGGTCTCGCCGCGCACGAGCGCGCCCGCGCCGGGCTCGGCTATGTTCCCGACGACCGCGGCATCTACGCGTCGCTCACGGTCGAGGAGAATCTCTTGCTGCCGCCGCAGGTCGGCCCCACGCGCTGGCCGCTCGAGCGCGTCTTCAAGGCGTTCCCCGTGCTGAAGGAGCGCCGCCGCCATCCCGGCACGAAGCTCTCGGGCGGCGAGCAGCAGGCCCTGTCGATCGCGCGGGCGCTACGCATGGGCGCGTCGGTCGTCCTGCTGGACGAGCCGACCGAGGGTCTCGCGCCGGTCCTCGTTCAACAGCTCCGCGACATTCTGCTCGAGGCGAAACGCGACGGTTTGACGATGCTCCTGGTCGAGCAGAATCTGCGATTCGCCATGGCGGTGGCGGACCGCCACTATCTCCTCGCCGAGGGCACGGTCGTCCAGACGTTCGCTAATGCGGAGATCGCCGCGCACGAACACGAGCTGCTCCGGCACCTGGGCGTCTAGATCGCGTCAGCGAAAGGGAGGAACCGACATATGAAACGCGTGCTCGCGCTCGCGATGATCGCCGCGGTCGTCACGGCGGCATGTGGCGCGGCCGCGCCGACGGGCGGTGCGTCCGCGAGCCCCGCGCAGGTAACGCTGAATGACGGGAAGCTGGTCATCGGGGTGATCAACGATCAATCCCTCGTCTACGCCGATCTTTCCGGCAAGAACGCCGTCGAAGCCGTGAAGATGGCGGTCGAGGATTTCAAGGCGAAGTACGGCGAGAACGCGCTCGGCGGGCCGATCGAGGTGATCACCGCGGATCACCAGAACAAGCCGGACCTCGCCAGCTCGAAGGCGCAGGAGTTCTACGAGCGGAACAACGCCGACATCATCCTCGACGTTCCCACGTCCTCGGCCGCCCTCGCGATCGCGAAGGTCGCGAACGACGAGAAGAAGTTGTACATCAACATCACCGCGGCGACCACCGATCTCACCGGGGTGAGCTGCAACAAGTACACCTTCCACTACGCGTACGACACGTACATGCTCGCCGCCGGCACCGGCAAATGGGTCACGGAGAACCTCGGCAAGCAGTGGTACATCATCTATCCGAACTACGCGTTCGGTCAGGACATGGAGAAATCCTTCCGAGGCGCGGTCACGAAGTTCGGCGGCACGGTCGTCCAGTCGGACGGCTCGCCGTTCCCGAACACCAGCGGTGACTTCTCGAATCTCCTGGTCAAGGCGGGTCAGCTGAAGCCGCAGATCCTCGGCGTCATGCAGGCCGGCGGCGATCTCGTGAACGTCGTGAAGCAGTACAACCAGTTCAAGCTGGGTGACCAGGGCATCAAGCTCGCGATCGGCCTGCTCTTCGACACCGACATCACCGCGATCGGTCAGGACCAGATGGCCGGAGTCGTCTACACGACGCCATGGGTGTGGAGCATGGACGACCAGTCGAAAGCGTTCGCCGACAAGTTCCTGAAGCGCACGGGTATCCGCCCGACCTTCGCGCACGCCGGGAACTACTCCGCGGCGTGGCAGTACATGGAGGCGATCCGTCGCGCCGGTACCGACGACGCCGACGCGGTCGTGAAGCAGCTCGAGGGTTACAAGTTCAACGACTTCTTCATCCGCAACGGCAACATCCGCGCCGAGGACCACTGGGTCATGCACGACGCGCTCCTCGCGCAAGTGAAGCCGGCCTCTGAGGCCAAGGAGAAGTTCGACTACTCCAAGGTCCTCGGAACGATCCCCGCGGAGACGGCCTCACGTCCACTGGCCGACGCCGGCTGCAAGAAATAGGTCGATGAAGTGCGGCGCGTCCCGTTCGGGGCGCGCCGCACGAGCCTCACATGGACCTCGGCTACGTCTCCATCCAGCTCTTCAACGGCTTGGTCAACGGCGCGTTCTACGCGCTCCTATCACTCGGGCTCGCGATCATCTTCGGCGTCCTGCGCGTCGTGAACTTCGCGCACGGTGCGGTCTACATGCTCGGCGCGTTCGCCGCATACCTCCTGCTGCAACAGTTCGACATCGGCTTCTGGCCGGCGCTCGTGCTCGCGCCCATCGGAGTCGCATTACTCGGCGTCGTCGTGGAGCGGCTTCTCCTGCGCCGGCTCTACGGTCTCGACCCGCTCTACAACTTCCTCCTCACCTTCGGGCTCGCGCTCTTCCTCCAGGATGCGATGCGACTGCGCTTCGGGATCCAGGGCCAGCCGTATCCGACGCCCGACGAGCTCTCGGCATCGGTGTCGCTCGGGCCCGTCAGCTATCCGGTCTACCGGCTCTTCGTCATCGCGTTCTCGCTGCTGATATGCGTCGCGACGTGGTACCTCATCGAGCGCACCCGGCTCGGCATGGTGGTCCGCGCCGCCACGGAGCGCGCCGAGTTCACGCGGGCGCTCGGCATCGACGTCGACCGGTGGGTCACGGCCGTGTTCGCCATCGGGATCGGGCTCGCCGCGCTCGCGGGCGTGCTCGCTGCGCCGATGCGCAACGTCGCGCCGCTCATGGGCTCCGAGCTGATCATCCTGACCTTCGCGGTCGTCGTGATCGGCGGCCTCGGCTCGATCGTCGGAGCGGTCACCGCCGGATTCCTCATCGGAGTTCTCGCGAGCCTTGGCGCGGTGTTCAACCCGGCGTTCGAGAACGTCATCGTCTTCGCGCTCATGGCGGTCGTGCTGCTCGTGCGGCCGGCGGGCCTGTTCGGCTCGCGTGAGGCGGCGTGACGCGACGCGACATCGCGCTGCTCGTCGTCGGCATCGGCATCGCCCTTGTTCTCCCACGCGTCCTCTATTCGGCCCTCGCGCTGCGCATCGTGCTGTGGGCGCTCTTCGCTGTCTCGGTCGATCTTCTGCTCGGCTACGGCGGGATGCTGTCGTTCGGGCACGCGGCATTCTGGGGCGCGGGCGGCTACGCGGCGGCGCTGCTTGCGAAGGCGTACCAGCTGCCATTCCCGCTGGCGGCGCTCGGTGGGATCGCGGTCGCGATGGCGCTCGCCGCACCGATCGGGTACCTCGCCATACGCCGCCGCGGGATCTACTTCGCGATGGTGACGCTCGCTTTCGCGCAGATGCTCTTCTACGTCGTGAACGAGCTGCGGGACCTCACCGGCGGCGAGAACGGCGTGCAGGGCGTACCAAAGATCCTGCCCGGGATCTCTCTGGGCCGAACCTCCGACTTCTACTACGCCGCGTTGCCGCTGGTGCTCATCGGATTCTTCGTCGCGTACCGAATCGTCCACTCGCCCTTTGGTCACGTGCTCGTGTCGATCCGCGACAACGAGGCGCGAGCGCAGGCCCTCGGTTATCCCACGCAGCGTTACAAGCTCATCGCGTTCGTGCTGTCCGGCGGCATCGCCGGTCTCGCGGGTTCGCTCTTCGCCATCGGTAACAGCTTCGCGTCGCTCGAGCTGCTGCACTGGACGACGTCGGGCAGCGCGGTGCTCATGACCGTGCTCGGTGGCATGGGGACCCTCTGGGGCGGGGGCGTCGGCGCCGCGATCGTCCTGCTGCTCGAGGACTCGCTTTCGAGCGTGACCGAAGCGCCTGGCATCGTCACCGGCGCGATCCTCATCGCCATCGTTCTCGGCTTCCGGCGCGGCCTCGCACCGGCCTTACAGACTGCCGCGGTCCTCGCCTGGGCCCGGCTCCGCGCGATGCGCGCCGCTCGCGAGGCGTAACGTCGACGCTGACGTCCTCATCGTCGGCGCCGGCCATGGCGGGCTCGCGGTGGCGCACGGTCTTAGGCGCGCCGGGCGCGACGTCCTCCTCCTCGATGCGCACGATCGTGTGGGTGACACATGGCGCACACGCTGGGACTCGCTGCGGCTCTTCAC
>WNGI01003329.1_pt1 | contig 19600 bp, 26 predicted proteins | sample 5400621 | NCBI WGS metagenome assembly WNGI01 (sample SAMN13153374, study PRJNA577476) | soil metagenome | isolation source: 20 cm soil or saprolite under Garry oak tree replicate 1 | place: USA:California | collected 2016-06-15
AACGTATCACTCGGCGCAGCCGCCAGGACCACCCTGCGATCGTCTCCAACCAACGTTCCTCGAGCCAGCCTACCGGCTGATAGTGTTCCTGAATGGCGGCATTTTAACTCGTCATATTCGGCCTGGTTTTCGTTTCCATCCCGGTGCTGGACCAGCAGCCATTTGGAGTAGAACCCGTGCCGGAGGGCATTTCTCGAAACTCTCTTCTTGCCGATGGGTGTTCTTGGTCCTGTCGACTTCCGCGCATTCCGCCGGTTAGCTTCGACTTTTCTGGAAGAGACAGTTCGTTTTCCATTCGATTCCGCGGCGATTTCCTGCTGCGGCTCAGCTGCCTTGTGTCCATTGTTGTTTGCCGGCAGTTCGCCCGTAGCGTCTAAGTTCTCAGTTTGCAATCTTCCCCGTCCTTGATCGCCGTCTTGCTGATCATTTTTCATGATGCCCCCCTTGCGGTTCTGGTAGATCTGGATCTGGAATTTTCATTTCCTGGTGACAACGGCTGCAGCTATTGTCACTGGGCACGCGAAACTCGGTTCTCGTTCGTGGTGGAGCAGGGCTCGTCTCCCGGAGGTGTCGCCGCTGTTTTAGAAGCGCGGGCGTCAAGCGCCGCAGTCCTTTGCTGAAGGCAGCAGGAAGGGGTTTGCGTTGAATACTCCCTGACCAGAGTCGCCCGCCGGTCCCCTGGGCCAATTCTATTAAGTGATCAAGTTCAAGGTAATGTGCAGGATCCGGCGCCGGCACTTCTTCGCCTAGGTGGTCCTCAAGTTCCTCAGGCGGAGCCGTGCAATCTTCACAAATATGACGGACTTCAAATATCACAAGCTCAACGGCCCCTTGTTGCCGGGCGGAAATTAATATGTCCTCACGAAATTGCAGCACGCCGATTATTTGAGCTGCCACCATCTCAAGGCAGATACCTGCCTCCTTGTATTTCTTGCTGGTCAAGTTCGATCTTCCAACCCGTCTTAGCTCGCGCCAAGCAGAACCATTCGACTGGCGCAAGAGGTCATTGGTGTGAACGAGCTGTTGCATTTGCCGGTCGCTAAAGAAAAACCGCCTTCCCTTCTTATCCAGCATTGGGGTGGCTCCTTTCGAACTGATTCTGTTCCCCCGGGCCTCGCCCGAGCCAAACACCGCGACGCCTGGGGAGATCTGGGGAATTGATAATGCGCGCTCCACCACAGTGGCATGGGGATCGCAACGCAGGGATCGATGCTGCTAACAAGTCCGGGTCCGGACGAGTTTTTTTACCATGCCGAAGGAAATGCGAGCGGCGTCGGCAGTTTTCGTGGCAGGTGAAGGTTAGCTGGTGCAGCTCGGCGGAAACAGAGTCTGACATAGAGATATCTCCAGCACCAGAAAGTGCTCGGTTGACCTCTGCATCGACTCAATCTCAGCGTAGGTAATTTTCGTCTGGCGCTTCAATCAGACTCCATCTGATCGAGAACGCTGCCGTGAACGCGGGATGCGGTCACTTGCCCAGCGCGGCTCAGCCTTGCAGGGCGCGATGGACTCAATCCATCATTTTCAACGTTACTCCACGATTACACCGGGTGCAACTAAAAATTGCGCTGTTTGCGTCGGTGGCGCCGGAAGCAAGTTAGTAGCGCGCGATGCTGACTTCCTGTTTCACCAAGTAGTGATCCAATCACCGTTTCTCAGCGCGTTCTCACCCTATTTTCACCCCGCGGTGAGCGGGGGGCAAAGGGAACTAGTTACTTGTTATATCTCTGGGGTTTTCCCGGCAAATTTACTCAACTCGGATCGCAGAGATTTTCTGAGGACGCCTGTGCATCCATGATGCACCCCAGTAAATAATGAAATCTGGTTCACGGCCTGCGGTTCAAATTACCCAAAAAAGGGGATCTTCGAAATTGCGCCATTCACGGCGGTCGCGGGGCGGATAAGAATGCTCGCAAAATGTAGCTTTGCAGCCCTCCTGATAATTAGTGTGACTCCCGCGCCGAAGGGTTCATGGGTCGTGTGCATCGAGACATCAACATTGGTCAGCCGGGCGTCCGCTTTTTCTTTTTTGTCTTTGCCCATCTTGCGTGGATTGCCTTCTTCGCAATCTCGGTGCGCCGTGCCGGAGTAAGTTTTTCAAGCCGCGCCTTGGCGCCCAGTTGCCCGAGCGCGACAGCATGGGGGTTCTTTTCTTTCTTATTCGCCATTTCGTGACTTCAAAACCTTAGCCCCAAAACGGTTAAAAAATCAAACTCAAGGGACTTGACATGCATACTCAGCGCTCAGTATATTAAGGTTCGAAAGTAGTACTTAGCGCTCAGTATGGGAGCATGCCATGAAGGTACACGCCCGGTTACTTCGAGAAAATACCGATTTTGCCCAGCTGATGTGGGGATGCTTGCCCAGGTCCTCCGTGGCAGGACTTGAAGCACTGATTCAGTTATACCGATTCTCTGTTCCGTTAGGAGATGTCATCTATCTGGAAAACCGCTGGTACGTGACCCATGCAGGACTTCTACGGCTAGCAAGCCGGAAGCGCTGTGCTGGAATTCGAGTGTCGCCCGTTTGCGAGTTTTGCAATGCTGGCGCAGGGCGCTGGGCATTCAAGGCAACGGTTTACCGTTCTCGGGTATGCAAAGGTTTCACCGGCTACGGCGATGCCGACCCCTCGAACGTGTCTCCTCTCGTCCGTGGTGCCGAGATGCGGGTTGCCGAGACTCGAGCTGTCAACCGCGCCCTGCGCAAGGCCTACGGCATCGGCATCTGCTCCGTCGAGGAAATCGGATCCCGTGCCGAACAGCATGAATCATCGCGGGACTCGAAAAAGATCCCCGCACAACCTGCCAACGGGAACTATGGCGGCCCCAGAGTCCGCGACCGCCTCTGCCAGATCATCCGCCAGCATCAGCTCGATCCCAACTTGGTCAAGGCCTACGCCGTCGACTTCTGCGGGACCAAGACCCTGCGCGAGGCGACCCGCGAGCAGGTTGAGAACTTCGTCGCCCACCTGGCCGACTGGGCCGAGAAGGACCGCAATGCCCTACTCTGCCAGCTCAACAGCTACTTGCCAGCCAAAGGGAGTGCGGCATGAGGCGCTATTTCGAGAGTCTCCGTCCTGCCGATCGATCCGCCATCGACTCCGTCCCGGATGGATTATTCCTCGTCCGGGTTGATCGAGTGCGGTATCGCTGGCAGGCGCAGAAACCGTATTACCAGATCCGCTTCGCTGTTCTCGAACCCAAGCATCTCGCCGGATGCTTGATCACCGGCCGCCTCTACTGCACAGCCAGGGCAATGTGGAAACTCACCTGGTTTCTGCGCGACTTCGGCTATGACACCGAACTGCTGGGAAAGGATGAAATCGATGACCAGGCTCTGGTCGGATTACAGGGTGTGCTGAAAGTGAGTCATGCCATTGTGCATGGCATCTCCGTCCTCAATCTGGACGGATTCGCGCCTCTAAGCCGCTGGACCGAACTCTCGCCCACCGCCGCTGACGATCCTCCCGAATCGGAGGCCGCTTCATGATCTACAGCTACACCCAGATCAGCCAATACTTGACGTGCCCGCGCCGCTACCGTCATCGCTATCTCGATGGTTGGCAAGAGAAAGACTCCCGGGCAGCCATGCTCTTCGGACGCGCCTTTGAACGCGCTCTGGCCGCCTATTTCCTCCGCAAAGACGCGGCGGCTGCCCTGTTTCAGGAATGGAAGCTCTATCAGGATCAGAAGCTCGAATACTCGCATGGCGATACTTGGGATCGCATGCTCGAGCAAGGCATTCAATTGCTCGACCGCTTCTGCCAGGAGGATCGCGTTCGCATTCGCCAGCCCCGCCGCAATCTGCAGATCAAGTTCGTGCGGCCGCTCGCTATCCAAAACGAATTCGTCGCCTACATCGATGCCATCGGGCAGCTAGACGATCGCGGCTGTTTGCTCGAATGGAAGACCACTTCGGCCCGGTATCCTGAAAAACCGGATGGACTCTTAGTCTTGGATCCACAGCTGGTTTGCTATTCCTGGATCACCGGAGTTTCCGAAGTCGCTCAGGTGGTTTTCGTGCGCAAGCGCCTGGTCGAGATTCAGTACCTGCGTACCACCATCAACGATGAGCAGCGCCGCGAATTCAGTCAGCTGGTCGAGGCGACCATCCAGCAGATCGAGTCTGCCCAATTCCTGCCGCACAGCGGCATCCGTTTCCCCCAGAACCCATGCACCAGCTGCCCCTATATCGGGCTTTGCCTCGGACGGCAGGAGTTGGTCGAATCCGCTCTCATCCGGCGGCCAGGAGCAGAAAATCTTGCTTGGCTTGACGAGCTTCATTACTAGGAATCCGCCTATGCTGCCCAAGCTCAATCGCCGGCGAGCCCAGTTCGTGCTCACCAAAATCGATGAGATTTTGGCCTGGGAGCAACGCAAAGAAGCGGAGAAAGACACCCGCTTTGTAGAGCTGGGAAGATATCTCTGCGAGGTGCGGGCCGGGCAGTACTGGCGACTAGAGAATCTGAAGTCGTTTAATGAATTCCTGGAACGGCGGTTTCCGGAATCAAGAAGAAAGGCATATTACTTAATGTCGATACACGAGAATCTGCCGCCGCAGGTGAGACGGGAACTGGAGCAGGTTGGTTGGACGAAAGGGCTGGAACTGGCAAAGCTCGCAAGGAGGAGGGATGGGCAGGGCTTCGATTGTGCAACCTGGTTGCACAAAGCTCGCGTGCTGCCGAAAGAACAGTTCCGGCGTGAGGTCGAACGGGAGCTGACCGGGAAAGAAACCGAGCCCTGGGAGATCGTCTATTTCAAACTCTACAAAAGCCAGATCCCCGTGATCGAGCAAGCGCTGGAAACGGCGGCCTTGATGCTGGGAAGCGATCGCTCTCGCGGCTACTGCCTTGAGATGATCTGCGCGGACTTTTTGGCGGGAGCCAATCTGGACAACGGTGATCCCGACGTGCTCTTGCGAGCGCTTTCAAGCTCGTTCAAGTTTCTACCGCAAAATCAGCGGCAAGCGTTTCTGCAGATCGTAAACGAGCAGGTCCAATGAAGCAGATTCTGCCGAAAGAGGCGCCGATCAGGCTCGAAGAGGAAAATTACCGGGAACTTCGCAAGCAGGTACTGCGGCGAGACGGCTGGCGTTGCCAACTCTGCGGCTCGATGACAAACCTTGAAGTTCATCACAAACAATTCCGCAGCCACTGCGGCGAGGATAGTGAGCACAATCTGATCACCCTCTGTCTCGATTGTCACGCTTCCACGCACGGCCTACTATCGAGAAAGTTTGCAAGCATCCGAACTAGGCCCTGTTAACAAGGTGTACGGATTTTAGGTTCAAGTCGTGGCTAGGACAAATTCAGCCCTGCGATTTGCCTTTCCCGAGCATCAGCGCCACCTCACATGTCATGGTAGCTTCCGGCCACCTCCTTTCCTTCATAACTCATTCGCCAAATGGATTTTGGAACAATCATCGCTCACGAAACCGCCTTTCGCTACCGCACCCCCCAAGACCTTTCCCGTCCGGTGTAACGATTGCGTTCAGCTGCTTGCGGGCGGGATAGAAATGTTGCCTCGCCGCCCGTGGCTGAAGTCGTGATTTTGTATCAGGGCATGCCTTAAATGGCTTGTAATAACTGCGTCGGTTTTGAGATTCGAGAGTTCACCACGGGCTCCTGGCCGACGCGCCTGTCAGTCAAACACCTCAGCGCTTCGAAGCGGACTTCCCTGCCTGTCTTTCTCGGAGAGAATAGGAGCAGCAGCCCCAAGCTGCCACTCAATATTCAGATCAGAATCATTCCAGGCTAGGGTGCGTTCCGAAGGCGGGTCGTAGTAGTCAGTTGACTTGTAGACGACCTGCGCATTATCCGAAATCACCAGAAAACCATGTGCGAAACCCGGTGGAATCCACAGCATATGCTTGTTTTCGCCAGAAAGCGTCTCCCCCAGCCAGCGCCCGAACGCAGGAGAGCTGCGGCGCAAGTCAACGGCGACATCAAAAATTTCTCCGGCGGCGACTCGCACCAGTTTCCCTTGTGGGTGCCGGATCTGATAGTGCAGGCCGCGCAGAACATTGCGCGCGGAAAAAGAGTGGTTGTCCTGTACAAATTCCTGCACGATCCCCAGTTTGGCCATAGTCCGTTTGTTGTAGCTTTCCAGAAAAAAACCACGGCTGTCAGTGAATACCGAAGGCTCGAGCAGCAGCACTCCAGGGAGCCTAGTTTGCGTGACCTTCATGCCAAAGGCCCTCGCCTCGACAGCCATATTTTTAGAAGAGCTTTTCACGAAGCAGTTGCCGCAAATAGGAACCGTATCCGTTGTTGCTCATGGAAGTCGCGATTGATTCAAGTTGCTCGGCACTAATATAACCGTAGCGGTAGGCAATCTCCTCTGGGCACGCGATCATCAACCCCTGCCGGGTTTCGATCGTCTGGATAAAGAGAGCTGCCTCCAGCATCGCTTCGTGCGTGCCGGTATCCAGCCAGGCCATCCCGCGGCCCATCACAACAACTTCCAACTGGCCGCGCCGGAGATATTCCCGGTTTACGTCCGTGATCTCCAACTCTCCACGGGCAGAGGGCTTAAGCGAACCTGCAATCTTGACGACCTGGTTATCGTAGAAATACAACCCGGTCACCGCGTACCGCGACTTTGGAGCTTTTGGTTTTTCCTCAAGACTGAGCGCCTTGCCGCTGCTGTCGAATTCAACGACCCCGTACCGCTCAGGATCATGGACAGGATAGGCAAACACACGCGCCCCCTTGGGCTGGGCACTTGCCTGAGTCACACTCTTGGCGAAGTCATGACCGTAGAAAATGTTGTCGCCGAGCACCAGTGCGCAACAGGAGGAACCAATGAATTCTCTGCCTACCAGAAAAGCCTGCGCGATACCTTCGGGACGGGCTTGAGCAGCATATCGGAAGTTAAGCCCCAGAGCTGCACCATCTCCGAGCAGCAGCTTGAATCTGGGCAGATCTTCTGGTGTAGAGATGATCAGGATGTCCCGGATTCCCGCCAGCATGAGCGTGGAGAGCGGGTAATAGACCATCGGCTTGTCATAGATAGGCAGAAGGCTCTTGCAAACTGCGTGAGTCACCGGATAGAGCCGCGTGCCTGAGCCCCCGGCGAGGATGATTCCCTTGTATAAGGACGATTCTGGCGCTTTAAGAGACATGGGCAATTTGCTCATTAGGCGAAGCAGAACGCTGCTTCACTATATCTAACATAGGATTTCGGCAATGCGCTCTCCGGCATGCCCATCCCATAGGGGAGGTATCGTGCCGGGCTTCGCTCTTCCGCCAAGAATTTTGGATACCTCCGATCGAAGTTTTTCGTTATCATGCTCGACCAGAACGTTGGTTCCCAAACTAACCGTGACTGGCCGCTCGGTGTTACCGCGCAATGTAATACAGGGCACTTTCAAATAAGTGGTCTCTTCCTGAACTCCACCGGAATCAGTGATGACCATCACCGCCCGCCGCTCAAGAGCCAGGAATTCAATATACGGTAGCGGCTCGAGTAGATGAAGAGCCGAAGCATCCAGATCAAGGGCCGTAATGGCTTGGTGCGTGCGCGGGTGAACAGGAAAAATAACTGGCAGCGATTCATTGATCTCAAGCAATGATTTCAGAATCCCTCTGAGAACACGAACATCATCCACATTGGACGGACGGTGCAGCGTGACCAGGGCAAAGCGTTCCGGTAGCCCGTTCAGTTCATGACGCTCAACCATTGGCAAGAACCGGATTAACGAGTCAATCATCACGTTCCCCACATTGTGAATCTTCCCCGGCGGAACCCCTTCACGTCGCAAATTGATGTCCGCATCCTCGCAATGGGAAAACAGAATATCCGCAAGCTGGTCGGTCACCAGCCGATTCACCTCCTCCGGCATGGTTCGGTCAAATGAACGCAGCCCCGCTTCAACGTGGGCCACAGGGATTTGCAATTTGGCGCACACCAGCGCTGCTGCCATGGTGGAATTTACGTCACCGTAAACCACCACCATATCTGGTTTGCGCTCCAGAATGATCGGCTCCAGCCGCCTCATGATCTCCGCCGTCTGCTGCGTATGGCTGGCGGAGCCAACTCCAAGATTCACATCCGGCACTGGCATGCAAAGCTGAGAAAAGAAAACATCGGACATATTGTTGTCATAGTGCTGGCCGGTATGGATCAACGTCTGTTTTACTTCTGATCGGGCTGATAGCGCGCGCCAAACCGGAGCCGCCTTCATGAAATTTGGCCGCGCTCCAACTACATGAAGCAAGTGCATAGTACCTCGCCAAGGCTAAAACATCTTGCGTCGCCGATCGAGCCACCGACAATGACGCTTCAGATTCCGCATCAATTCGGATCCTGAACTTGGGTTTGCTGGAGCTTTACCGGATTCAACTCCAGGGGCCGTTCTTCGGCTCGCCGGAGAATCCAGAGCAACAGCACGAGAACTGTTAAGGGGATCATGAAGAACACAATTCCGCCTCGATGGTGCAGCCGGCCGGTCAGGAAACCCGGATCTACACGAGTTCCGAGCATCGAAAGCGTGACGATCCGTAGCGCATTCTTTGCAATGGAAAGAGGAACTGTAACCGCGATAACCGCAGCCTTAGACCAGGGCGAGCGAAGGCTCACCTGAGCAAGAACCATGCTCGCGACCAACAACATCACGCTTGAACGAATACTGCTGCACTCTCGCGCCACTTCGATGTTCACACCCGGAATGGAGAGGGCAAACCCTTGCTGTGAAACCGGAACGCCGGTCAATGAGAACATGAGCCGCGCGGCCACCGCACTCTCTGCTTGCAAAAACTCCACAACCTTATTCAAAACAAACGACGGAATGGGAACCAGCCAGAAAAGGAAAACGAGCGGAAACAGAAGTGTTCGGGAAACTCGGAGCCCAAAACAAGCTACAAAGCTTGCAATCCACCACAGCACCAGCGCCAGCATGCCGACCGAAAGTTGAACGTCATCAGCCAGACCAGCCGACCTCCAATTGGCGAAACCAGTGAGCAAAACAACCATGATTAGAAAGACTGAACCGAGCCGAAAGTTCGTCTGCACTGCCGGCTCTTTTGCGATCTCCACGCTAACAATATCAGGGTTGCGCTAACGGGCAGGATTAGAAGCAAATGCGTGTATGCATCGTTGTCCAGCGCAAGCGAGAAAGTGCGAGCAAGAGGCTGCCACCAGACTCCGCACGAAACTGCAACGAAAAGAGGATAGCCGAGATAGGATTGAACTCTAGTCATTGCGATAAACTCGGTTCAACCGAACCGGCCGTCCTGACGCTGGAATGGTTCTCCGCAGCCGCGCCTCCCTTAGGATTGCTTCGATCTTAGATTGAAACTAAAGCACATCTTGGCTTTGTTTCGTAAAAAATTCCTCCGCAGGCTTGTGCACTCCCGAAGTAAGTTCATGCTCCCTTCGTCGGGATTGCAATTCTTCAACCTCTTCTCAAGTTTGTAACGGTGACGCCGATTGCTGGTTTCGTATCGATCAAGTCTCTCCAGTGGCGTCTTCGACGGAACCGCAGCAGCATTAATGCGAGCCCTTCTCTGGCTCCGCTCCTCCGCTTCAACCAGAAGTTTGCGCGCCTGTAGTTCTGTTTTTTCATCGTCCAATGCCTTTTGGAGGGCTTGTTTGTCTGAGGCATGCAGCCAACTCGGCCCAGGATTCTGCGGCAGGAACCTCAGTGATTCTTGTGGAACGAAGCCGTTGGTGTCGACATATTTGCGCGCCTCTTCGATCTTCTTGAGCAGGAAATTTATGCCAGTAGAAGTCTTAAGTAAGCCATGGCGAGCCAGATTCGAATTGCTCTCCAAAAAAAGTTCTTCTACCAGGCTCAGATCGGGTGGAGGGGGAGGTATTACGCTACCGAGGGTCACCTCTCCTCGTTCACAACGGAGCGCCCGCGCGCTCTTCCAATAAGAGATGGCCATCTCCTCCACACAAAGCTCTTCAGCTTTGCCCACAGGCTTGTAGTACTCACGAAGCTCCGCAAGTAAACGATCGAATTCTGCCTGATCCTCCATGCCAGGGCCGGTGTCAATCACCAGGTTTTTGGCCAGTAGACAATGTTTTCTGGCATTTCCGGCAACAATTTTCCTACCTTCAGGGGATTTTGGACCGGTCGAAAACTGGGCATTCCGACGATTAGCTTCAATTTTTTTCGTTGTGGTCAGAGTGTTCGCGGCACCATCAACCTCATCGTTCAGGTGCGGTGCCGGCTGGTCTGGAGTTTCCATTTGTGATTATGCTCCCATATATTGGGTATCCTTGATCGGAATACCATATAGTGGATCCTGTGCAAAAATCTAATCGCTTTGGAATCACGCAGAAAGATTACTAAAGATATGCCCGACGGTGACGGCCTTTGTGGCTAGTTGATGGGCGTTTCATGAGGCAGGAATCAACCTCGGTAGCTTTTTCGGGCCTTGCGGAATATCCGCCCCAACGAATAGTGGAAATCGTCGAGCCTAGGAATGCGCAAACCTCGAGTGCTCACAACCGTTTAAGTATTTCCGGTGCGGCAAACTGTTCAGCTTCGAAATGGAGTCCCGTAGCGGAGTCCAGAAAAGTCCAAGAAATCGAGGAAAATGCTGTGGCTCTGCGGAAGGTGTGCCCGACGATGACATTGAATTTCGTGAAAGAAAGCGGGCTGGTTGCGGTTCCGCTGGAACCTCGTCGCCGGGAGTCGCCCTAGAAACGGCTACCCCGGCGAGGAAAATCGCTTCGCCAGCCTTGTTCATCCACAGAAAAAAGTTTGCTTGAGTCTCCCGTTCGGATGGTGGCACTTCAACGACACTAAATTGCGAAACTTGTGCCGTAAGAGCCATTACGAAAAACGCGAATCCGGCCTTGTGATGCTGTGGCCCATTGAAACCTGGATTTAGGTGCGTACCCCGCAGGGACAAGCAAAAGATGCGACCTTTTTCGTTAGGATAGCGGAACCGACGCCCGAACGATGATCATCTTTCGCCAAATTGAACCTAGTGCGATGTGCGCGAACACCGTACCGGTAACCAGCAGCATGGAGCTTGAATGGAATGCGCTGGCGGCACCTTGATGTTCATGACGTACTTTGACGTGGTAACCGAACGCTAGTGGTCGGCTACATTCAGGAACGGGTTCCTCGCCCTTACACTACCGTATAGCCTGCCATGTTCGAAGTCTTCAGAAATTAGCTCGGTCAACCCGTGACACTCAGCATAGGCCCATAAATGGGCATCAAACCACGGTAGCTGATAACTCGCTGCACCGCGGAGGGCCGTTCTCACAACCGCGGTGTTGGGATAGAGGATTCGGAACTGGTCAAGTATTTCTTCGGTCTCACGCCGTGCCTCAGCTTGTGTGAGAAGCGGTTCGGCGCCGATTCTGACTCGAGTCACGACCGCCATAAATTCGAGCACGGCTTGGTGCGGAATGCGAATTGAATCCGTGCTCAAACCTTGCCGCAAGAGCTGAGTTGCGATTGCCTGCTTTTTCGGAAAACGGAGATCGAACCGATAGACCAGAATGTTAGTGTCAATCAGGGAGGCTGCTACCATACAACTCCTCTCGCTTCCAACCGCGGTCTGCTGGCGAAACTATCTTGCACGCTCTTGCCTGTCGACGTTTTTGCCGCTGCGTGGCTTGATCGAAGAGCTCCAGTCGTTCTTTTACCGGGCGTTCTTGCTCATTGAGATTATTTTTCCCCGCGGGAATCACGCGGATCGCTTCCCCGGCCGCGATCCACTGCAACTCGTCTCCCGGCCTGATTCCGTACTGGTCGGCGATGGCTTTGGGCACTGTCAACTGCAACTTGCTTGTAACCTTAGGCATATCCTTACTATAGCAAGGATTTTATCCTTACTCAATACTTGCAGGCCGAAAACTGCGTTAGCATCATTGCGAAATAGACTGTTTTGCATTTTTCACAAAAATCTGACGAGAATTCACAACCTTTCCACCGGGAGGAGCGCTTTTGCGCTTGCGTTGATGATCAGGCGCTGGTCGGCCTCCAGGGTGTCGTGAAATTAAGTCATGCCATCGTGCATGGCATCTCCCTCCTCAATCTGGACGGATTCGCGCCGTTTAGTCGCTGGCAGGAACTCTCGCCCACAGCCGCCGACGATCCTCCCGAATCGGAGGTCGCTTCATGATCTGTAGCTACACGCAGATCAGCCAATATCTGACCTGCCCGCGCCGCTACCGCCATCGTTATCTCGATGGCTGGCAGGAGAAAGACACCCGGGCAGCCATGTTCTTCGGGCGCGCTTTTGAACGCGCTCTGGCCGCCTTTTTTCTCCGCCAAGACGCGACGGCTGCCCTGTTTCAGGAGTGGAAGCTCTATCAGGATCAGAAGCTCGAGTACTCGCATGGTGACACCTGGGATCGCATGCTCGAGCAAGGCATTCAGCTGCTCGACCGCTTTTGCCAGGAAGATCGCGTGCGCATTCGCCAGCCCCGCCGCAACCTGCCAATTAAGTTTGTGAGGCCGCTTTCCGGCCAGAACGAATTCGTGGCCTATATCGATGCCATCGGACGGCTGGACAATCAGCGCTGCCTGCTCGAATGGAAGACGACTTCGGCCCGCTATCCGACGGAACCGGATGGATTGTTAGCCTTAGATCCGCAGCTCATTTGTTATTCCTGGATCACCGGCATCTCCGAAGTCGCACAGGTGGTTTTCGTGCGCAAGCGACTGGTCGAGATTCAGTACCTGCGCACCTCCATCAACGATGAGCAACGGCGCGAGTTCGGGCAGCTGGTTGAAGCCAGCATCCGACAGATCGAGTCTGCCCAGTTCCTGCCGCACAGCGGCATCCGTTTCCCACAGAACCCCTGCAGCAACTGTCCCTATATCGGGCTCTGTCTCGGGCGCCAGGAATTGATCGAGGCCGCGCTCATTCGGCGCCCAGGAGCAGAAAGCCTTGATTGGCTTGACGAGCTTCATTACTAAGAATCCGCCTATGCTGCCCAGGCTCAATCGCCGGCGAGCCCAGTTCGTGCTCACCAAAATCGATGAGACTCTCGCCTGGGAGCAGCGCAAGGAAGTGGAAAAAGATACACGCTTTGTGGAACTGGGAGATATCTGTGCGAAGTGCGGGCGGGAGAGTACTGGCGTCTGGAAAACCTGCTGTCGTTCGATGAGTTTCTGGAGCGGCGCTTTCCGGAATCAAGAAGGAAGGCGTATTACCTGATGTCGATACATTAGTTTTGTCGGCTTGCAATTGCCGTTTTTGAATAAGAAGGAGATTCCGGCCCGGATCGTGAAATTATCTGTAGTCATGCCGATCTACAATGAGCGCAATACGCTGCGCTCTGTAGCTGAACGCGTTCCGTTGGTCCCGCTTTAGATGGAGGTGCTGTGCGTGGATGACGGTTCAGTCTGATGACTCGTGAGAAATACTGACTGACTTGCAGAGCCAGCACGGAAACGTGCGCATTTTTTCAGCCGCGCAATATGCGAAAAGGTGCAGCGCTTCGGCGGGGGATCCAAGAAGCAACCGGCCATTTCGTTATCATTCAGGATGCCGATCTCGAATATGACCCCCAGGATTATCCCACGCTGCTTGATCCTCTGATTCAGGGCAAAGCTGATGTGGTTTATGGGTCACGTTTCCTTGGCAGCGGCACCCATCGCGTGTTGTACTTCTGGCGCTCGATAGGAAATTGGCTTTTGACTTTCCTTTCCAACTGCCTCACCAACATCAACCTTAGCGATATGGAGACCTGTTATAAGGCATTTCGCCGCGAGGTGATTCAGTCCATTCCGATCGAGGAAGATCGCTTCGGCTTCGAGCCCGAGATTACAGTCAAGGTCGCCAAACGAAGGTTAAGAATCTACGAAGTGGGTATCAGTTATTGGGGTCGGACTTACGAAAAAGGAAAAAAGATCGGATGCAGAGATGGTGTGCGAGCGTTATGGTGCTTGCTGAAATATTCTGTCAAGGAGCCCATGACCGTCGGTGTCTACAGCAGAGGCTAGCAGCGTGGAATAAGTTGCGGTAAGCCATGAAATTCACGAAGGAGCGAGGAGTTCAGCGCACGTTCTATCTAGTTTAGGGAGCGGGCCATTCCGTCCATCACTATTATCTGCAAGGCCTTACGGCGACTCCTGGTTGGTCACGCAGACACGACAGGAGGTCGGTACCACAAAGCTGGGTTAGACGCTAACCGTGGTCACCTGCCGATTTGATCCTTAACCATTACGGTCTCTGGCATTTGTGATTGGCGGAAGTTCAACAGAAAAGCTGATAAAGTATTTCTCGAATCGTTCTCGCTTTGCCGGGAGCAGCGGATGCACATTGCGGTTGTGGGATCTGGATACGTTGGCCTTGTGGCCGGGGCGTGCTTTGCCGACCTGGGACATGAGGTAATTTTGGTCGACAACGATGAGCAAAAACTCGCGGCCTTGAAAGCTGGCCAGGTCCCCATTCATGAAAATTTCCTGCCGGAATTGCTCGGGCGTCATCGCGGGAGCAGGCTGGAATTTTCCGGCGATTTGCAGAAGGCGGTGCGGGCCAGCGAGGCAATATTCATTGCGGTCGGCACTCCTCCCACGGAGCAAGGTGAAGCTGATCTGTCTTACGTGGAATCGGTGGCCCGCAGCATTTCGGGAGCAATCAACGGCTATAAGGTTGTCATTGAGAAGAGCACAGTTCCGGTCTACACCAGTGACTGGATTCGCAAGATCATCCTGCGCAACGCCGCGCCGCCGGATTCCTTCGACGTCGCTTCTAATCCTGAGTTCTTGCGAGAAGGCAGCGCGGTCACGGATTTTCTGTATCCCGACCGGATTGTAGTCGGAGCGGATAGCGAACGCTGCGCTTCCCTGCTGCGCGAAATCTACGCGCCGCTCAGCGATGGCAGCTACTATCAGCGGCCGGATGCGATTCCTAAACCCGACAGAGCGCGTATCCCGCCTCCGCTGATTGTCACCAGTGCCAAGAGCGCAGAGCTGATCAAACACGCTTCCAATGCGTTCCTGGCGATGAAGATTTCCTTCATCAACGCCGTCGCATCGATCTGCGAATCCGTAGGTGCGAACGTGCACCAGGTGGTTCAGGGAATTGGATCGGACAGCCGCATTGGCCCCAGATTTCTGAATCCGGGCATTGGCTACGGAGGATCTTGTTTCCCGAAGGACCTGTCAGCCTTCCGAGCAGTGGCGCGAGAATGCGGATACGAATTCCGGTTGCTGGATGAAGTCATGCGCATCAACGAAGAGCAACGGCATCGTTTTCTGCGCAAGGTGCGCAGCGCATTGTGGACGCTCCGTGGTAAGCGGATCGGGATTTTAGGGTTGGCCTTCAAGGGAGGCACGGACGATATTCGGGAATCGCCCGCGCTTCTGCTGGCGCAATCGCTCTTGCAGGAAGGCTGCCAGATCGCGGCCTATGACCCGGCTGCGATGGGGCGCGCACGCGAGATTTTGAATTCGAATGTGGATTTCGTGAACAGCGCGTATGAAGCCGCCGCTGGTGCTGACGCATTGCTCATATTGACCGAGTGGGAAGAGTTCGGCGCGTTGGATTTGAAGCGCTTATACAAGGAATTGAAATATCCGATCGTGATCGATGGCCGAAATCTTTATGATCCGGAAATCATGGCACAGCGCGGGTTCACCTACTACAGCGTGGGCCGGCAGGCCACCGCGCCGGAAACTCAAAACGCTGCCGCAGCCACACCGGCGAGAAAACTCAAGCGATGATGAGCAAGCCACGTGCCCTGGTCACCGGCGGAGCGGGATTCCTTGGCTCCCATTTGTGTGACGCGCTTTTGGGTGAAGGCTACTCGGTTGTCGCGATTGACAACCTGCTGACCGGTAGAAAATCCAATCTCGAGCATCTGCAAAACGAAAGCCGGTTTGAATTTCGCCAGATTGACATCAACGAGACGTGCGATTGCGGAAAAGTCGATTACGTATTTCACTTCGCCAGCCCGGCGAGTCCAGTGGACTACACCATTCATGGAATCGAAACTCTCAAAGCCGGATCGCTGGGAACATTCCGCGCGCTTGACATAGCGCTTAAGTATCACGCGAAATATCTGCTTGCTTCCACATCGGAATGTTATGGCGATCCTTTGGAGCATCCGCAGAAAGAAACGTACTGGGGACACGTGGAATCCGATTGGGCCGCGTTCTGTATACGACGAAGCCAAGCGCTTCAGCGAGGCGGTCACAATGGCGTATCACCGCTATCACAAAGTGGACACGCGCATCGCGCGAATCTTCAATACTTATGGTCCCCGCATGCAGCTCAATGATGGCCGGGTGATTCCGAATTTCATGAAGCAGGCGCTACGCGGCGACGATCTGACTGTGTACGGCGACGGCAGCCAGACGCGCAGCTTCTGTTATGTAAGCGATGAAATCGAAGGCTTTCTGCGGCTGGCAAGCTCTGACGAACACCTGCCGGTAAATATTGGCAATCCCAGAGAATTTACGATTTTAGGGTGCGCGCACCGTGTGTTGGCGATTACCGGATCGAAGAGCAAAATCCGCCACGAACCTTTGCCGCAAGACGATCCGAAGCAGCGGCGGCCGGATATCACTAAGGCTAGAACTCTTCTGGGATGGGAGCCGAAGATCGATCTCGAAACAGGCCTGCGGCTGTCACTCGAGTATTTCCAAAAAGCGGTTCACGAAGAGCGGGCCCCGGCAGTGCCGGAAGGAAACGACTCCGTCGTTTCCACATAGCACCCGCCGGCGCTGATGTCGCTAAGCACACAACGATTAGGCACGGCGCTTCCCTGGCGGAAAACATCTGGTTCGAAACGGCAAGCCTGCGATTTTACAATCGATCAAGACGCGACACGACGCTTGCGGAACATCAGCGAAGCGAATGCCGACGCGCGTCCGGACTAATCACAATCAATTCCATTACTGCTGAAAACTCCGCTAATTTTATTAGGCTTCATAGCTTATTAGGCTCCATAGCCAAAAAACAGCTTCCAACTCAAGGAATTCTTCCAGACCGGCCTCACCCACTCACGACCATTGCCCGATTGTTTGTAGCCTCCAAAGCAACCAGCGAAGTCGATTCGGGCATTGTTTGTGCCGGCGACTCTATTCAGAGGGATGAGATGGGTAGGCGCTTCCAGTTTCAAACAAGTCTGTCGTTAGCAAGTTAAAATGTCCGGTTTTCTTAGCACGTGACTTGTCCGGTTTGAGTCAATCCAGCAGTCGCCGGGGCTGAGGGAAAGTGGGAATCCCGCGGGGTGTGCGGGATTTCCAAGCAGGGTGGGAAAGTCGGTACGTAGATGTTGAAACTCGGGGCGAGTTCACGCGGGGCGAAACCGTTGCCAATCGCCCCGGCCAGCACGTATCATTCTCGATAAGATTTGCTCCAAAAATCAGCGGAACGGCGTACGAAAGATCTCGTTCAGTAGCAATGCCGCGAATTCGCCGGTGGCGGAAGCGCTCACTGGTACGGGTGCCAAGACATCTCAGCATTTGGTTTCACTTTCCTGGAAACCAAGCACTTCCGCGGTCGCGCACTACAACGTATATCGTAGCGGAACATCCGGCGGTGCCTACACAAGGATAGCGTCCGTGCCGGGAACGTCCTCTACAGATACCGCGGTGCAGGCGGGACGGTGGTACTACTACGTCACCACCGCCGTCAGCTCTACGGGGAAAGAGAGCAGCCATTCAAACCAGGTGCACGCGCTGATTCCTTGATCCGCCTATTCGGCACGAGTGCCAAGAAGTAGCGGTCCCAAAAACACAAAAAGCTGGGCAGATGCCCGCTTTGCTCACTTGAGCTGCGTTCAGGTTAAGAGGACTTGCGAAACCGGATCACCATCCCGCCGAAGATCGTGGCCCGGTTGAAAGCAGCAATGCAATTGATCCTGGTTCTGCGCTCGCGATGAATCGAGTGGAGATAAAAAATCCGAGTTGCAGGAAACCGATCTGCGACTTAATATAGATGCGGATTAACCCTACAAATTAGATTCAAAGTCTTGCGCAGTTCCTAGCGCGCCGCGTTCGTCTTCGTCAAAGCACGCCACTACGTCGAACGTGCGGTGTCAGGGACTAGCGGCTTTGCAGTCAAGCCCTTGTTGCCACAACATGGCAACCAATCCCGCGTTGAATCTGTTACCGAAGTATCGGGCCCTCAAGTCTTAAGGTTCATGTCTCGGCGGTCTCTGGCAACTCCAGATTCGCTCTTGGAGAATACTTTTGAGGCGCTGCATGTACAGGCGATACCTTTTATGGCTACTGATCGCGGCCTCTGCGCTGCAACTCGCTTGCGGAGGCGGCGCTGCCATGCCAAAAAGCACCCCGACATCCAACACTGCGGGGCAACTCAGCGTTACGCCTTCGAAGCACTGGCGAACTGCTGGGGTCCCACGATAAGCCGACACTGTGTTGTGAGGATTGAGAACCACTTCCAGTCAAAGCATTTGGTGGATATAACGTCTACCGCGGAACGCAATCTGGTGGGCCGTATCAAAAATTGAATCCCTCGCCCCAGCCTGACACGTCCTACACTGATCGTACCGTCCAGTCTGGCTTTACCTACTTCTACGTCGCGACCGCAATGGGCACAGACTTGGTCGAGAGCCGGCATTCTAATGAAACCTCGGCCACAATTCCCTGACCTCCTAATAAACTAACTGCGCCGGGGCATCGAAATTGGCATGGCTCCGCGCACGTCCGCAGCGAGACTCAAATCAGTCCAACATCTCGGCGCTTCGAAATGGAACTCCCGGCTTATATTTCTCAAACACAATGGAGCGCGAAGATGCCAGTCGATCTTCAAGTCAGAATCATTTGCCTCTAAGCTCTCCCTCGGGGATCGTGCTTCGTGGCTTTGGTACGCGCAAACGGCTTCAAGTCGACGAAGCGGCAGAGACACCCTCTTCTTCTTCGATCGATCGCCAACTGCGATGCCTCCCCAACCTCGAGCGACCTATGCATCGAGGACAAAACTTGGCTTTGTTCTCCAAGCCCCTGATGAAAATAAGGAACTTCTTGGCTTTGTTTCGCAAATAGGTCTATCTACCGGCTACTTGGGGCTGCCTCCTTCCTACGCATCTGGATCCTCTCCAACTCGGCGATCGCGTGGTTCAGCATTCTGTTTATCATGGCTTCGTACCGCATCTGGTTTTCGAGTCCTTCCGAGGTCAGGAAGAGATGATCCGTCATGGCATCCATTTCGGGATTACTCGAAGCTACAGAGTCCGGTTCCGGATCGGCTTCTCTCGGTTGCTGGAGATCGTCACTGTGCTCGGCGAGCGCTCGGGCAATCTGCCCGGTTTCATAACGTATCACTCGGCGCAGCCGCCAGGACCACACTGCGATCGTCTCCACCCAACGTTCCTCGAGCCAGCCTACCGGCTGATAGTGTTCATGAATGGTGGCATTTAGCTCGTCATATTCGGCCTGGTTTTCGTTTCCATCCCGGTGCTGCACCAGCAACCATTTGGAGTAGAATCCGTGCCGGAGGGCATTTCTCGATACTCTCTTCTTGCCGGTGGGTGTTCTTGGCCCCGTCGACTTCCGCGCATTCCGCCGGTTCGCTTCAACTTTTCTGGAAGAGACAGTTCGTTTTCCATTCGATTCCGCGGCGATTTCCTGCCGCGGCTCAGCTGTCTTGTGTCCATTGTTGTTTCCATTGTTGTTTGCCGGCAGTTCGCCCGTAGCGTCTAAGTTCTCA
>WNGI01007343.1_pt1 | contig 19591 bp, 21 predicted proteins | sample 5400621 | NCBI WGS metagenome assembly WNGI01 (sample SAMN13153374, study PRJNA577476) | soil metagenome | isolation source: 20 cm soil or saprolite under Garry oak tree replicate 1 | place: USA:California | collected 2016-06-15
ACATCCAAGCAGCTTGCATCCTTCACATCGATGCATGGTTCAGTGATCACGTACGCCATATCGAGTCGGTTCCTCCACAGCAGCGGTCGTGTCGGCGAAATGAAATGTATCATCGCGAACGCCTATGAGCGAAATCGCCGAGTTCCCCCTGCCGAGTGACGTGACCGACGAAGAGCGAGCCACTGCGAAGCGGGAGATCGGGAAGTACGCCAAGATCGTCGGCGAGACCGATAAGGTCATCCGCTTCGACGGCGAGCTCATCGGCCAGACGGGGCCGGTCTGGCACCTCCAATACACGCGGATGTACAAACTGCCCAAGGGCTATCTCGCCGCCGGCCACGACCTTCATGAAGGCATCAAGGTCGCGTTCGCCGACCAGCCAGAAGGCCTGCCGAAGGCATTCGAGAACCCACTCGTGCGCGAGTTCCTTGAAGACGAGCTCCGCTTCCGCAAGATCGTCGGGCCGGAGCACGCCGGAGCCGAGTAGCCGCGACCGCAAGGCGGCGCGGCGGCCGAAGCGCGTCCCCGGCGGTGCGATCGAGGAGCCCACGCGCGCGAGGTGCGATGAGGCCGCTCCGCCCGAGCTGATCCGGGGCATCGAGCAGTTCAATGCCGCCGAGTTCTTCGAGCAGCACGAGACGCTCGAGCTCCTCTGGCGCGATACGCGCACGCCGGTCCGCGGGCTGTACCACGGGATCCTCCAGGTCGGCGTGGGACTTCACCACTGGCGCAACGGCAACTTCCACGGCGCGTGCACGCTGCTCGAGGAGGGGATCGAGCGCCTCCGCCCGTTCGCGCCGCGATGTCAGGGCGTCGAGGTCGACACGCTCATCGCCGACGCCACCGCCGCGCGCGAGCGCCTGATCGCGCTCGGCGCCGAGGGGATGCGCCGCGTCGACATCACCTGGATGGCGCCGCGGATACGCGTCACGCCCTGATGCTGCGCGACGATCGACGTCAGCCGTGACCGACCACGATCAGGCCCGCGCGTGGGCTAAACGGCTTGGTCGGGTCGGTACTTGGACGTCCGACGTCGAGCGGCTCTCCGCGGCCGCGGCGCGCGATTATGTGCGCGAGCTCGAACGTCTCGGACTGCAGGCCTTGTGGATCCCCGAGTCGCTGGGGAGCAAAGAGATCTTCGCGCACGCAGGTCTGCTGCTCGCCTCATGCGACCGTCTCGTGATCGCCAGCGGTATCGCCAACATTTGGGCGCGCGACGCGACCGCGATGGCGAACGGGGGGCGGACGCTCGTCGAGGCGTACCCGGGCCGTTTCCTGCTCGGCCTCGGTGTGAGCCATGCCCCCATCGTGAAGATGCGAGGCGCGTCATATTCGAAGCCGGTCGAGAACATGACGCGTTATCTCGAAGCGATGGACAGGGCGCCCTACACCGGCGTCGCTCCTCCACGACCGCCAGACCGGGTGCTGGCGGCGCTTGGGCCGCGGATGCTTCGCCTTGCCGCCGAACGCACCATCGGCGCACATCCATATTTCGTGCCGGTAGAGCACACAGCGCTCGCGCGCAAAGAGCTGGGTCCAGGTCCGCTCCTTGCGGTCGAGCAGGCCGCAGTCTTGTCAACCGATCCGTCCGTCGCTCGGACGACGGCCCGAAAATACATGAAGCGCTACCTCCCGTACGAGAACTATTCCAACAACCTCCGGCGCCTCGGCTGGAGCGATGCCGATTTCGCGAACGACGGCAGCGACGCGCTGGTAGACGCGATCGTCGTTTGGGGCGACGCCCGCGAGATCCGCACCCGTGTCGACAAGCATGTCGCCAACGGTGCCGACCATGTTTGCGTACAGGTGTTGCGCGCTGACTTCGCCGCGCACCCGCTCGCGGAGTGGCGCGCGCTTGCGCCCACGTTGCTCTAGCGAGATATCGCGCGGTCTGTTGTTAGCGGTCTCCGTCGAGGTCCGACGGAAGCGGTAGCTCCGTAGGGCGGAAGTCCGGCTGGTCCCAGCCGAGCTCGGAGTACGGCGGCAGGTTCACCGCCTCGACCCCACGGAGCTCGGGGATGTCGGATCGGAGCGCCCGCTCGACGCCGCTCTTCAGCTGGAGCGACGCGACGAGACGGCTCGGCCCGGGCCGCGTGAGCGCCACGCGCAGCTTCGCGATGCCGTCCTCGACTTCGACCAGATCGACCTGTCCGCCGCTCCGCTCGAGGAACGGGCGCATCTCGGCGAGCTTCGCGGCGACGCGCTCTTTCAGGTCGGCCATCCGCGCGAGCATACGGGGTCCATCGATGGCAGCATGGAGGCTCCATGTGTCATCCATCCGGCGCCCATCCGCCAGATGTGCCTGCGGATCTTCGCCTCATCTCCGGCGGCGCGGGCGGCGAGGACGTCATCATCACAAGCGAGGACGCGACGCAGTTTCGCGCGCATCTCGCGAAGGCAGGCGAGGGCGATCGCGGCGTCGTGATCGCGCCGGACGTGCGCGGTCTGCATCCGTTCTACGAGGAGCTCGCCGAACGGTTCGCGACCGCCGGCGTTCATGCGATCGCGTTCGACTACTTCGGCCGCACCGCCGGTACGTCGCGCCGGGGCGACGACTTCGAATATCGCGAGCACGTGGCCAAGACGACGACGACCACGATCCAGGCGGACATCGCGAGCGCGATCGGACACCTTCGCGGCGCGACGGACGCGCGACGCATCTACGTTCTCGGCTTCTGCATGGGCGGCCGGCAGGCGTTCTTCGCCTCGGCGGAGCACGCCGAGCTCTCGGGCGTCGTTGGTTTCTATGGCCGTCTCTCGACCCGCGAGGGCGAGGAGGGGACGGCGCCCAGCGACCGAGCGCCACGGATGCGCGCGCCGGTCCTCGGTCTCTTCGGTGGTGCCGACCCGAGCATACCGGCGAACGACGTCGATGCGTTCGACCGCGCGCTGAAGGATGCACGTGTCGAGCACCACTTCGTCAGCTATCCAGAGGCGCCGCACTCGTTCTTCGATCGGACGTTCGCGGAGCATCGAGAGGCCTGCGAGGACGCCTGGCGGCGAGCCCTCGGCTTCATCCAGATCGGCGACGTCGCGGCGCGAGCGTGACGCGTGATACGGACCGCGGCGCGCCGGACCGCTTAGGGTAGGGGCGTGCGCGGTCTCTGGTATCTCACGCTGGGTTGCATCGCCTTCGTCGCGATCACGTACTTCGAGCAGCTTCCGATCATCGGCTGGCTCGGGGGCATCGTGTCGATCGCGGCCTGGGTCCTCATCGTGCGCGCGTTGATCGGCGAACGCGGTTTCGACTTCGAGACCCCGTTCGGGGTCGGCTGGTCCGCGGCCATCGGCGCCGCAACCGGCTTCGTCGGAGCGTTCACCGCGTGGCTCGCGCAGACGGGCAATCTCGTCGGACTTACGACGCCGCCAGGCGACCGGTTCGGGGCGGCGTTCGGGTTCGTCGGCGCGAGCATCGGGATCGTGCTCTGGCCGCTCTTCGGCGCCGCGGTGTGCGCCATCGTCGCCCTCGCGTCGGTGGGCCGGCGGAGGGCAATCTAGACCGTCAGGCGACCCGCCGCCGCTTGTGCGTCACGTAATCGACGAGGACGTACTCACCCAGACGCTCGGGCTCCACGTAGAACGCGCGCCCGGTGTTGATCTTCGACATCTGGTTCACGAAGTCGACGAGGTAGTGACCTCGCGCGAGCATGAAGGTGTTGATCGTGATGCCCTCGCGCGTGCAGCGCAGGACTTCGCGGAGCGTCATGTCGCGCGTGCGCTGCGTCGGCGGGTACGCGAATTTCGGCTCGGGGTCGCCGGGCTCGAAGTGCGCCGTGGGCTCGCCGTCGGTGATGAGGATGATCTGCTTGTTCTTTCCGCGTGAGCGCGCGAGCAGCGTCCGGGCCGTTTCGAACGCGTGCTGCATGTTCGTGCCGTAGATGTATTCGTTCCAGGTCAGCCGCGGCAGATCCTGCGGCTTCAGCTGGCTGGCGAGCGCGGAGAAGCCCACGATGTAGAGGTCGTCCTTCGGGAACGTCGAGCGGATGAGCGAGTCGAGCGCGAGCGTCACCTTCTTCGCCGCCAGGAAGCACCCGCGGAAGAGCATCGAGCGCGAGACGTCCACGAGGATCGCGGTGGCCGACTGCGTCATGAGCTCTGTGCGGTAGACCGAGAAGTCCTCCGCGGCGAGCTTGACCGGCACGTGCGCGCCGTCGCGGTATACCGCGTTCTTCACGGTATCCGGCAGGTCGAGCAGGAATGGATCGCCGAACTCATAGGTCTTGAGCTCGTCGGTCGGGTCACCGCCGCGGCCTCTCGTGCGCGCGCGGTGGCTTCCGAACGCGTCGCGCTTGAGCGTCGCGAAGATGTCCTCGAGCGAGCGCTGGCCGATCTTGCGGATGCCGCGCGGCGTCAGCTCGTACCGCTCGCCGTCCTTGCGGATGAGGCCGGCCTCTTCGAGGAGCTCGCTCATCTTTCGTAGCTGCTCGAGCGACTGCCGCGCGCCAGGACCCGCGAGCCGTTCGACGTCCTCCGCGTTCAGCGCCTCGAGGTCGTCGGCAGAGCGAGCGGAGCGCACCGTGTCTTCCATGTCCGAGAGCTGGTTCATCTGGTCCATCAGGCCGAGCGCCTCCGCGAGCGTCATCGGTTCGTCACCGGAGACCGCATGGTCGTAGCCGTCCATCGGCATGAGCTGCGAGAGCGTCTCGGCGAGATCGCTCATCGCGGACTGCAGGCCTGGATCGCTGAAAGCGGCGCCGAGCATCCCTTCGAGCTGGTCGCGCATCTCCGCCGACATGCTCTGCCAGAGCGACTGCATCGCGGCCATCCCTTGTGCGAGCTGACGCAACAGGTCGTCCCAATCCTTCGCACCGCCGGCAAGCTCCGGGTACTGCCGCTGGAACGCTTCGAAGTCAGGTTCTCCGCCCTCCATGCGCTCCTTCAGCGCGCGGTTGAGGTCGCGGATCATCTGCCGCGTGCGCTCGAGCTGCTCGGGCGTGAGGTTCCGCAGCGAATCGCGCATGTTCTTGAAGTACGAGCCGAGCACCTGCTCCTGCAGGTCCTTCAGCAGCTCCTGGTACTTCTCGGCAGCCTTCTGCTCGACGAATTCGTAGTCCTTGAGCGCGCGCACCGCGCGGCCGAAGTCGTCGGGGAGCGCGTCGAGCTGCGCGAGTCGCTCCTGCGCGATCTTCTGCATGCCCTGGCGCAGCTGCTCGTTCGGCGCCTCTGCGTCGCGCCGCCGCTCGAGGCCCTCGCGCTCGAGGCGCTTCACCTCCTCGAGCTTCTCCTTCAGCTCGTCGAACACCTTGGAGAGATCGTGACGTTCGGCCCGCTTCTGCTTGGCGGAACGCAGCCGCTCGAGCAGGTCCTTCATGCCCTCCATGCGACCCGGCATGCCCCATCGGGACAATCGTGCGAGTGCGTCCTCGAGGTCGCCTCCGGCGAGCAGCTCGTCGGACATCGCGCCGAGGAGCTCGTCCGCCTCGAGCGCGTCGAGGCGCTGCGTTCCATCCCAGCGCGAGTACTTGATCTCGCGACCGAAATCGTCGAGCCGCGGAAGCTCGCTCATGCGCTCGGGATCCGCGCGGTGTGGAGCAGCGCGCGAGCGCGAGCGTTGGCGTCGCGTCGTCCCCTCTCCTCGCGGCTGGCTACGCGCGCCCGCTCGTCACCGCGCGTGCGATGTTTGGGCGCGCTGGGCGCAGATGCTCGTCGAGGGGACGCCGCACCGCCAGCGCTCGCCCGCGCCATCGGCGCTGACCTCGTCGCGATCACGCGCGGAAGGTCGAGCGCGTGTCGCCGCGCTCTTTGTTGAGCTTCCGGTTGAGATGCAATCCCTCGAGGACGAACTCCACGGCCGCAGCGACGGCGGCCGGGTTGCCGGATGCGCCAAGCTTCGCCACGGCACCCTTCATCCCGGGGATCTGCAGGGCTTGCTTCACGTATTCGCCGCTCGGCTGGGTGGATGAGACGTGCATCGTCGCGCCGCGGCCGAAGGCCGCGAGCAGCGAATCGAATTCCGCGAGCGAGAACGTGCGGTTGAACACGTTGAGCACGGAACGCTGGACGAGACGCTCGATGACTCCGAGACATCACCGACGGACTCGAGCTCGATCTTGCCGGCCGTCGAAGCGACGACGGCGGGCAGATCGCTGATGCGCGGAACGACGGTGGTCTCGCCCGTGCGCAGCGAACGCTTAAGCGCGCTCGAGACCAGGTTCTCGTAGTTCGAGACGGTCACGCGGACCGACACGCCTGAGCGCTGCGAGATCTCGGGAGATCGGCGCGCGAGCTGCGAGAGCTCGGCGAGCACCTCTTTCATGTAACCGGGCACGATCGTCGTGATGCCCTCGTCGACAAAGGTGTTGCGCTCCTGCTCCATGATGCCGACCTCGATCACGAGGTCCTTCGGGTAATGCGTACGGATCTGCGAACCGAAGCGGTCCTTCAGCGGCGTGATGATGCGTCCGCGGTTGGTGTAGTCCTCCGGATTCGCCGAGGCCACGACGAACAGGTCGAGCGGCAACCGGACCTTGTAGCCGCGGATCTGCACGTCGCGCTCTTCCATCACGTTGAGGAGCCCGACCTGCACGCGCTCGGCGAGATCTGGAAGCTCGTTCAGCGCGAAGATGCCGCGGTGCGTGCGTGGTACGAGGCCGTAATGGATCGTCAGCTCGTCCGAGAGGTAACGTCCCTCGGCGACCTTGATGGGGTCGACCTCGCCGATGAGATCGGCGATCGAGATGTCGGGCGTGGCGAGCTTCTCGCTGTACCTCTGGTCGCGCGACAGCCACACGAGCTCCACCGAATCGCCGTCGTTCGCGACGCGGTACTTGCACGCGGCGCAGATCGGCTTGAAAGGGTCGTCGTTGATCTCGCAGCCCGCGATCGCCGGCGCGACCGCGTCGAGAAGCTCGACGAGCTGGCGCGCGAGGCGTGTCTTCGCCTGTCCGCGCTCGCCGAGGAAGATGATGTCCTGACCCGAAAGGATGGCGTTCTCGATCTGCGGGATCACCGTCGCGTCGTAGCCGACGATCCCCTGGAAGAGCGCGCGCTTCTCCGCCAGCGCGGTGATGAGGTTCGAGCGGAGCTCCTCCTTCACCGTGCGGCTCCGGTAGCCGGTCTCGCGCAGCGCGCCGATGGTCTTCGGTCGGTCTGTCATTCCACCGGATCTCCTCTGATGTCGTTCGGAAGCGGTTCGCCGCGATAGGACGCGAGGGCTGCGCGGACCTCGGGAATGTCGCGGCAGCCTCGACCGACGAGGTCGGTGAGCTGCTCGGCGCGCCGATCGAGCTCCTCCGCGAGGCCCTCGCGTTCCGCGCTGCGCCGCAGCGAATGGACCAGGTCGATCTCGGCCGCCTCGTCGTGCTCGTGTGAGTCCTCGCGCTCGTCGTGCGTCACGAGTGGCAGCGCCGTGACCGTGCCGCCACGGGGAACGAGACGATGGAGCGAGATGACGCGACGTGCGTACCCGCCGCCGGTCGTCGCGTAGATCCGCATGACCATGAGGAGGTTCACGCGCGCGAGGTCGCTCCGTTCGACTCCGAGCTCGCCGACGAGCTGCGCCAGCGCTTCGTCGCACGAATCCGCGTGGAGTGTCGACGCCAGCGCATAACCCCGCCGGAGCGCTGCGAAGACGCGCACCGCCTTCGGACCCCACAGATAGACGGGCAGATGCGACGACAGCTCGTTGGCGAGCAGCAGCGTCGCATCCGGTCGGGTCTGGCCCAGAAAGTCGAACGTCTCGGCCCAGCCGCGGATGAAGACGCGGCGTGTCGCGTTCGGCAGGAAATCGAGGAGCGCAGTCAGCGTCGTCGTCTTGCCGGAATGAGGCTGCTCGGCCGCGATGAGCATCGAACCGTGTGACTCGATGGTCATGCCGCACAGCGCGGCCGTCCGCGCGTCCATATTCCGCGCCTCGAGCAGCTGCGTGATCGACATCGGCACCGGCGGCTCCCAGTTCCAACCCCACCACCCGATCGGCATGTCGTAATCGCGCGGCGAAAGCGGGCGCTCGACGATGGGATACCGACGCTGCATCGGCGGCGACTCCATTGACCGAGGGTAGCACGCTATCCTGCGGATTCCGTGAAAGAAAAGACGCGAAAGAGCGAGTCCGCGCCGACTCCGAAGCAAGAAGACACGCGGCCCGTCGACGATCCCGCGCGACTCGCGGATGAGGCGAACGCGACCGTCGAAAAGAACGCGACGGAGTTGCGCAAACAGCGCGTTCCGACCGCGACCGAGCCGCCAACGGTGTTTCGCCCCTGAGCGATCATCGCTACGCGACCATCGCCGAGCTCCAGGACGCGCTCCGGCGGCGCCGGATCTCGGCCGTGGAGCTTGCCGAGGAGACCTGCGCCCGTCTCGCGCGCGTCGGTCCGCGCTACAACGCGGTCGCGACCGTCATGCGCGAGCGCGCGCTTGCGGAGGCGAAGCGCGCGGACGCGGCACTGGGGCGCCGCGAGCGCCGTCCGCTGCTCGGGATCCCGTACGGCGCCAAGGATCTCCTCGCAGCTAAAGGCGCGCCGACGACCTGGGGGGCGCCGCCGTATCGCGATCAGGTCATCGACATGGACGCGACGGCGATCGCGAAGCTGAGGCGCGCCGGCGCGGTCCTCGCGGCGAAGCTCGCGATGGTCGAGCTCGCCGGCGGTGGCGGCTACCGGTACCCCAGCGCGTCGCTCCAGGGTCCGGGCCGCAATCCCTGGAACGTCGAGCGCTGGTCCGGCGGCTCGTCGAGCGGTTCCGGCGCCGCGGTCGCCGGCGGCCTCGTCGCGTACGCGCTCGGATCGGAGACCTCGGGTTCGATCGGCACGCCATCCGCGTACTGCGGCGTCACCGGACTGCGTCCGACGTACGGGCTCGTGAGCCGGCACGGCGCGATGGCGCTGTCATGGACGCTCGACAAGATCGGGCCGATGGCGCGCAGCGCCGACGACTGCGCCGTCGTGCTGGAAGCGATCGCCGGACCCGACAGCGCCGATGCGACCGCGTCGGGTCGGCGCTTCAAACCGCTGGACACGCGTCCCGCAGCCGCCGCGGTCAAACACGCGCGCGTCGCGTTCGCGGAGGAGGACATCGAAGACCACGCGTCGGCGGAAGCGAAGCGCGCACTCGAGCGGGGCGTGGCGGAGTTCCGAAAGATCGCACCGAAGTTCGCGCGCGCGACCCTTCCGGCCCTTCCGTTCGGACCGCTCGTGTCGACGGTCTATGCGGCCGAGGGCGCCACGATCTTCGCCGGGCTCATCGAGGGCGAACGCTTCGAGGAGCTGGTCGACACGCGCCAGAAAGCGGGACTGCGCGCGTCACTGGACATCCGCGCCCGCGATTATCTCCAGGCGATGCGTCTGCGAAGCGCGGTTTCCGCCGCGTTCGCCGAGATGTTCAAAGATGCGGACGTGATCCTGTCGGTCGGACGCACGATCACGGCGACGCCGATCACACAGGCGCTGGACCAGCCCGGTCTCACGGCGAGCAATCCGCAACAGACGAAGCGCCCCGGCAACACCGGCCTCATCGCCGCCGGGAATCTCGCCGGCCTGCCCGCGATCTTCTTTCCATGTGGATTCGGGACCGACGGGATGCCGGTCGGGCTGCAGCTCGTTGGCCCGCCGTTCTCCGAACCGCTCCTCGTCGCGCTTGCGTCGGCGTATCAGAATGCGAGCGACCATCACACGAAGCGTCCGCGAGATTGACGAGGTCGGAGGAAGTCGGATGCGGCACCCCAGGCGCCTCCTCTTGGCCTCCACGATGTTCGCGAGCATCTTCTGGAGTGCCGGCGGCTCCGGAATGGTCGCGGCGGCCATTCCTCCAACGAACACTGTCTTCGCCAGTCGCCTCGAAGTCCACGCCAGTGGCTGCGCGATCGACCTGGGTGACTGGGCGAAAGTCAGCGGACTCGGTGACAGCTGGATCGTCAATATCCGCATCGGCGGCGACGCTTCGAGTCATCGGTGGTACTTCCCCGGGAGCGCTCCGCTCTCGACGGTGATTCTGACGCGAATGGCCAGCGGCGACAGCCAGCTCGTGAAGGATTGGCTGAGCGACAACAGCCACTCGTTCACGCCCACGACGGTCACGATCACCTACGTGGACCTGGCCGGAGGGCCGCTGACAACGTGGACGCTCGAAGACGCGCTGCCGGTGAAGTGGTCGTTGGCCGCATTCGACGCGGGCGCATCGAAGGTGGCGATCGAGACCTTGGAGCTCAGCGTTCAGAGAGTCGGACCGGGATCGCCCTGCTCGTCTAGAGCGCCCTTGCGATTTCCCTGATCGAGCGCACCCCGACCGTCTCGAATTTGTAGGGGAACATGATGTTCGCGTGGTCGATGCCGCCGGCGGCGATAGCGCGCAGGCGCGTGCCGACCTCGTCCGGGGTGCCCACGATCATCCCTGGGCGCGATTTGATCCAGTCGGCAGCGGACACCTTCCTGCGCGACCCGAGCTGGCCCGCGATCTCATCGACCTCGCGTCGCGTCGGGGCCGCCAGCACCTGGATGAAAAGGCTTCGCTTCAGCGTCGCCGGGTCGCGGCCCACCGCCTTACACGCCTCGGGCAGCGTCGTGTTGAGCTCCGCGATGCGCGGCTCGACGGGATCGCTGGGGTTCGACATGTTGAACCACTGCGCGTACTTCGCCGCGATGCGCATCACGCGCGACTTCGTGCCGCCGATCCAGATCGGCAGCGGCTTCTGCATCGGCTTCGGCGAGCAGAGCGCGTTCTCGATCCGGTAGTGCTTGCCTCGGTACGTCGCCCGCGGCTCCGTCCAGAGGCGCGTGCAGATCTCGAGCGTCTCCGCGAGCTGGGTCACGCGCGTCGGATCATCCGGGTATTCGTAGCCGTAGGCCCTGTACTCGACCTCTTTCCAGCCCGCCCCAACACCGAACTCGAGGCGGCCGCCTGACATGTGGTCGACTCCGGCGGCGATCTTCGCGAGCAGCGCGGGGTTCCGGTACGACTGCGAAGTGACCATGGGACCGATGCGGATCTTCTTCGTGTCCACCGCGAGCGCCGCGAGCAGCGTCCACGCTTCGAGGCAGTCGGTCGCGACCGCATCCGCGCCGAGGAAGAGATGGTCGGAGACCCACAGCGCGCGAAAGCCGGCGGTCTCCGCCTCACGCGCGATCCCGACCACGTCCGCGTAGCTGAAGCCGAACTGCGGCTCGACCTGAACGCCAAGATCCATCAGCCCTTCTCCTCACTGCGTCGTGATTGATCGTCCTCTTCGGCGGTGAGCCGGAACATCATGTGCCTTCCGGTCACGGTGAGCGTCGCGAGCATGAAGCCCGCGAAGGCTGCGACCCCGGCGTTCACATACGGATCCATACCGAGCCCGATCGCGTCGAACGCGAAGATGACCGCCGCCCAGATCGCGAACGTCACGAGTGTCTCGCGGAGCTGAAAGGTGATCGGTCGACGTGGCTGACGTCGCGCTGGGCGCTGCTCGGGCGGCAGCGAGGATTCGGCCGCGAGCCGGCGACGGCGATCCGCGCGCATCACCCTCGCGACCCACCACACGCAGACGACGAGCAGCGCGGCCTCGACGACGGCGTTCAGCGGGTGTCCGACCGCGATCGATAGTGGGATGAATAGCAGCGCGCCGACCGCGACGATCGTGGCGAGTGTCGCGCTTCCGATGACGAGAAGGCGGCGCGCGTTCAAGATACAGCGCGGTCGAGCACCTCGACCACGTGGAGCACCTCGATGCGCGAACCACGCGCTCGCAGTCCCGCCTCGATCTGCAGCATGCAACCGGGGTTCGCGCTGATGACGGCGTTCGCTCCGGTCGCGAGGATCGCGTCCACCTTCCGCGCAAGCAGCCGGTCGGCGTACTCGGGCTGGGTGAGGTTGTAGGAGCCCGCGCTCCCGCAGCAGACGTCCGCGTCGGCCATCTCGAGGAGCTCCAGGCCGTGTACGCGCGACAGGAGGTCGCGCGGCTGCCTGCGGATGCCCTGTGCGTGCGCGAGGTGACACGGATCCTGGTAGGTCGCGCGAAGGTCGAGACGTCCCAGCCGCTCGCCCGCGATCTCCGCGAGGTACTCGTTCACGTCGCGCACCTTGGCCGCGAACGCGACGGCGCGCTCGCGCCACGCGCCGTCGTCCGCGAGCAGGGCGCCGTAGCCCTTGAGCTGCGCGCCGCAGCCTGCGGCGTCGACGACGACCCAGTCGACGTCCGCCTCGTCGAACGCCGCGATGTTGCGCCGCGCCAGCGCTCGAGCGTCCTCGCGTTCGCCGGCGTGCGCGTGCAGCGCGCCGCAGCACGTTTGCGCCGGCGCGTCGATGACGGCGATGCCCTGTCGCGCCAGGATGCGGGCGGCCGCGGTGTGAACGTCGCCGTACGCGACGCGCATGACGCAGCCGAGCAGGAGCGCGACGCGTGCGCGCGGAGCGGGCGGCGGTGACGGCGCGCGATACCGCGGTCGACCGAATGGCGGATAGAGCGCCTCGAGCCGCCGCAGACCACGGGGGAGCAGTCGTGTTGCGCCGGTCGCGTGGAGCAACGAACGCACGCCGAGCCGCTGGTAGAGGCCGAGGATGAGCGCGGCGCGCGCGAGCGAACGCGGATCGGCGAGCACACGGAGCGCGAGCCGGCGCAGCCGGCCGGAGAGCCAGCCGCGCCGCGGGCGCGTCTCCGTGGCGATCACCGTCCGCGCCGCCTCGATGAGCTGCCCGTACGGGACGCCCGACGGACAGACGACCTCGCAGGCCCGGCAGGCCAGGCAACGATCCAGGTGCAGGCGCGTCGTGTCGCTGGTCGGTCCGCCCTCGAGCATGTTGAGCATCAGGTGGATCCGGCCACGTGGGGATTCGGTCTCCAGCCTCGTGATCTGGTACGTCGGGCAAGCTTCGAGGCACATCCCGCAGTGGATGCACTGGCGGAGGCCGGGCTCGACCTCGTGCAGCGGCGCGATCGTCACGCGGACGAGGCTAGCGGGACGCGGCCGGGCGCGAGGACGCCGTGTGGATCGAAGCGTTGCTTCAGCGCGCGCGCGATCGCGAGTGGGACGCGCGGGCGACCCCAGGCGCCACCGACCGCGCGCTTGAACTCGGGTGTGCCGCGCTCGACGACCAGAGCGCCGTCCGCGGCCTCGAGGTCGGCGCGCATACGCGTGAACGTCTCGGGACCGTCCGCATGGAAGAGAAATGCGATGCCGTTCCCGGGATAGATCACCGCGCTCGAGAGGTCGAGTCCCCGCGGGGGCTCGTGCCCGCCCGGCCAACCGGCGCGCGCGACGTCGTCCATGACCGCCGGGAGGGAGGCGATCGACTCCCAGATCACTCCGTCGGTGCTGGTCGCGCCGGTCCGCTCGCCCACCGGCCGGGTGACGCGTTCGACCGCGTCGTGAGGTCCGCTCACGCGCACGAACATGCTCACGCCTGGGTGGTCGCATCGCGCGGCGGCGGCGCCGGTCAGGATCGCGAGCGCGTCGAGTGGCAGCCGCATCGCCCGCAGCTCGGCCGCGATGCGAAGTGCCGAGCGGACGTCGCCGGCGGTCGCGCGCATTGTCGCGGTCCGTTCGGGCCGGGCCACCAGCTTGAGCGTGATCTCGGCCAACGCGACGAGCGTGCCGTAGCTGCCGCTGTACAGGCGCGTCAGGTCGTACCCCGTCGCGTTCTTCACGACCCGTCCGCCGGCTTTCGTGATGGTCCCATCGCCGAGGACGGCGGTGCATCCGATGATCCAGTCGCGCGGGTGCAGGTACCGGAGACGCGACGGACCCACCGCCGCGCTCGCGATCGTGCCGCCCACCGTCGCGCGCTCGGGGCAGGGCGCCTCGACCGGCCAGCGCTGACCGCTGGGGCCGAGCGCGCTCGCGAGCTCGGCCAGCGTCGTGCCCGCGCGCACCGTGCAGACGAGATCCGCGGGCGAATGCTCGACGACGCCGGAAAGGCCGGTCAGGTCCAGCGCGGTGTCGTAGCGGTCCGGCGCGTCGCCGATACCGATCCGCGTGCCGCCGCCCCAGAGCACGACGGCCTCGCGTGCGCGGTCGGCCGCGATGATGATCGCGCCGAGCTCCTCGGTCGTGCGCGGCCGCTCGACACGCGTCGGCGCCACGCCATCGACCGCGCGCTCCGCCACCGCGACCTGCGCCGCTACACCCACATGCCCTCCGCGAGGCCACGTTTGATGCGCTCGGTCGGGATGTCGGCGCAGACCGAGCCGCCGGGAAAGATCTTGCCCGGATTCATCGTGCCGTTCGGGTCGAAAGCGCCCCGCGCGCGCTGCATCGCCTCGAGGTCCTCGGGTCCGAAGACCCAGAACATGAAGTGGTTCTTCTCGAGCCCGATCCCGTGCTCGCCCGAAAGCGTGCCGCCCGCGTCGATCGCGACCTTCAGGATCTCCGCGCTCGCCTCCATGACGCGTTCGATCGGCTCCACCGCGCCGTCGAATAGCAGCACCGGATGGAGATTGCCGTCGCCGATGTGGAACATGTTCGCGATGACGTACCCGTATCGGTCGGCGATCGCGTTCACCTTCGCGAGTACCTCGGGCAGCTTCGAACGCGGAACGACCGCGTCGTGGAGATAGTTGTTCGGGCGGATGCGCGCGAGCGCCGGATAGCCGAGCTTCCGTGCCTTCCACAGCAGCTCGCGCTCGGCCGGCGTCGCGGCCGTCCGCACCCCGAACGCGCCGCGCGCCTCGCAGACGGCGACGATGGCCGACGCCGCCACCTCGGTCTCTTCGCGGAGTCCCTCGACCTCGACGAGCAGCAGCGACCCCGCCTCCTCCGGCAGATGCGCGTCGAACGCCGCGTTCACCGCCTGGATCGTCGTGCGGTCGAGCATCTCCATCGCGGCCGGCACGATGCCGCGCGCGATGATCTCGCTCGCGGCGCGCGCGCCCGACTCGACGTCGCGAAACAGGGCGACGAACGTGCGTGTGTCCTCAGGGAGGGGGAGCAGGCGCACCCACGCCTTGGTGACGATGCCGAGTGTTCCCTCGCTGCCGACGATGAATGGGACACAGTCGTATCCCGGCAGGTCGGCGGTGCGTCCTCCGAAGACCGCGATCTCGCCGTCGGGGAGGACCATCTCGATGCCGAGAATGTGATTGGTGATCGAGCCGTAGCGAAGCGCGTGGGGACCGCCGGCGTTCGTGCCGATGTTCCCGCCGATCGTCGACACGCGCTGGCTCGCCGGGTCCGGCGCGAAGAAGAGGCCGGACTCGCGCGCCGCGGCGCTGATCTGCAGGTTGGGGACGCCGGGCTCGACGAGCGCGGTCTGGCCGACGGCGTCGATCGCGAGGATCCGCCGGAGCCGCGATGTGGCTACGACCATCGCGCCGCCGCACGCGATCGTCCCGCCGGAGAGACCGGTTCCCGCGCCGCGCGGCACGACCGCGACGCCATTGCGTGAGGCGGCCTTCACGCACGCGGCGATCTCCTCCGCGGTCCCGGGGACGACGACGGCGACGGGCGGATGGCGATCGAAGCCCGCGTCGTACTCGAACACACGAAGGTCGTCGCGCTGCCAGAACACGTGCTCGGGGCCGCAGATCGCGACGAGCTGGGAAACGAGGCCCTGCGCCGCGGTCAGGCTGCGCTCCGGCTGGTCTCCGCCGCGGCGATGGCGGCCTCGACGAGCGCGAAGTCTTTCGCGTCGAGCTCGTGGACGTTCCCCTGGAACGCGAGGCGCCAGTGTTCCTTCGGCCAGCGTTTCACGTGCGCGAGCTTCGCGAGCAGCGACTCGGCCGCGATCGCGCGGTCCGGATCGACGGCATGGTCCTTCTTGATCTTGAATCGCCACGGGTACGTGTCGCCAGTCTTCTCGCTCATCCAGATCGGCTCGCTTCCTTCGAAGTACGGCGACGTGATGGTCGCGGTCGCGGCGAACGACTGGATCCCGGTGAGGTACCAGCAGAGCTCTTCACGCCCTGCTGCGTGAAGCCCAGCTTGCGGGTGCGTTCGTAGTTGTCGGGGCTGGTCACGATCATCCAGTACGTCACGCGTGATCCTGCTCAATCTCTCGGCGTTGCCGAGGAGACGCGCTCAAGGCTGGTGGATTCGCTCCTCGCGCACGCTCGCTTCGCTCGCTGAACAGGGGCCCCTCCCCCTGAGCCGCTCGTCGCTCAGGCATGGTCTTCCACCCAGACGGCACCGTCGTCGGAGTACTCCTTCTTCCAGATGGGCACGATCGTCTTCAGCTCGTCGATGGCCGCGCGGGCCGCCGCGAAAGCGGCGTCGCGATGCGGCGCACCGGCGGCGACGATGACCGCGATCTCACCGATCGCGAGATCGCCGACGCGGTGGTGCATGACCAAACGCAGCGGAGCGTGATCGGCCTCGAGACGCTGAGCGATCTCGCGCATCTTCGCCTCGGCCATCTCGGCATAGGCCTCGTACTCGAGGTGCGTGACGACCTTCCCGCGGCTGCGGTCGCGCACCGTGCCGAGGAACACGACGACGCCGCCGAATCCCGAGTCGCGCACCGCGGCGAGCGCGTCGTCGACGGACAGCGGCGAGGCGGAAACCGCGATCGGCGCCACGGTCATCGCGCCGCCCGACACCGGCGGGATCAGCGCGACCTCGTCGCCGTCCGCGAGGGGCTCGTCCGCCGTCACGTACTCCTGGTTGCGCGCGATCACCACCTGGCGACCCTCGGCGATGAGCGGATGGTCCTTCAGGATGCTGAAGATCGCGTCCTTCACCTTCGCTCCGGCGGGCAGTTCCAGCTCGATCCGACCAACGCCGGCAGCCTCCCGATACGACGCGAACAAGCGCACGACCACGCGCATTCTTGTGAGTTTAGGCGCGAGCTAGGAGCGGGTTCGCCGCGACGAGCGAGCACCGCCAGTCCTGAGCGTGTCTCCCGCCGAAGGCGGAGATTGAGCGGTCTATTCAGTGCGAGAATTCACCGGGCATGGACGCGGCCGAGGCTCTTCGAGGCGCCGTCATCGCGTTCGTCCTCGTGATCGCGAACGGATTCTTCGTTGCCTCCGAGTACTCGTTCGTCCGTGTTCGCGCCACACAGCTTGACGAGCTCGCGCGGGCGGGCAGCGTACGCGCGAAGCTCGCGGCACGCATCGCCGATCGGCTCGACAGCTACATCTCCGCGGCTCAGCTGGGCATCACGCTCGCCTCGCTCGCCATCGGGTGGATCGGCGAGCCCGCCATCGCCGCGCTCGTCGCGCCGATCTTCGGCTGGCTGCCCGAGCCGCTGTTCCACCTCGTTGCCTTCGCGCTCGCGTTCGGCGCGATCACCTACGCGCACATCGTCATCGGCGAGCTCGCGCCGAAATACCTCGCCATCCAGCGCGCCGTCCAGCTCGCGCTCCTCTGTGCGTATCCCTTCGACGTCTTCTACCGCCTCGTCTACCCGATCAACTGGTTCGTGAACAGCAGCGCCAACTCGCTGCTGCGCTGGATCGGGATCACGCCGCGTGCGGATCTGAATGTCCACAGCGACGAAGAGCTCCGGATGCTCGTGGCCGCCTCCGCGCGTCAGGGCGTGCTCCAGGAGAGCGAGCGCGTGATCGTCGGGAATGCGCTCGATTTCGCGGACACGCTCGTGCGGCAGGTGATGGTCCCGCGTACCGAGATCATCGCCGTGCCCGAAGAGCTGGACCTCGCCGGGCTCGTCGCGGTGGCGCGGCAACACCGCCTGTCGCGTTTTCCGGTGTACCGCGACGACCTCGACCACATCGTGGGCGTCGTCCACGTCAAGGACCTGGTCGGCGTCGACCGTGGCTCGCGGGCCAAGGCCCACGACATCATGCGCCGCGTGCCGGCGATCCCCGAGACGCTACGCCTCGACCAGGCGCTCGCGGAGTTCCGGCGGCAGCACGCCCAGCTCGCGATCGTGATCGACGAGTACGGGGGAACGGCGGGCCTCGTGACGCTCGAGGACGTGCTGGAGGAGCTCGTCGGAGAGGTCGGCGACGAGTTCGAGAAGGACGCCTCGCCACCGATCCGCGAGGAGGCGCCGGGCACCTATGTCGTCGACGGCCTGGTCGCGCTCGCCGAGGTGCGTGAGCGGCTGCACCTCGCACTCACAGACGAGCCGTACGACACGGTCGGTGGCATGGTGTTCGGCCGGCTCGGCCGTGTGGCGCAGGTCGGCGACAGCGTCGAGGTCGAGGGCTACCGCTTCCAGGTCACCGGCGTCGATGGTCGGCGCGTTTCGCAGGTCCGTGTGCAGCGCGCGCGACCGCCGCGGAAGGCGGCCTGACCTCTTTCAGCCAAACCGTTACCAGTCCGTAACGAGCGGCCCGCCGCTTGACCGCTGGCACGTGCGTTGCTTGTAGGTAGCACGTGTTTGATCTACTGACGAACGACAACGTGATCTTCCTCTTCGGGGTGGTCGGCCTCGCGACGACGGCCGTCTCGATCCTGCGCGACGCCCGCAACCAGCGGGAGAACAGCGCGCGGACCCGGGTCCCCGTCGTCGCCGACCGCGCCGGCGAGTCCTAACCGCCCCCGAACAGCGAGCGGACGAACCCGGCGAGCATCTCCCAGCGCTGGACCCAGAACTGCTGCGCCCTGGGGTCCAGCAGCACGAAAAGCCCGGTGGCAGCCGCCGTGACCAGGCCGGTCATGAGGACGAAGGAGACGACGCTGCTCCGTCCCGACAGCTTCTGGTCGGTCACGCGCGGCCGCTCCGAAGTCGCGCCACGAGGTTGTCAAGCCGGGCACGCGAGATCGTGAGGAACTTCGCCAGGTTCTGACGATCGCTCTCCGGGATCGTGAGCTTGCCGTCGTCGCCGACGGCCCGCGAAAGCTCCGCCAGCGCCTCGTTGAGCTTGCGCGTCGCGGTGATGAGCGCGTCGTCTCGCAGCGGAGGGATCGCAGGCTCGGCCTTCGCGTTTCTCGCCTGCGGGTTCAGGATCCGCTCGACGCGGTCGTGGAGCCGGATGAGCGTCAGCTGGCCGGCGAGGATCTGCTTCGCGAGCGAACGGCGACGCCGCTTGTCCTCGAGCTTCATCAGCTCGTATGCCGCCGAGAGCGTGTCGTATCGCTTCGCGACCATCTCGCGAACATCGTCCGGGGCGCTCGCAAGGCGAAGGCGGTTCTCGACGTAGCCCTTGTCTTTTCCGAGCTTCCCGGCGAGCTGGCGGATCGAGTACCCCAGCTCGTCGGTCATCTTCTTGTAGATGACGGCCTCGTCGAGCGGCGAGAGATCCTCGCGCTGGAGGTTCTCGATGAGCGCGATCTCGAGTGCCGTCGCGTCGTCGAAGCGCTCCACGATGGCCGGGATCGTTTCCTTGCCGGCGATCTTGGACGAACGCCAGCGCCGCTCGCCGGCGATGATCTCGTACTGGTCTCCTGACGGCCGGACGAGGATCGGCTGGAGCACGCCATGCTCCTTGATCGATGCAGCGAGCTCCTGCAGCGTCTCCTCGTGCCAGGTCATACGCGGCTGCGACGGGTTCGGGACGACCTTCTCCAGCGGCAGTTCGCGCACCGCGGTCGGTGTGCGGGCCGCGAGAAGGCTGATGATGCCGGGCTGCGCATTGGATTCCTGCTGGAAGATGCGACTGCCGGCATCGCGGAACGATTTCTTGCTGTGAGAAGCGGGACTACTTGTGAGCACCGATCACCTCCCTCGCGAGATCGGCGAAGCTCTTCGCCGCATCGGACCGGGGTTCGTACACGCCGATCGGCACGCCCGCGGTGGGCGCCTCGCCGATCTTCACCGATTGACGGATGACGGTCTC